>LFRM01385692.1_pt3 | contig 51467 bp, 52 predicted proteins | sample 618341 | NCBI WGS metagenome assembly LFRM01 (sample SAMN03654438, study PRJNA283298) | anaerobic digester metagenome | isolation source: pool of bioreactors CSTR01a, CSTR02a, and CSTR03a thermophilic anaerobic... | place: Denmark: Kgs. Lyngby | collected 2014-05-21 | reverse complement strand
GAAATAGAAAGAAAGGAGATGTATGATCTGTGAATCAAGGTTCATTAGTATCATACAAGAAACTTATGCGACATATATTTATTATTAACCCAACTTCGGGGATAAAGGATTCAAAAAAGGCAATACCTTGGATCAAAGATTATTTTGATGATGAGTCACAATATGAAATTTTTGTAACTGAATATCCAGGGCATGCCACAGAGATAGCAAGTAGATATAGTGTTAGAGACCATGTTTGTCTTTACTCTATTGGTGGTGATGGAACAGCCTATGAAGTTTTAAATGGTATTAATGATAATGTGCCAATGGCAGTTATTCCAAATGGAACAGGTAATGACTTTCATCGAACCATTTACAAGGAAAAATTTAAATTAGAGGATATGCTCATTCAAACTATTGAAGGAGACATTCATATGATTGACTTTGGTGTTGTTAATGAGCATCGATTTTTAAATATGTTTACAGTTGGTCTAGATGCAATGATTGCTGATTTAGCAACTAAGGCCAATGGCATGAAATTTATGCCAAATTCTATGTCTTATATAATTGGAGCTGTTAAGTCGCTTAAAAGATTTCCAAAAATCAAATTTAAATTTAAATATAATGGTGATACGATTGAACAAGACTCACTACTTTTAGCGGTTATGAATGGTCAATATTATGGTGGTGGTTTTAATCCAACTCCTGAATCAAAGTTAAATGATGGCTTTTTTAATGTGCTTTTAATTGAAGATGTAACTAGGAGAACTTTTTTACGCTTAATTTTAAAGTATGCTAAAGGCCACCATAAAGAATTAAAACAAATTCAAGATTTCAAATTACAAAGTTTTGAATTAACAGCTGACAAAAAAATGACTTATACTTGTGATGGAGAAATATTTGAAGATGATTATTTTGTAATAACAATGTTAGAAAAAAGATTGCCATTTAGAATGCCGAAAGGAAGTGTCTACGATGATAGCGATCGAGAATAAAAATTACATTGTCGAGCTAAGTTTAACTGGAGCACAAATTGTTAGCTTTAAAGATAAAATGCTAAATTTAGAGTACATGTGGAGTGGTGATAAAGATTATTGGGGTTATACTAGCCCAACTTTATTTCCAATCATTGGCTCATCATATGATGGTAATTATCACTTTAATGGCCAAACAACTCAAATGTTAAATCATGGAATTTTGCGAACAGCTGAATTTTTTCTTTTGAAAAACACAAAAGATCAAGTAGTTATGGAGCTTGTCGCAAACAGCGAAACTTTAAAACAATATCCATTTTACTTTAGATTATTAATCACTTATACTCTTGATTTCAATAAACTTTTAGTGAGCTATGAAATTTTTAATGAAGGTGTTATTGAAATGCCATTTAACTTTGGATTGCATCCAGCCTTTAATTGTCCAATTGAACCAAGTAAAGAATTTTCTGATTATAAATTAGAGTTTTCAAGTCCAAATAAACTATTTGGAACAGGGCCAAGTGTCAATGAAGGTTTAATAAGCAGTGTAGCTTTAAATTATGCTGATTTTGAAAAAGATCCAACCTTTGTTTATCATAATTTAACTAGTCCTTATGTAACAATGACTGATGGTAAACATGGCGTAGAAATTTCGACAGTTGGATTTCCAATTTTTGCTGTTTGGACACCTGGAGGCAAAAAAGCACCGTTTGTTTGTTTAGAGCCTTGGATTGGTGTTGGCAAAAAAGTAGAAAAAGATATTGCTTTTGAAAAAAGAGATGCAACAATGCTATTATCACCAGACAAAAAGCGTCTATTTAACTATACTATTAAAGTATTTTAGTTTGAAAAAGGTTTACTATTGACCTATAATAGAAGATAAGCGGAGGGATTAAGATGAAAATAATTAAAGTGAAAAATTACGAAGAAATGAGTAGGGCAGCTGCCGATGTAATAATTGAAGCAGTTAGAGCAAATCCAGAAATAAATTTAGGTTTAGCAACAGGTGGAAGTCCAGTTGGATTATATAAACTTTTAGTAAAAGATTATAAAGAAAATGCCACTTCATATAAAAAAGCTAAAAGCTTTAACTTAGATGAATATTTAGGATTACCCCAAGATCACGATCAAACGTATAAGACATTTATGCATGAAAATTTATTTGATCACATAGACATCCAAGCTAATAATATTTATATTCCAAAAGGCGACAGTGCAAATCCAAAAGAAACTGCTGCACAATATGAACAACTATTAAAAGAAAATCCAATTGATTTACAATTATTAGGTATTGGTACAAATGGTCATATTGGTTTTAATGAGCCAGGTTCTAGTTTTGATGGAACAACTGATATTGTTGGCTTAACACAAGAAACAATTGAGGCAAATGCCCGATACTTTGAAGGAAATCAAGATCTTGTACCGACCAAGGCAATATCAATGGGTGTAAAAACAATTATGCAAGCTAAAACAATTTTATTAATCGCATCAGGTAAAAGTAAAGCTGAAGCAATCAAAGGTTTAGTAGAAGGAAAGATATCTGAAAATCTACCAGCCAGTGTTTTACAAAACCATCAAGATGTTATTTTAGTCATTGACGAAGATGCTGCTAGTCTTTTATCCTAGTAGAGCATAAAAAATGATTTTATGTTTTTAAATGTTACAATATACTTAGTGAAAAATAGGAGGTAATGAAAAATGGTAAAAATATTAGATTCAAGTAATTTCGATGAAGCAATTAAAGAAGGCGTAGTATTAGTAGACTTTTATGCAGATTGGTGTGGACCTTGTAAAATGCTAGCTCCAGTTTTAGATGAATTAGCAGTAGATTTACAAGGAAAAGCAACAGTAGTAAAAGTTAACGTTGACACTGAAAATGCTTTAGCTGCTAAATACCAAGTTTCAAGCATTCCATCATTAAAAGTATTTAAAGATGGTAAAGTTGTTCAAGAAACTATGGGCTTTCAACCAAAACAAAAACTAGCTGAATTAGTAGAAAAAGCTCTTTAATATAATCAAATATTAAAATAAAACAACTTTCTTNNCTAAAATGCATTAAAATACACAGAGGTGGTCGTGTGAAAAAGTATGTAAATAGAAAAGCTTTAATTATCATGTTAGGCTCAATTGTCCTGTTTTTATTTCTAGTTAATAACTACTCATTACTTTTTGTGAGAAACATTGATGAAGGTATGATTGACTGGCTTTTGAAAAATACAAATTATTTTATGATATATGTATTTAAACTTATTACTATCTTAGCTAATTGGCAAGTGATTGTTTTATTATCTTTTGTTATTTTAGGCTTGGCTACAGATAAAGTTTTAGCTGTACTAACTTCTGTTATAACAGGTTTTGGATATTTGATCAATGAAACTTTAAAACAAACTTTTATTAGACCACGACCAATAGTAATGCATTTAACTCATGCTACAGGCTACAGTATGCCAAGTGGCCATGCGATGGCTGCGATTGTATTTTATGGTTTAATTTTAGTCTTTTTTGCATCGAGCATTAAAGATAAAAAATATCGTTATTTAAGCTATGTGCTTTTAATTTTGTTAATTGGTTTAATTGGTTTTAGCCGTGTTTATTTAAGAGTACACTATGTTAGTGATGTAGTTGCGGGCTTTGCCTTGGGAATGGTTATTTTGACAATAGTTTATAACTTAAAAATTAGTATTTTCGATAATATAAAAACATACATAGAGGGTGAATAGATTGAATAAAAATTTTAAATTAGAAGTAAAACATGTTTGTAAACAATCAGGTGCAAGATATGGAGTTTTACACACACCACATGGTGAAGTAGAAACACCTATTTTTATGCCAGTTGGAACACAAGCGTCTGTTAAATTTGTAAGTCCAGAAGAATTATATGAAATGGAAGCAGAAATTATTTTAGCAAATACATATCATTTATGGCTAAGACCAGGACCAGACTTAATAGAAAAGGCTGGTGGCATTCATAAGTTTATGAACTATAATCGCCCAATGTTAACTGACAGTGGGGGCTTTCAAGTGTTTTCACTAAGTGATAATCGGACAATAAGTGAAGAGGGCGTCGAGTTTAAAAATCATATTAGTGGTGCCAAAGAATTTATGAGTCCTGAAATATCAATTATAGCTCAAAATAAAATTGGGGCTGATATGATTATGAGTTTTGATGAGTGTCCTCCATATCCTGTAACTCATGAATACATGAAGGCTAGTGTTGAAAGAACACTACGTTGGGCAAAGCGTGGACAATTAGCTCACAATAATCCAAATCAAGCACTTTTTGGCATTGTTCAAGGTGGCGAGTTTGAGGATTTAAGAGAAATGTCCGCTAAAAATACTGTTGAAATGGGTTTTTTAGGTTATTCAATTGGTGGAACAAGTGTTGGTGAAAGCAAAGAGGTCATGTATAAAATGGTTGACTATGCAATTAAACATTTACCTGCAGATAAGCCACGCTACTTAATGGGTGTTGGCTCAGCTGATGCAATTTTAGAAAGTGTTTTACGTGGCGTTGATATGTTTGATTGTGTCTTACCTACAAGAATTGCAAGACATGGCACCTTAATGACAAGTGAAGGTCGAGTAAATATTAAAAACAAAAAGTATGAAGAAGATTTTGGCCCATTAGATCCAGCTTGTGATTGTTATGCATGTAAAAATTACACGCGTGCTTATATCCGCCACTTAGTTAGAGTTAATGAGGGCTTGGGTTTAAGATTAACATCAATCCATAACTTGCGATTTTTAATTAATTTAATGGAAGATGTTAGAAAAGCAATTAGAGAAGATCGTTTTTTAGACTTTAAAAATGACTACTTTGAAAAATTTGGCTATAACAGCACAGATTCAGTGGGGTTTTAAATGTTAAAAAGTGAGTTTTACTTTGATTTGCCCGAAAACTTAATTGCGCAAGTTCCAATTGAAAATCGGATTGCTTCAAAGTTAATGGTGTTAAATATTGAAAACCAGTCAATTACATCGACACATTTTGAAAGTGTTTATGACTTGTTAAATAGTGGTGATGTTATTGTTTTAAATGACACCAAAGTTATTTTAGCTAGATTGTTTGGAGTGAAAAATTTAACTGGGGCAAAAATTGAAATATTATTATTAAAAGAAGAAGCTAAAGACACTTGGAAAGCGCTAGTTGGTAATGCAAGAGCAGTCAAATTAAATAGTGAAATTAAAATATCTGAGCGCTTGAGTGCTAAGTGTGTTGAAGTTAGACCAGCAGGAATAAGAGTTTTTAAAATGCTATATACTGGTAATTTTTATGAAATATTAGATGAGGTTGGAAATATTCCACTGCCACCATATATTCATACCAATTTACAAGACAATGATCGCTATCAAACCGTTTATGCTAAAAACTTGGGGAGTGCTGCAGCACCAACGGCAGGCCTACATTTTACTAATGAGTTTTTAGAAAAACTAAAGGCAAAAGGGGTCATAATTAAATACATTACACTGCATGTTGGCTTAGGAACTTTTATGCCAGTTAAAGAAGATGATATTTTAGATCACAACATGCACTATGAGGAATATGAAATTAGTCAAGATGTTGCCGATTGTTTAAATATGGCAAAAAGTAATGGCAATAAAATTGTTGCCGTTGGTAGTACGTCAGTTAGAACTTTAGAAAGTAATTATGCTTTAAACAACACTTTTAAAGCAGAAAAAACAGCAACCAACATCTTTATTTATCCTGGCAAAAAGCTTTTAGCAATTGATGCTATGATAACTAATTTTCACTTGCCAGAATCAACATTGATTATGTTAGTAAGTGCTTTTGCTGGCTATGACTTAATTATGAAAGCTTACAGACAAGCTGTTGTAGAAAAGTATCGATTCTTTTCATTTGGAGATGCGATGTGGATATCATGACAAACAAAAAAAATTACTATTATAATTTGTCACAAGAAAAAATTAAGGAAATAGAAAAGTCAGGCAAACGTCCGACTCTTTTGCTCCACTCTTGTTGTGCACCTTGCAACAGTTATGTTATGGTGGAGTTAAGTAAAACCTTTGACTTAACACTGCTTTATAATAATTCAAACATTTATCCTAAAGCTGAATATGAACTTAGAGTAAATGAACTTAAACAATATAGTGAGCATGTAAATAAAAAATACAATTTAAATATAGAAGTTTTACAAATGCAATATGATCATGTGGCCTTTGCTAAAGAGTTAAGCCTTGTTAATGATTATCGCGAAGGTGGCACACGTTGTAAAAAATGTTACCAAATGCGCATGGATGAAGCTTATCATTATGCTATCAAGCACAACTTTGATTATTTTACGACGGTAATGACAATTTCAAGACAGAAAGACTCAATAGTTTTAAATGAAATTGGCCAATCATTAAATGATAAATATGCATCTGACATCTACTTTTTTAGTAACTTTAAAAAGAAAGATGGACTATTAAAAAGTAAAGAAATTATTGATGACTATGGTATGTATCAACAATTATATTGTGGTTGCGTTTTTTCATACAAAGACTTTTTAGAGAAGGAGAAAAACAATGAGAAATAAAAGCGAAAATAAAATCGTCAAAGTTTTATCAAACTCACTGGCAAAAGGCTTATTAGCCGCAATATTATTTCATGTTGTATATTCTTTTATCTTTGGAATGTTAATCGGTGATAAAAACTTTTTATTGTTTTTAAATAAAAATGGTCTAAAGCTATACTATATGATCTTAATGCCGATTTTAGCATCAATTCCTTATATTTTATCAGGTTATTTAATTACTTTAGGTAGAAATACATATCAAAATTTAAAAATTAAAAATAGACAATTGCTTGTTGCTTCAGTTGGAATTATATTGGTTATATATGTTGCAACTTTTATATTTCAATATTTTTTCCCATTTCGTAATATGTATGGCTTTTACATATTTTTTAACTATCCAGCAAGCTCATATTTAATTGCAATGGATAAGGTCGATTATGCTCAAAATATGTTGGTAATTCTTAGCACGATTACTCCAGGTTTTTTTGCTTATATAGGTGGTTTAATTAGAATTAAATTTCTTAGTAAGGAAGATATAAATGGATAAAATACTTAAAAGATACATTTTCCCAATTGGAATTCTTTTAGTTGGTAGTTTTATAATTACATTTTTGACTAGCAATTTTTCAAGTATAGTTAGTGGAAATGTTTATTATTTTTTAGTAGCACTAATGTTATTTGCTTTTGGGGTTTCTTTAAACAATCAAAGAAGTCGTTTAAAGAGTTTTTATTGGCGACACATAATTATTATTTTGGTTTTAGTATTAATGTTTTTATATGATTTAAACGTTATTGAAATCAAAGCCTTTGATTTTTTTAGAAAATATATTGTCGCAGATACAACTATAATCAAAGTATTCTATGTTTATTTTGGTTGGCTTTTTATGGAAAAATAAATGGAGAAATCACTAACAACATCAAAACTAACTTTAACTTTAAATATACTAACTTTTCTTTATGCTAAAAACACCTATGTAAAAGCTAGTGAGTTAAGTGAACACTTTTCATTAACGACACGGAGTATTAGACGCTTAATTAGTGATTTAAGAGATGCTGGCTATGACATTGATTCAATTAGTGGACGCTATGGCGGCTACAAGCTAAATCGAAATAATATGATTTTGCCGGTTTCTATTAGTGATGCTTATAAAAGTGCTTTTTTAACAATTGAAAATACAATTGCAGGATCAGATGTTCCCAATAAGGAAACAGTCCAGCAATTATTAAATATAATAGGCATTCAGTCACAATTAAACAGTTTTTTAAATACAGAAGTCCACTCAACAAAACAGTTTCTAGACTATAGACGCCAAAAGATTGAAAGTGTTTATAAAACATTATCTTTTGCTATTGAAAAAAGACAACGAGTTGAAATAAAGTATAAAAGTCTAAATAAAAAAGCTAATGATTTAGAGTGGCGTGAATTTCGCCCTCAAAGCTTTCAAATATTTAATGGCACAATGTACATTAAAGGCTACTATGATTTAAATAGTTCTTCCTTTAGAACTTTGCGATTAAGTCGATTTGAAGATGTGCGTCTAATTGATAAAAAATATAGTTTTAATGAAAATTTTGAAAAAGATAATAAAAAAGCGTTTTCATTATCAGTTTATAAACTTTATCAAGTTTCACTTAAAATATTTGAAGGTGATCATGATCTTTTAGATTATAAATATGGTGAAAATCAAAGTATGGAAAAATTTGATGATTACTATCTTTTAAATTTTGAATTAGAAGGCGATATTGTGATTAAAAAATTAGTTTTATCTATGGGGATTTACGGTGAATTGCTAAAGCCGAAACACATTAGAAATGAAATTATAAATGACATTAAAAAGATGCAATCAAATTATTTTGACTAAATAAATGGAGGGGTATTATGCGGATTTTTCATTTAGCAGATTTGCACATTGGTAAAATTGTCAATGGCTTTTCAATGATTCAACAACAACAATATATTTTAGAGCAAATACTAGATCACGTTATTGACAAAAAACCGGCTGTAGTTATGATTGCTGGTGATATCTATGATAAAGCAAATCCAAGTAATGAGGCGGTTAGTTTGTTTAGTTATTTTATCACAAAACTTTCCAGCAATGACTTGGATATTTTAATAGTAGCGGGCAATCATGACTCTGGAGAAAAACTAGAGTTTTTGGCAAAAATATTAAATCGACAAAGAATTTATATCGTTGGCAAATTTGATAAAACGATAAAAAAAGTTATGATAAAAGATGAGTTTGGATTAATTAATTTTTATTTATTGCCATTTGTCAGACCAAGTGATGTAAGAATGTTTTATCCAAAAACAGATGGCTATCACAATGCAGTTGAAATTGCGCTAAATAATACAGACATTGATTATTCTTTACGCAATATCTTTATAGGCCATCAGTTTTTTATGGGCAGTGATATTGATTTACAAAGAAGTGATAGTGAACTAATATCAATAGGTGGCATTGATAATGTTGGTTATAACCTTTTAACTAAATTTGATTATGCAGCCTTTGGTCATTTGCATATGGCGCAAAAAGTCAAAGAAAATTATATTCGCTACAGTGGTTCACCTTTAAAATATTCTGACTCTGAAGTAGCTCACACTAAATCTTTTGTACAAATAGATATTTTAGAAAAAAATAATCTTTCAATTGAATTGATCAAACTTATTCCTAAAACTGAAATGCGTCAAGTAAAAGGTTATATTGCTGATATTTTAAAACAGGATTATGATATTGATGCACTAAATGATTATGTACATGTAATTCTTTTAGATGATGGTGAAATAATTGATGCAATTGGAAAACTAAAAAACAAGTATCCAAATTTAATGTCTTTAAGATTTGACAATATTAAAAGTAGAAATGATAATATTATTGATGTTGATGCAAAAATTGATTTATCAAATCCAAGTGAACTATTTTATGATTTTTTTAAGTTGCAACACAATCGTGAGATGAGTGAAAATCAAAAAGATATAATTGATAAAATAATTGGAAAGGAGCATTTATAATGCGTCCCTTAAAATTAGTAATTAGTGCCTTTGGTCCATATCCAAATAAAACAACAATCGATTTTAGCACACTAAATCAGGGTTTGTTTTTAATTAGTGGTGACACAGGGGCAGGTAAGACAACTATCTTTGATGCAATCTCATTTGCTCTATATGGCGAGCCAAGTGGCGATATGCGCGATAGTTCAATGTTACGCTGTATTTTTGCAAAACCTGAAACTGCAACCTTTGTAGAATTGTGGTTTGAATACTTAAATCAAGAATACTATATTAAACGGACTCCATCTTATATGCGCCCTAAAATTAGTGGTGAAGGTTTTACTGAGCAAAAACACGAGGCAGAAATAAAACTGCCATCTGGACAAATAATTTCAGGGAGTAGTCAAGTAGCTGAAAAAATAATAGAGATTTTAAAAATTGATGTCAAACAATTTTCACAAATTGTAATGATTGCTCAAAATGATTTTTTAAAGCTATTAAAAAGTAATACAAATGAGCGCAAAGAGATTTTAAGAACAATTTTTTCAACAGAAATATTTTTAGAGTTTGAAGTTAAGCTCAACATAGAAGCTAAAGTTAAAAAAGCAGCTTATGATGAACTGTTAAACCAATATAAATATAATGCTTTAAGCATTATTGCCAGTGAACAATATAATTTTAATGATATAGAAAACTATTATTTAAATGACACATTGATAAGTAAACGCTTAAAAGATTTAATTGAAACTGATGCTAAACAACTTGAAATTATTAACAAACAGTTACAAATTGCTAACAAGCAATTAGACAAGCAAAAAAATCAGCAAACTTTAGCCCAAAGTGTTAATCAAGATTTTATTGACTTAAAAAATACTCAAAATGAATTAAAAAAATTATCGTTAGAAAAACCAATAATTGAAAAAAAACAAATAGCTGTTAAACTAGCTAAAATTATTCAAAATGAGATAATCGAAAAAGATAAAGAATATCATAGAAATCAAAAAAGCCTTAGTCAATTAAATTTAGAACTCATTAATTTAGAAAAGCAGTTGCAAGAAAAAAACATTGCTCTAAAAGTTAGTGAAAAGGCAGTAGCTAGTATAAATGAATATGAAAAACAAATAGCAAACCTAAGCGCTCAAAGCACGACAATTAATAATCAATTGCCAAAATATAATGATTTGAATAACAATATTGAGCAGATCACAAAAAAACAAAACTTGCTTTATGCTGTTAAAGATAAAATATTGACACAATTAATTGTAAAAAGTGAAAGCTATAATGAAGCAAAAACTAATTATGAGAAAAATTTAGAGGCTTATCAAAGAGTTTCAAAAGACTATAAAGATTTAAGGACTCACTATGAAAGCAGTGAGGCGCAATATTTATCAAATCAGGCAGCAATTATTGCTCAAAGTTTAAAAGCTAATAGTCCTTGTCCTGTGTGTGGATCATTAGACCACCCCCAACCAGCATTAATAGCTAGTGAGACATTGAGTGAAAGTGAATTTATTAAATTAAAAGAAAAGTTTGTAGCTAGTGGCAAACATTTTGAAAAAATGCGTGATCAAATAACTAGTGATCAAAAAACACTCAATGATAACTTAGCTAATTTACAAACTAAGATGGATAAATATTTTGACAAAACTTTTAACTTAAAAGAAATTATACAAATAAAAAATGAAAACTTAAAATTAATGTCATTGCAAAGTGTTGAGATCAATGGCGACTTTGATAAACTTATTACAATAAATAACCAATTAAATAGCGAAATTGCAGAGTTAAAAGTTTTAAATGCGACATTGAAAAAAGACTTGGTTTACACTAACTATGAAATAGCTAATCAAAAATTAAAAGATTTATTAAACACAGTGGTTTTAAAACAAGACTTAATTAAAAGTATCAATGAAACACATAATGCGCTTTTAAGTGAAATAAATAGTTTGAATACTTTGAAAAAAGAGCATACACTTAATGCAAGTAAATTGAAATTAGCTAGTAGTAAAAGTTTTGAAGAATTTAATCAGCTTGTTTTAGCCAATTTTGAAAATATGAATAAATATGCCCAAATAAAAGCTATGCTTTTAGAAATTGATGAAATTGAAAAAAAGATTAATGTTTACACACAAGCAATGATTTTAAATAGTGAAGCAATGACAAGACTTTTAAAACAAACAGCAAATAAAAAACAAATTGATCTGTCACAAATTAATGTTGTAATCAAGCAATACAGTGAAACAATTAGCGCCAAAAACAAACAAGTTATTGAAATCAGTAATCGTTTGTTAAACAACCAAAAAATCTTTAATAACTTAAAAACCTTGTCGCTACAAATAATTAAGTCTGAAAAAAAATTGGGTGAAATCACTGAATTAGCTGAAACAGCACGCGGAACACTAAATAAAAAAAGTAAGATTCAATTTGAAACTTATGCTCAAATGGCTTACTTCAATCAGATTTTACACTTTGCAAATCAGCGCTTAGCAATTATGAGCAATAATCAATATGAATTAACTAGAAGAGTTGAGCCAACTAATCAGCGTTCTTCATCTGGTCTTGATATTGATGTTTTCGACCATCATTACGGCCAAAGTCGCCAAGTTGCATCATTGTCAGGGGGGGAAAGTTTTAATGCCGCTCTGGCCTTAGCTTTAGGTTTATCTGATGTAATCCAGCATGTTAGTGGGGGCATTCAAATTGATGCACTCTTTATTGATGAAGGCTTTGCTACTTTAAGTGACAATCACTTAGATGCAGCCATTGACACACTTTCACAAATTGCTGACACTAATCGAATGATTGGTGTTATTAGTCATGTTAAAGAGTTAAAAGATAGAATTGATCAACAAATTTACATAAGCAAAGATCGCTCTGGTAGTAGTATTAAGATAATTAATCAATAATTGTATTGAGTCCAATATTTGACCTAAATGTAGTTTATGATGTAATCAACAAGGAGGACAATACAATGAAACAAAACCGAGTGATGAGTGTATTTAATGGTAATGAAATGCAAAAATATTTTCTTTTATTAACTAAGCAAGCTGAAGAGGCAGCTTATATGGCAATGGTGGAAACGACAGACTTAAATATGGAGTTATCTGATTTTCTTTTAGAAATTAAACAAATGCCACTTTTAAAACAAATGATTCAAGACATGGTCTTAGTATCAATTAGTAATGTTAACTGGCAAGATACAATAGAAACAGTTATTAGTAAAAATCGTAGTATCGCATAAAAAAAGAGTGTTAATAATCACTCTTTTTTTTCTAATCATTTTCAAATTCATGGCTTTCAATATATTTAAGTACACCATTTAAATCAGTTTCTACAGAATCAAGTCTCAATTTGAGATCTGTAAATGTACTAGTTGCTAATTTGTGGCGATATTTTACTACTTCAGAGTTATCATTGTCACACTTTAATACATAGACCCCATAACATCCATAGGCAATTTTATCTGGGATTATAATATTTAAATGGCTAATACGATAATCATAAACTTCATTGTAGCGAAGATTAACGCGATTAATTTTTTCAACAGGATAAAGAGTTTCATTTATAACAAAGCTACCGTTGCGATAATTACTGCGCATATGCACAAGTGTTAAATTTTTTCTCTGTTTTAATATTTCTGGCGCATAATTCATCGATATCCCTCTTCTCTTAAAAAGTATACCTAAAAAGCCACATTTATTCAATCAATAAAATTACTGAAGACTATTTATGTGTTATTATAATAGATGGAACAAAAGATAGGAGTTTTATGATGGAAATTATTACAACCTTTAAAGGAAATGTAAGTGAAATAGCTAATTATAAAAGCATTGTTATCGCATTAGAGCAATTTTCTATAGCCCATGATTTTGCTTTTTCAAATATAGAGGCAAAAAAGATTACTGAGGCAGCAAAAGCTGTTTCTACTAAAGTCTATGTATTATGTAACAAGATGATTTTTGATGAAGAAGTAAAAGATTTAACAAAAAATTTAGAGTTTATAAAAACGCTAGAGGTTGATGGTATCTACTTTGGGGATATTGCAGTGTTTATGGTTGCAAGACAATTAGAAATGGAACATTTACTAATTTATGCACCTGGCATGACGATTGTTAACAGCTTTGACGTAAAAGAGTATTTAGATTTAAACATTCAAGCTGTTGAATTAGCAAATGAGATTACACTAAAAGAGAAAATCGAAATCGCTAAAAACAATCCAAATAAAGTTGGCGTTGTTATTTCAGGTTACATGCTAATGTCTTATAGCAAGCGTTTAGCACTAACTAATTATTTTAAAGAAATTAATAAACCAGCTAATTTAAGAAATAACTTTGATTTAAGGCTTTTAGAATCAACAAGAAAAGGTTTGATGCCAATTTATGAAGATGACACTGGTACTTATATTTATAGTGAATATATCTTAGATAGCTTTGAGTATATAAAACAATTGCTTGCTGCTGACTTTAAATACTTTAGAATTGATGGTATCTTTTTAGATAAAAGCATGATTTATGATTTGTATAAAACTTATTTAAATCAAATAAACAATGGGTCTAAAAAAGACTTTTCAAAAATTATAGCCAACAAATATGTAAATCATAAATTTGATAATATATTTTATACAACAGAGACAAGCGAGGTTAAATAATGGAAAAAATTGAATTATTAGCGCCGGCAGGAGATTTAGAGCGCTTAAAAATAGCCGTAATGTATGGAGCTGATGCTGTTTTTGTTGGTGGCAAAAGATTTTCTTTAAGAAGTCGTGCTTCAAATTTTGAAATATCTGATATTGCAGAGGGTGTCGCTTTTGCAAATAAATACAATGCAAAAATTCATGTAACAATTAATATGCTGCCCCATGATGATGATTTTGAAGGCTTAGAACAATATGTAAGAGATTTAGAGAAATCTGGGGTTACGGCAGTAATTTGTGCATCACTGTATATTGCAAAAAAGGTTATCGCAATGGAAAGTAAAATGGAAGTTCATTTAAGTACTCAGCAATCAGCTTTAAATAAATTAACAACAGACTTTTATAAAGAGTTAGGTGTTAGTCGGGTTGTTTTAGGTCGTGAGTTAACGATGCAACAAATTAGTGATGTCTCAAAATCGGCATCAATTGAAATCGAAGCATTTATTCATGGAGGTATGTGTTCAAATTATTCAGGACGTTGTACTTTAAGCAACTATATGACTCTTAGAGATGCTAATCGAGGTGGTTGTGCCCAATCTTGTCGTTGGAAGTATCATGTACTTGAAAATGGCACAGACTTATCAGATCCAAATATTTTATTTTCAATGAGTTCAAAAGATTTAATGGTTGCAGCCTACATTCCAGATTTGATTAGAGCCAATGTTGCATCATTGAAAATTGAAGGTCGCATGAAATCTTTATATTATATTGCAACTGTTGTCAGGGGTTATCGTCATTTAATTGATGCCTATTATGCAGATAACAACATAAGTGATAAAGACATGCAATTTTATATTGATGAAATAAGTAGAGCTGAAAATCGTCCAGTAAACACAGGTTTTTATGCAGGTCGTCCTGATGAATCAGGTCATTTATACAGTAAGACATCTGAAAATGTAACCCATGACTTTTTAGGCCAAGTAATAAAAGTTGAAAAAAACAGAGTTTTAGTCCAAGTTAGAAATAAGTTTGAAAGGGGCGATGTGATTGAATTTTTTGGGCCTCAATTAGAAACATTTAAACATCACTTTGAATCGGCACAAGAAAAACAAAGTAGTGAATCATTAGAAATTTGTAACGTACCAATGCAGCAAGTTTGGATTTCGACAAAACTTAATATTAAAGAAAACTATTTACTTAGAAAAGGTTAAGTAGAGATGAATATAAAACAAAAAGGTGGTAAAATGGAATATGTAGTTGAAGGAGTTTTATCTGCTAAAGCTGTTATTGAAGCTAAGCGCAGAAAGGTTAACAAAGTTTGGATTAATCAAAAAAAAAGAAGTCGCGATCTGGACTATTTAATTAAAATAGCCAAAATGGCTAATATTGTTGTTAAATTTGTAGAAGAAGCAGATATCCAAAAGCATGTAGAGGGTAAAACCCATGGTGGAGTAATAGCCTTTGTTGAAGATCGAAAATATCAAAGTGTTTCAGATATCTTAAAGGTAAAAAAACCATTTATTGCGGTTTTAGAAGGTATTGAAGACCCATTTAATTTTGGTTATTGTTTAAGAAGTTTATATGCAGCTGGCTGTAATGGAGTAATTGTTCCAGCGCGTAATTGGACAAGTGTTGTTGATGTTGTGACAAAAAGTAGTGCTGGCGCTAGTGAGTTTATTAATATTGTGGAAAGTGAAGATTTAAGTGAAACAATATTACAATTAAAAGCGGCAGGCTTAACCATTTATGGTGCCAATCGTAAAGATGCTACAAGTATTTATAATACAGAATTTGCAGATAATTTAGTAATCGCTATTGGTGGCGAAAAAAGAGGTTTATCAAAAAAAGTTGCTGAGCTTTGTGACTATAATGTATATATACCATATGCCAATGACTTTAAAAATGCGATAAATGGCAGTAGTGCAACAGCCATTTTCGGTTTTGAAATATTTAGACAAAGAGGAATTTAAATGAGAAGAAAAAGAGTAAGAAGACCAATCGTTTTCTTAGCAGCACTTGCACTGCTTGCAAGTGTTATTTTAACTGGAATTTTAGTCGCTGCAAATTTTAGTGAACCAAAAGAGTTGGCTTTTAAAGCAAGTAAACAATATATTTATAAAGAATACGAAAACATTGAATTTAACCTAGATTACACAACTGATAAAAGTTTAAATAAGGTATTAGAGAGTGCAATTGCCAACATATTTGAAGATAACCAAGCAATTTTTGAAAACAAAGATAAAGTTATTAATGGCAAACTAACTATAAATGCTAAAAATAATTTAGCTACCTGGTTATTTATTGAAGAGGGTGCAAATCTATCAGAGGTTTATGCAACATTATTAATCAATACAAAAAGTGAAGAAATAGTTAGTGTTGAAAAAATCTATGGTGATAGTTTTAAAGGTTTAGCAATGCTGGTACGAGAAAAATTGGCAGCCGACAACAGTCTAACTTACAATAAAAAAACTTATAGTGAAACACTGCCAGAAATGAAAAACTTTAAATATTTAGTTTTTAAAGATGATAGTGTTGAAATGCTATTTAAACGTGATATGTTTGATTTAAATGCTATTAAATCAATAGACTTAACATATGCTGAAATTATGCCATATTTTTCTGATGAATTCGCAACTTTTTTAGATGCAAGTTACATCAAACCAAATGTGGATACAATTAGATATATTGATCCAAATAAAAAAATGATGGCCTTAACTTTTGATGATGGGCCAAGAGCTTCAACAACTAGAGAATTAGGCAACTATTTTGCCAGTAAAAATGCTCGAGTAACTTATTTTTGGCTAGGATCTAGAATGGAAAATGATCAAGAGTTGGTTTTAGAGATGCACAATTTAGGTCATGAAGTTGCTAATCACTCTTATGATCATAAAAGCTTCACCACTTTAAATGATCAAGACTTAGAATTTCAAAGTGCTTTTGTCACAAAAATGATTCAAGATATTACCAAACAAAAAAATGTGCTTTTAAGACCACCTTTTGGTAATGTTAATGATAATGTAAAAAACAAAGTAAAAAATCCATTGATTAATTGGAATGTTGACCCTGAAGATTGGAAGTATCGTGATGCAAAAACGGTCTTTGCTAATGTTGAGGCAAATTTAAATGATGGCGGTATTGCTGTTTTGCATGACATATATGGCTCATCAGTTGAAGGTGCAAAAAAAATATTAGACAAATATGGTGATGACTATCAATTTGTAACAGTTTCAGAAATGTTTGCGTATAAGGGAGTAGCCCTTGAAGATGGTAAATTATACTTGAGTGCGAAAGGAAGATAGTAATGAAGACAACCGTAGGTCAATTTAATGTTATATCTAAAGCGATTCAAACAAATTTTTTACAGATGGAAAAGTTAATAAAAAAAGCTGTAAGCGATGGTTTTGAACTAATTGTGTTTGGAGAATATGCTCTAAGTGGCTATGGTTGTGCCGATTTATTTAAGGAAGCTGATTTTATTGAACAAGCACTTTTGTTTCAAGACAAATTACAAAAGATGTCAAAAGATATCATAATAATTTATGGTGGTTTAAATTATGCTCAAGATCAATTGTTTAATAGTGCTGTTATTTTAGATGGTGAGGATGTATTTTATTCAGATAAAACAAATCTTGAAAAGCGTAAATTTTATGAAGCCCAATATTTTTTAGCTAGTGAAAATAAAGTTGTAACACTCAAAGGAAAAAAGTATTTAATTACGTTTAAAAACGATTTAATAAACAATAAAGATTTTGTCTATGACACTTTAATCGTTTTAGATAGTAGCCCTGTTAATAAAAATTTAGATGAAACTTTGTATGATTGTATCGTATATGCCAACACAGTAGGTGTTAGCGCTGTTGATAAGGTTGTTTGGATTAATGGTGGCAACAGTTTCATAAAAAATAACACGGGCTTGTATAGCTTTAATCAGCCTTTAGAAGAGGGGCTCATAAAAGAGAAAAACCCAGTTTTATTTGTTAGTAAATTAGCTGCTATAACCTATGGTATCAAAATTTGGAGTGAGTCTACATTTGGTTTAAATAAAAAGTGGATTGTAGGCAGTTCTGGGGGTTTAGATAGTGCCGTGACAACAGCACTTTTAGCTATTGCCTTAGGAAGTAAAAATGTCATTACCTACAATTTAGCAAGTCAGTACAATAAAAAGTTGACCATTGATAATGCTTATAAACTTTCAAAAAAACTCAAAGTTAAACATGTACAAAGCAATATCCAAGCTTTAATTGAGCAGACTTATAAAACTTTGATTGATTTTGGCTACAACAAAGTGTCAGGTTTTGATCGCGAAAACATTCAAGCGAGAACCCGTGGTCATTTACTTTCAGCTTTTGCAGCAATTGAAGATGGAGTTATTTCTAATAATGGCAATAAGATGGAACTAATTTTAGGTTATGCAACAATTTATGGCGATACAATTGGAGCTCTTTCAAGTATTGGTGACCTTAGTAAGGTTGAAGTATTTGAATTAGCTAATGAGATTAATGATTATTTTAATGATGAAATTATTCCAAAAAACTTATTACCAGAAATTAATGACTATACAATCAAATGGCAAATGCCACCTTCGGCTGAATTAAAAACAGATCAAGTTGATCCAATGAAATGGTTTTATCACGATCTGTTAGTTGAGCTAATTATGGATTACTCATTTGAAGAGATTTTGTCAATGTATGTTAAAAATCAGTTTGCAAACAAAGAAATTAGTAAATGGCTTAAATTTTATGACTTAGAAAACGGTAAAAACTTCATTGATGATTTTAATTGGTTTATTAAAACTATGCAAATAAATCATTTCAAACGACTTCAAACACCACCGGTTTTAGCCTATGGCAATTATGTAATTAATGCTGATTACAAAGAGGCGGCCAATATTTTATTAAAGTCACAAAAGTATTTAGATTTAGAAAAATTAATCATTGAAAAATATTAGAGCATTTAAAAAGTTGTACAAATATCGTTTAAAGATTTGTACAACTTTTTTTATTTGTGGGCTTTTAAACTATTTGCTTGCCCATTGTTCTTTTTTCATCAATTAAACTTGTTTTTAAGTCGAAAAGTTCTTGTGATAAGTCTACAAAGTATTTGTGTGGCTTGCTAAGTCTTTTAACTTCTGGCCAAAGTGTTTCCATTTGTTGTTTGTGGTATTCTCTAACTTCATTTAAAGTTGGTACATCATAAACGAGCTTGCCATTTGAAAAGATTGGTATTTGTAATTCTTTATAATAATAATTAGTTAAAAGTTTACGCTTCCATGGTTCAGTTGGTGAAAATATTTCATATTCTTCTTCACTAATTTCTTCATCATGTAAAGTAATTAAATCAGCCATAGCTTTGTCAGTATCTTTGTTGTAAAAACGATACAAGCGTTTAAAACCTGGGTTGGTTATTTTTTCCATTGTGTTACTTAATTTAATTGTTGGCACAACAACACCATTTTGCATTGAAGCAACCACTTTATAAACACCACCCATAACTGGATGTGATCTTGATGTAATTAAGCGCTCACCAATTCCAAAAACGTCAATTGGTGCTCCTTGGATTAGCAAGTCAGTTATTGTAAATTCATCTAGTGAGTTACTTGCTACAATTTTAGTGTCAGACAATCCAGCTTCATCTAGCATAATCCTTGCTTGTTTTGAAAGATAGGCTAAGTCACCACTATCAAGTCTAATTCCTTTTAAACGATAACCATTTGGAATTAAATATTCTTTAGCAACTCTAATTGCGTTTGGTACACCTGATTTTAAAGTGTCATAGGTGTCAACTAAAACCACACAATTTTTTGGATGAACTGTAGCAAAGTCTAAAAAAGCTTCATATTCATCATCAAATAGTTGAATGTAACTATGAGCCATGGTTCCAGAAATAGGGACACCATACTTCATACCTGCTTCTGTACAAGCACTACCATCAAAACCAGCCAAATAAGCGGCACGAGCACCTTCAACTGAAGCATCAGTGCCATGGGCTCTTCTAGTTCCAAACTCTAAATAAGACTTGCTTGGATCAACTTGATACATGCGACTAGCCTTAGTTGCAATTAGTGATGAAAAGTTTACTGATTGAAGTAAAAATGATTCAATAATTTGCGCTTCAACCAAGTTACCGATAATTGTAACTACTGGTTCATTTTCAAAAACAGGTGTACCTTCACGAACAGCATACATACTAATTTTTAATTGTAAGTTTCTTAAATACTCAATAAAATCATCATCATATTGACCTGATTTTTGTAAAAAAGCTAATTGCTCTTCATCAAATTTAAATGCTTGGACAAAATCTATAAATTTATGGAGACCATTAAATATATAATAACCACCGGCATCGGGAATTGTTCTAATAAAAACATCGAAGTAGCCAATTGTTTTGTGCTTGTTTTGCTTAAAATAAGCATAGGCCATTGAAAATTCATAAAAATCTGTAACTAAAACTTGAGATCTGTTAGTCATAAATTCACTCCTTTCCATATATTATACACTATAATATCAAAGGGCTTCATAATTACCACAATTTTGGTTATATGAGTTATAATAAAGCGTAGAGAGAAGGAATATAATGAGTGAAGTAAGTATAATTTCAACTAAAAAATTCAAGGATGTCGTTATTAGTCTGCGATTTGCTAGTGAAAATCAAACAGTAAAAACCCAACGAGCACTTTTATCTTTAATGCTAAGTGATAGAAGTAGCAAGTATAATAGCAAGGTTAAAATGAATCAAAAATTAGATAACATGTTTGGAGCAACTTTATCAAGTTCAGTTTTTGATTATGGTCAAGCTCATATTATTGAATTGTCCTTGGGTGTTTTAAACGAAAAATTTGTAAAGGCCAATTTATTGCATGATCAAATAGAAATGCTTCATGAACTAGTTTACAACCCTTTATTATCAAATGATGTTTTTTTAGAAGCAAAACAAATTTTAGAAGATATCTTAAATCGTGATAGTGACAACTTAGCCAGCTATTGTCGCAAGCAAGCTTTAAAGATTGCAGGCGAAGGTTATCCTTTAGCTAACAATCGCATAGGTACACTAAAAGCTTTAAAAACAGTTACTTTAGATGATGTTAAAAAAGAATTAGCATCAATGCTATCAAATGATGTTTTAAATGTTATTGTCATTGGTGATGTAAAAAAAGAGTCTACTGAAGAGATGCTTTTAAAGCGTTTTAATACTAATAATAAAAATAAGACCTTTAAAAATAATTATTTGGTGCAATCAAAAAAGGTTAAAGAAAAATCTGAAACCAAAGACACTCAACAAGCTTATATGACAATTGTATATGATACAAACACAAAAAATGTTAATGCTCAATATTGGCACTTACAAATTATGTCAATGATTTTAGGGCAACTGCCAAATAGCTTTTTATTTCAAGAGGTAAGAGAAAAGCGCAGCCTTTGTTATTCAATAGGTGCAAATGTTAGTGGTTATGATGGCACAATGATTATTAGTGCAGGAGTTAGACTAGATTCAGTTGACCAGGCTATAAAACTTAGTCAAGAGCAAGTCGAAAGAATTATTAATGATGAGTTTTCTGATGAGTTATTTCAATCAGCAATAACAATGTTAATTAGTAGTATTTATAAAACAGATGATTCAAACCGTCGCATGATTGATAGTCATTATCGTCGCTTAATTTTAAATGAAGATTATGACACAAATGGCTTAATAAAATTAGTAAAAACAATTACTCGAAAAGATATAGTTGCTGTTGCTGCTAAGTTGAAATTAAATACAATCTATAAAGTAGTGGGAGATAGTAAAAATGCGTAAAATAATAAAAAGTGAATATCAAGAAGAATATTACATAAAAACTTTGGACAATGGTTTAAAAGTTATCTTATTTTATAAGCCAAATTTCCATAATAATTTTTTCTCACTAATTACTCCTTATGGGGCTGGTGATTATCGTCAAATTGATGAAGATGGTAATACTTATCACTTACCTCCTGGTGTTGCCCATTTTTTAGAACACCGCATGTTTGATTATAAAGGTAAGGATGTTATGGAGCAGTTGGTCAATTATGGTGCAAGTTCAAATGCTTCAACCAGCTATGACATGACTCAATACTACTTTGGAACCACAGAAAATGATTTTAAAAAGCCTTTGGCTTTGCTTTTAGACTTTGTATTTGACTTAAGCATTCCACCAGAAACCGTAGAAAAAGAAAAAGGAATTATTATTGAAGAGTTAAACATGTATGATAATATGCCAGACTTTAGACTCTACTTTAATTTATTAAAAGGTTTATATGTAAACATGCCATACAATGAAGATATTGGTGGTAGTGTAAAATCAGTAAGTAATACAACTTTAAAAGACTTGCAAATGGCATACTCACTAAATTATCATCCAAGCCAAATGTTTTTAGTTGGTACAGTCAATGGTAAAGTAGAGCAAACTTTTGCTTTTATTGAAGACAATTTTAAAGACAAACAATTTTTACCCTTTAAAAAATTAAAAAGAGACTATCCAGTTGAGCCAGCTACAGTTGCAACAACTTATGCTGAAAGTTATATGGATATAAACATTTCCAAAGTGGCTGTGGGTTATAAATTTTTACATGATCAAATTGAAGTGGCTAAAGTTGATGAAATGGAATGGCTGTTAAAGATTTTCTTTGAATCACTATTTTCATCGGTTAATGAGCACTACCAAGGTTGGTTAGATGATAAAATAATCAATGACTACTTTGACATTGACGTTAGTGTTGATAAGGGTGTTGCCCACTTTATTGCCAGTGGTGAAAGTAATGACGTTGATAGCTTTGTAAAATTTGTTGAATCAGTTGTTAAAAATTGGAAAAATCACTTGAGTGAGATTAAATTTGAACAAATTAAAAACAGGTATATCGGCAAAGCTATTTTAGCTTTTGAACAACCTATGACAATGGCACTTATCTATGCTCGCAACATTGCAGCTGGCTCTGATGTCTTTGATGGCTTAGAAGATTTAAAGAATTTAAAGTTTACAGATTTACTCACTTTAATAGAAAGTTTAGACTTATTAGCAAATAGAGCGATTTATGTTGTTAAAGCTAATGAAAAAATTGATGAGTAATTAATAAGTTAAAGCCTCTTGAATATAAACTAAACCCCTAATCTTGACATGGAGAAAGGGGTTTCTTTTTATGTCAAAGTACAATTTTGAATTAAAGTTTGAGATAGTTATAGATTATTTATGTTGATTATGTTTTTTGCAAGTCCTAAAGTGGTCTTTTTTACTTGTTTAATAAATTATCTTTGGTAAAATGCACTTATGGTAGCATAAGGGAGGATATATGACAACGAAAATGGTTTTATTAGGTAAGGTTGTAAATTTACCAAAAGAAGAAATGTTTAGAGGAAAATTAGAAAGCAAAATCGTATTAAATGTAAAAAGAAATTTTCAAAACCCCGATGGACAATTTAGTCATGATGTTATGGAAGTATACTTATGGCGAGGGATTGCCGATTATATTAAAGATGTCGTCCAAATTGGCGAAAAAATTCACGTTATTGGTCGTTATGAAACAGATGAAAATAAAAACATTGTTTTATTTGGTGAACAAGTAGATTTAATTAGATAAGTCTAAGGCTGAAAGGGTAATAATTTTCAGCCTTTTATTATGTCTTTAATTATTTAGCTTTGATTTTGCTATCTAGAGAAATATTGGCATTTGTGTTAGAATATAGCCTAGAGGAAGTGATTACATGAGACAGTATTTAGACTTAGCTAAAACAGTTTTAGAAACTGGTGAAGATCGCTTAGATCGTACCGGTGTTGGCACTAGGTCATTGTTTGGTTATCAAAGTCGATATGATTTAACAAAAGGCTTTCCACTTTTAACAACAAAGCGTGTACACATTAAATCAGTTATCCATGAGCTTTTGTGGTTTATTAGTGGTTCTACAAATATTCGTCCACTTGTTTTAAATAATGTTAGAATCTGGAATGAGTGGCCATATAAAAATTATAAAAATAGTGATGCTTATTTAGGCGAAAGTTTAGATGAGTATGTTGAAAAAATAAAAAATGATGAAGATTTTGCAAACAAGTATGGTGAATTAGGTCCAGTCTATGGTCAACAGTGGCGTGACTTTGAAGGCAGTGATCAAATAAGTGAACTTATTGTTAATTTAAAGCAAAATCCATTTTCAAGACGGCATATTGTAAGTGCTTGGCATCCGGCCTTAATTGATCAAATGGCACTTCCACCATGTCATGCTTTTTTCCAATTTTATGTTTCAGCAGATAAAAAATATTTGTCGTGTCAGCTATATCAAAGAAGTGCTGATATCTTTTTAGGAGTACCCTTTAACATTGCGTCATATGCTCTATTGCTAGAAATGGTTGCGGCTATGACTGGCTATATTGCTAAAGACTTTGTCCACACCTTAGGTGATGCCCATATTTATACAAATCATTTTGATCAAGTAAAACTTCAACTAAAAAGAGATCCAAGACCACTTCCAACTTTGAAAATAAAAAGAGTTGTTAGTAGTATTGAAGATTTTAAATTTGAAGATTTTGAAATTGTTGATTATAATCCTCATCCAGCTATTAAAGGCAAGGTGGCTGTATAATGTTTAAAATTATTGTTGCTTTTGATGAAGATTTAACTATTGGCTACCAAGGTTGGATGCCTTGGAATATTCCAGAAGATTTGCAACACTTTAAAGACACTACTTATAATTCTAATTTATTAATGGGCAGTACAACCTTCAATGGTTTGAAAAAACCTTTGCCAAATCGAACTACTTATGTGGTTTCATCAAAACCTGTAAAAAAGAGCGAAAACGTGATTTGGGTAAAAGATTTACAAGCCTTTATAGAAAAGCATAAAGATAGTGACACTGAAATCTTTGTGTGTGGGGGAGCAAGTATTTATAAACAGCTGCTACCATATACAGATGAAATGATAATCTCACTAATATTTAATAAACATAAGTGTGATACGAAATTTCCTGACTTTAATATGGCAGATTTCAAAATTGAATTAAAAAAAGAATATACAGATTTCAATGTTTATCAGTATTTAAGAAAGTAGGCATAAAATGCGAATTATAGATATTATCGATAAAAAGAAAAAAGGCTTGCAATTGAGTGAGGGTGAAATAGATTTTTGGATTAAAGGAATTATGGATAAATCAATTGCTGACTATCAAACAAGTGCGCTATTAATGGCAATTGTTTTAAAGGGAATGAGTGTTGAAGAAACTTCTAATTTAACAATGTCAATGTTGAATAGTGGAAATATTATTGACTTATCATCTATTGATGGAATTAAAGTTGATAAACATTCAACTGGTGGTGTTGGCGATAAAACATCAATTGTTTTAGGACCACTAGCCGCAGCCTGTGGTGCTCAAGTTGCCAAAATGTCTGGCCGGGGTTTGGGTCATACAGGTGGAACTTTAGATAAATTAGAAGCTATTCCAAATTATAATTTTTCACTAACAAAAGAGCAATTTATTGCTCAAGTAAATGATATTGGTTTGGCTATTATTGGCCAAACTGATCAAACAGTACCAGCTGATAAGACAATTTATGCACTACGTGATGTAACGGCAACTGTTGATTCACTACCTTTAATTGCGGCAAGTATTATGAGTAAAAAGCTAGCTTCAGGTGCTGATACAATCTTGCTAGATGTTAAATATGGTGAAGGGGCCTTTATGGAAACAAAAGATGATGCCCAACAATTAGCAAATACAATGATTAATATTGGTCAGCATTTAAATAAAAACGTTAGAGCAATGATAACAAGTATGAATCAACCTTTAGGATTTGCAATTGGTAATGCTTTAGAAATTATAGAAGCAATTGAATCACTTAAAGGTAAAGGTCCAAAAGACTTACAAGTTATTTGTCACCAAAGTGCGGCGATTATGCTTTTACAAGCTAATTTATTTCCAGACATTGATCAAGCTTTAATTGCTGTTGGAAAATCAGTTGAAGATGGCAGTGCCATTGCTAAATTAAAGGCAATGATTAGTGCTCAAGGTGGAGATGCAAGAGTTGTCGATGATTATAGTTTACTGCCACAAGCTAAATTTAAAACAACCATTAAAAGTAGGGCATCTGGCTATGTTGGCGATGTTAAAGCTTTAGAGTTAGGGCTTTTAGCAATGCGTTTAGGGGCTGGACGTCAGCGTGCTGAAGATTTAATAAATCCGGCGGTTGGCTTGGTTATTAAACATAAAGTTGGCGATAAAATTGCGATCGATGATGATCTTGTCGATATTTATCATGATAGTGATTTAAGTGATGAGTGGTTGTCTGATTTAGATGAGTGTTTTGTATTTAGTAAAAATCAAGTAGAAGCAGAACCAATTATTTACAAAATATTATAATGAGGTAGAATATTATGGCATTTGAAGTTACAATCAATCAATTTGAAGGACCATTAGATTTAATGTTGCATTTAATTCGCGAACAAGAATTAGATCTTTTTGACTTGGACATTATTGTTTTAGTTGATCAGTATATCGCTTATATAAATGCTGCTAAGCAGATACACCTAGAAATAGCTAGTGAGTATTTAACAATGTTGGCCACTTTAATTGAGTATAAAAGTAAAAAACTTTTGCCTAAAGATAATAGTGACTTAGATGATGATTATGAAGAAGATCCGCATGATATGCTGGTTAAACGCTTATTAGAGTATCAACAGTTTAAAGAGATTACAGCTGTTTTAGAGTTGCGTTATGAAGAGCGAATGAAACAACACTCAACAACTATTGAACCATTGGCTGAAGTTTGGCTACAAGATGTAGAAATTGAAGATTTAAAGGGTGATGTTTATGATCTTTTTAAGGCAATGAATAATGTTTTAAGCAGAATTGCTTTAGATAATCCTTTTCAAACAAAAGTTACACACAAAGAAATTTCTGTTGATGATTGTGTTGTAAAAATAAGAGAACGCTTTAAAGACTTTGATAAATCATTTTCCTTTAGTAATGTTGTAAGTGATATCAAAGACATGCAAGTTTTTGTTGTAACGTTTTTAGCAATTTTAGATATGATTAGATTGAATCTGTTAACTTTTGTCATTGATGATAAAAGTGAAATATGGCTTAAATGGAGTGAAATAGATGGATAATAAAAAAATATATGGTGTTTTAGAGGGCTTAATATTTATGGTTGGCGATGAAGGTGTTGGCTTAAATGTTTTGGCTGATATTTTAGAGCAATCGCGAGAAGATATTTTAAAAGTTTTAAATCAAATTCAAGATGATTATCAAAATGAAATGCACGGTATTGAAATGGTTAACTATGGGGGATTGTATAAGTTTGTATCAAAAGTTGTGGTTCACGATTATGCTAAAAAGCTCTTTACAATTACTAAACAAAATAAATTGTCTCCCTCAGCACTAGAAACACTAGCGATTATTGCTTATAAACAGCCGATTACTAGAGTTGAAATTGAAGAAATTCGTGGTGTTGGTAGTGATACAATGATAAGGCGATTATCAGCTAGAAATTTAATTAAAGAAGTAGGCCGTGCTCAAGCACCAGGTCTGCCAATTTTATATGGTGTAACAAGTGACTTTTTAGATGTGTTTAAATTGTTATCAGTTGAAGAGTTGCCAGATTTACCAGAGTATAGTGGACAGATGGAGATGGATTTATATGAATGATGGGGAAAGACTACAAAAAGTAATTGCTCAAAGTGGCTATACATCGCGTCGCAAAGCCGAAGTTTTAATTAGTGACAAAAGAGTTAAGGTTAATGGCGTCATTGTTAGTGAGCTAGGAGTTAGGGTATTGCCAAGTGATACTATCCATATTGATGATCAACTAATTAGTGAAGAGAGCAAAGTTTACTACGTTATAAATAAACCAAAAGATGTTTTAAGTAGTGTTAGTGATGATCGTGGCCGTAAAGTTATTGTCGACATAATAGATGATAAACGCCGTATTTATCCAGTAGGAAGACTAGATATAGATACAACAGGCTTATTGATGCTGACAAATGATGGTGACTTTACAAATGCGCTAATTCATCCATCTTATGAAATTAATAAGGTATATGTGGCCATTGTTGATTTATTTGTTACTGATACAATGCGCAAAAAACTTGAGTCAGGAATAATTTTAGATGGAGAAAAAACTTTGCCGGCAAGAGTAAGTGTTTTAGGTTTTGATAAAAAATCTGGCCAAAGCAAAGTTGAAATTACTTTAAGAGAAGGTAAAAACCGTCAAGTTAAAAGAATGTTTGAAGCAATTGGCTGCAGGGTTATTAATTTACATCGCAGCAAAGTTGGCTTTATGAACTTAGAGGGTTTAAGTGTTGGTCAATATCGCAAAATTAGTGAAGAAGAAATAAATAAATTAATGGATTTAGCTAAACTAGGAGGTAAGTAAATGCTTGAAAAAATCAAAAGATATTTAAGAAAATCACATGGCTTAGATCGCTTGTCACAACATTTATACTATCTTTCAATTACTATTTTTGTTTTTTCACTATTTACAACGAGTCAGTTTTTAAGAGCATTAGCTCTAATTGGCTTATTTATTAGCTTGTTTAGAACTTTGTCACAAAAACACTACCAACGTGCTAAAGAAAACAATCTTTACACTAAATATTATAATCGTGTTTTGGCTAGAGTAAAGGTTTTCTTTTTAAACATTCGCCATTTTAAAACACATAAGTATATAGTTTGTAAAAGTTGTAATCAACAATTAAGGATACCTAAAAAACAAGGAGAAGTTAGGGTAACTTGTCCAAGGTGTCGCAATCGATTTGATGTTAAATCATAAAGTGAGTGTATATGAAAAAATTAGCTAAAATATTAAATAAGTCAAATAATAAATATTTATTTAAACAAAATAAAAATAAATATGAGCATAAACTTTATGAAAAAGCATTTAAGCGCCAAGGTTTGTATCATAAAATAAAAAGTGATCAAGACTTTATTGATTTTGAAATAATAAAGACTAGTTATAATAACATGAAAAAAATCCAAAACAAATTTTTAGAAATTAAAGCTAACTTAGAAGATTTATGGGATGTTATTAGTTATCAGGAAAAAAACTTTTTGCTATATCAAGAGTTAGCGCCTTTTATGGAAACCTTAAAGCATTTTTATGTAGATGATAAGCGTTATTTTATTGCCTATTTTGATCAACTTATTAATGCTTACTATGATCATGAAATGTTAATGTTTGACCATGAAAATTACCGTAAATTTATTTATGATTTTAAAAAAATAGTGGTTTCGATAAAAGAAAATAGACTATTAGCTTTACAAGCTCAATTTAGTGAAACAAAATTTATTGTTAAAAATGCTAAAGCCTATGTTTTATTTAGCGAGCAAGTCAATCGATTTTACTTAATTGATAATGAAGTTTTAGATTTTGGAATGTCAGCTAATTTAAGCCAAGCACAAATCTTAGATGTTGCCAATATGATCTTAGCAAAAGATTCTAAAGATTTAATGGTTTACTTGAGTGAAAATGAATTAGGCAAAAAGCGTTTATTAAAAAGGTTAAAACGCCAATTAAGGAAGATATAAGATGAAATTTAGTGTTATGACCCTAGGGTGCAAGGTAAACTCATATGAAAGTATGAGTTATATAGAAAGTTTTAAACAAGCTGGCTATACTTTTGTAGATCAAAAGGATGTAGCTGACATTTATATTATTAATTCGTGTGCAGTCACAAATGCTGCTGTTAGTAAAACACGCCAAAGAATTAATCAGGCTTACCGGCTAAATGAAAAAGCACTAATTGCTGTTGTGGGCTGTTATGCCCAAGTTGAAGTTGATAAACTGCTAGAAGATCAAAAAATTGGACTACTAGTTGGAAGCAATCAAAAGAGTAATCTTGTAAAGCTTGTTCAACAAGTGATTGCTAATGATATGCTTGTTGCAGTTGATAAAGATAGTCGTAATTTTGAATATGAAGATTTATCAGTAATAAATTTTGATAATCATCATCGAGCATTTTTGAAAGTTCAAGATGGTTGTGATCAGTTTTGTTCTTATTGTATTATTCCCTTTGCAAGGGGCAATGAGCGCTCACAAAAATTAGAAGTAATTATTGATAATGCCAAACATTTAGTAAATAGTGGCAACAAAGAAATTGTTTTATCGGGAATTCATACTGGGCGTTATGGTAAAGAGTTGAATACTTCTTTGTATGAGCTAATGAAAACGCTGATAAAAAAAGTTGAGGGCTTAGAGAGATTGCGCGTTTCATCAATTGAAATTTTAGAAATAAATGATGATATAATTAATCTTGCTAAAACGAGCAGAGTAATTGCAAATCATTGGCATATTCCACTTCAAGCTGGAAATGATAAGATTTTAAAGGCTATGAATCGTCGTTATACAGCTAGTCAGTATGCTGAGCGAATTAATTACTTGAAAAAACAATTATCAAATGTTTCAATTTCAGCCGATGTAATTGTCGGTTTTCCAAATGAGAGTGAAGCAGACTTTAATGAGACTTACAATTTTATTAAAGATTTAAATTTGAGCTTTTTACACGTGTTTCCATATTCGCCAAAAACAGCAACACCTGCACAAAAAATGGCTAATCAAATTGATGGTAACGTTAAAAAAGCGCGAGTAAAAAAATTATTAGAATTATCAAAAACACTAGCAAACAACTATATTTCAACATTTGTTGATAAAGAAGTTATTGTTTTAAGTGAAGGCTTTAAAAATGGCTATTATAGAGGCTATGCAAGTGAGTATTTCGAAGTTAGATTTAAATCAGACCAACCTTGTGACAATGAGCTGGTCTCTGTAATTATAGAAAGAATTGATGGTGATATTGCTTATGGAACAAGATTATAAGTATCAAACCACACTTGATAAACTAATAAGTGGGGCTCCAAGTAAAATTGTGGATAATCTATTTACTGATTCTCGAAAAGTTGAAAAAAACGCAATTTTCTTTTGTGTTAAAGGCCTTGTTAATGATGGTCATAATTATGCAAAAGCAGCAGTTGCAAATGGTGCAGTTTGTGTGGTTCACTCTGAAGATTTAAATTATTATGACAATGATGTATTTTACTTAAAAGTGGATGATGTCTTGGACACTTTAAATGAAGTTGCGGCTAGTTTTTATGACAATCCAAGTAAAAAATTAAAAGTGTTTGCAGTGACTGGAACTAATGGTAAAACAACAGTAGCATCACTTTTAAGAGATATATTGGATAATTATGAAAAAGCTGGTTATATTGGAACGATAAACATTCAATATGATGACAATATAATCGCTGCTGATCATACAACACCAGATGTATTAGACCTGCAAGCTGTTTTAGCAAAAATGGTGCAAGCGCATGTAAAATCTGTCGCTATTGAAGTATCAAGTCATAGTTTGGAACAAAAAAGAGTTAAAGCCTTAGAAGTTGACTTTGCTATTTTTTCAAACTTAACTCATGAACACTTAGACTATCATGGCAGTATGGAAAACTATTTTGATGCTAAGTCTAAACTTTTTTCAAATCTAAAGTCTTCACAATTTGCTATTATCAATATTGATGATGAGTGGGGAGAATTATTGTTAAATAAAAGTACTGGCCATAATGTTACATATGCAATAGAGAAAAAAGCTGATTATCAAGCGGTTGATATTGAATACTTTAAAGGGAAAACGAAATTTAACTTGCTTTATAATGATCAAATTTATCCAATAGTAACAAACCTTGTTGCTAAGTTTAATATTTATAATTTATTATCGGTTATTGCGGCTTTAAAAGAAAGCGGACTAGAGCTTTTGTCAATTATAGAAAACTTGGGTGACTTAAGCCAAGTTGATGGTCGTGTAGAACAAATTGAATTAGGCCAAGATTTTTCAGTAATTATTGACTATGCCCACACTCCAGATGGTTTTGAACAAATCTTTACATATGCTCAAGAAATTAAAAACGATAAAAAAATTATAGCTGTTTTTGGAAGTGCTGGTGAGCGCGATATTATTAAGCGTAAAATGCTAGGTGAAATTGCAAATCGTTTTTGTGACATGATTATTTTAACAGAAGAAGATCCAAGAAATGAAGATGTCAGAAAAATATCTAATAAAATCGCTGAAGGGATCACAGGCAATTATGTAATTATTGAAAATCGCTATGATGCCATATATCAAGCGGTTGAACTAGCTAATAAGGGTGATATAATTTTAATATTAGGCAAGGGAAATGAACAATTTATAGACAAGCCTCAGGGGCGTGAATTTTATTTGGGCGATGGAGTAATTGTTAAAAATATAATTCAAGAATATATTATTGATTATAAGGAGGAAGAATTTTATGAATAAGTATATAGATCACACATTATTAAAGGCTGATGCAACAGTAGATGAAATTAAAGTTTTGTGCGCTGAAGCGGTTGAATACAATTTTATGGCTGTTTGTGTTAATCCAACTTGGATAGAAACATGTAAAATAGAGTTGGCAAAATCAGATGTACTAACTTGTACTGTGGTTGGTTTTCCATTAGGTGCTAATACAACTGAAACAAAAGTATTTGAAACCAAAGATGCAATAGCAAAGGGCGCTGATGAAATTGATATGGTTATTAACATTGGTCGTTTAAAAGCTAAAGAATATGATTATGTCTTAAACGATATTGAGGCTGTAATTAAAGCTGCTGGTGATAAAACAGTTAAAGTAATTATTGAAACAGCACTGTTAAGTGATGAAGAAATAATTAAAGTATCAAAGTTATGTGTCCAAGCTAAGGCTGACTTTGTTAAAACTTCTACAGGCTTTTCAACAAGTGGAGCCAGTGTTGAAGTTGTTGAAATAATTAAGGCAACAGTTGGCGATATGGCTCTAATAAAAGCAGCTGGTGGGGTCCGTAATGAAAGTGATTTAAAAGAAATGATAAAAGCTGGGGCTAATCGGATTGGTACATCTAGTGGAACCAAACTAATTAGCAAAAAATAAGTTAAAATAGCCAAGTCTATTAGCGAAAGTGCTGGAAGTTCTTGATTTATAGACAAATATTCGCTATAATAATAGAGTAGTAAATTATGATATTACTATAATCCCAGAAGGGAGGGTTTATATGTCAAAAGTAGTTCTAAAAAATAACGAAGATTTAGATGACGCGCTTCGTCGTTTTAAGCGTACAGTCTCGCGTAATGGTACCCTTGCCGAAGCTCGTAAACGCGAATTCTACGTCAAACCTGCTATTAAGCGAAAAGAAAAATCAGAAGCAGCGCGTAAGGCTAACTCTAAGAAAAAGAAAAGATACTAAAAAGATGTGAAAGCATCTTTTTTTCTGGTTAAATAAGCCGCTTTAAATTTCTTGTAAATTAGAGTAAAATGAGGACAGGAGGAATGCTATGAGTTATATAATAAAAATACCAAATTTATCTATTGATGAACTGCAAACTTTAGCAGGACCAAACAATGTTTTTATTAAAATGATTGAAGGATACTTTGACAGTGAGATTGTGACAAAAGATGAAGAGTTTTATGTCTTGGACAAATCAAAAAAAGATGTCATTGAGCGAGTTTTATTAACGATGTTAAACGAAATAAGAAACCACCAAGTTTTAAAAACAGGTGATATAATATATATATGTAACTTAACTAAACAAAATAAAGAAAATTTATATGCTGAGTTAAGAAATCAAGTTATTGCAAAAACAAGAGCTGGTAAAAATATTTTTCCCAAAACAATTGGCCAAAAAGAATTTATTGATAAAATGCTAAATAAAGATATTACTTTTGCAATTGGACCAGCTGGTACTGGTAAAACTTTTTTATCAGTTGCTTATGCAACCCATCTTTTAAAAAACAATAAGATTAAAAGAATCATTTTAACCAGGCCAGCTGTAGAAGCTGGTGAGAGTTTAGGCTTTTTGCCAGGTGATTTAAAAGAAAAGGTTGATCCGTATTTAAGGCCTTTATATGATGCTTTAAATGAAATGTTGGGTAGTGAAATGACAGAGAGATACTTAGAAAATGGGATTATTGAAATTGCTCCACTAGCTTATATGCGTGGTAGAACTTTAAATGATGCCTTTGTTATTTTAGATGAGGCACAAAATTCAACAAGTGCCCAAATAAAAATGTTTTTAACCCGTCTTGGATTTAATTCAAAAATGGTTATAAATGGAGATATTACCCAAATCGACTTAAAGGATCAAAAAGATTCAGGTTTAGCATCAGCTTTTAATTTATTAAGCGAAATCGATGATCTAGCCTTTATAAAGTTATCGAGCAAAGATGTTGTTAGACATCCTTTGGTTCAAAAGATTATTGATGCTTATGAAAAAAATGATTAAAAGTAAATGTTTAATCCGTAGGAGGAATTATGTCACAAGATAAAATTAGAAACTTTTCGATTATTGCGCACATTGACCATGGTAAAAGTACGCTTGCTGATCGAATTTTAGAAAAAACAGAAACTGTCAGCAGTCGTGATATGCAATCACAACTTTTAGATAGTTTAGATTTAGAACGTGAAAGAGGAATAACCATTAAACTTACCGCTGTTGAGCTTAAATACAAAGCCCAAGATGGCGAAACTTATATTTTTCATTTAATAGATACACCAGGTCATGTTGACTTTACATATGAAGTTTCAAGGTCATTAGCAGCCTGTGAAGGGGCTATTTTAGTGGTTGATGCAGCTCAAGGTATTGAAGCGCAAACGTTGGCTAATGTTTATTTAGCCATGGACAATGACTTGGAAATTATTCCAGTTATTAATAAAATTGATTTGCCAAATGCTGATCCAGAGCGTGTCAAAAAAGAAATTGAAAATTTAATTGGACTTTCTAGTGAAGATATTCCCCTAATCTCAGCCAAAGATGGGATTGGTATTGAATCGGTATTAGAAGCGATTGTAAAGCGTGTTCCAGCGCCAACTGGTGACAATAACGCTCCGCTTAAAGCTTTGGTCTTTGACTCAGCTTATGACCCTTATCGGGGAGTTTTGGTCAGTGTTAGAGTAAAAGAGGGAAGTATTAGTGTTGGTGATGAAATCAAGTTTATGGCTAATAATAAATCGTATGAAGTTTTAGAGGTTGGGATTCACTCTCCAATGGAAATCAAACGCGAAAAGTTAGAATCAGGAGATGTTGGCTGGTTTAGTGCCAGTATTAAAACAATCAAAGATGTTAACGTTGGTGACACTGTAACAAATAAAGTTAATGGTGCTGTTGAAATTTTACCGGGTTATCGCAAGTTAAACTCAATGGTTTATGCTGGTATTTATCCAACTGATAATAGTAAGTATAATGACTTAAGAGATGCTTTGGAAAAAATGCAATTAAATGATGCTTCACTACGATTTGAAGCTGAATCATCACAAGCTTTAGGTTTTGGTTTTAGATGTGGTTTTTTAGGATTGCTACATATGGATGTTGTTCAAGAAAGATTAGAGCGCGAATATGACTTAGATCTTATTGCAACTGCTCCTTCAGTTATTTATGAGGTGCACTTAACCAATGGTGAAATTTTAAAAGTTGACAACCCAGCCTTTATGCCAGAAATTCAAAGTATTGCCCATATTGAAGAGCCATATGTCAAGGCAACTATTTTAACTCCAAATGAATTTGTTGGAGCGGTAATGGAGCTATGTCAAAGCAAGCGTGGTGAGTATATGGATATGCAAGTTGTTGATGACAAAAGAAATTCAATTGTTTATAAATTGCCACTATCAGAAATCGTCTTAGATTTTTTTGATAAACTAAAATCAGGGACAAAAGGTTATGCATCTTTAGACTATGAAATGATGGGCTATGAAATGAGCAAGCTAGTTAAAATGGATATTTTAATTAATGGTGAGCCAGTTGATGCTCTAGCTTTAATTGTGCACCAAGACTTTGCCTTTAACCGTGGTAATGCAATGGCAATTAAATTAAAAGAGTTGATTCCACAACATCAATTTGAAGTACCTATTCAAGCGGCAATTAATAATCGAATTATTGCACGTACAAACATTAAGTCATTACGTAAAAATGTTTTAGCTAAATGTTATGGTGGCGATATTTCCCGTAAGAAAAAATTACTGCAAGCGCAGAAAAAAGGTAAAAAACGGATGAAATCTGTTGGTAGCGTTGATATTCCACAAGCTGCATTTATGGCTGTTTTGTCAATGGATGATTAAAATGAGCAAAGGACTCTATGTTCATATTCCTTTTTGTGATCACATTTGTGGTTACTGTGACTTTGCCCGTGGCCATTATAAAGAAGATTTAGCCGACAAATACTTATTAGCTCTAAAAACTCAAATATTGAGTAAAGATTTGACAAGTATTGAAACAATTTATATTGGTGGTGGAACGCCAACTAGTTTAAACTTAAAACAGTTAACTTTTTTATTAAAAACAATAAAACCCTATGCTAAAAATATTAAAGAGTATACAATTGAAGCAAATCCTGAAAGTTTAACTTTAGAGAAAGCCCAACTATTTTATGACTATGGCATTAAAAGAGTAAGTATGGGTATGCAAGTTAGTCAGAGTCATTTATTAGAAATTATTGAAAGAAAGCATAGTTTTGAAGATGTTAAAAATCGAGTAGAAATTTTAAAAAGTGTTGGTATTAATGATATTTCAATTGACTTAATGTATGGAATTCCAAGTCAAACTTTAAATGATTTAAAAGAATCATTAGAAAAAATTGTAACTTTAGACATTACTCATGTTTCTTTGTATGGCTTAACAATTGAGCCAAATTCAAAATTTAATAAAAAAGGCTATAAGGAAGCAGATGCTGATTTAGATGCAGATATGTATGAATATGCCTTAGATTATTTAACTAAAGTTAAATTTAACCGTTATGAAATTAGTAACTTTGCAAAAGATGGTTATGAATCATTACACAACAAAGTGTATTGGACTTATGAAGACTTTGTTGGAGTTGGACTTTTTGCTTCAGGTAAAGAAGCTGGTTATCGCTATACAAATACCCACAGTTTAAAAGATTATAATGAAAATAAATTTGATGGAGAAATTATTAAACTTTCTAAAGATGATGAGATCTTTGAATATATTATGATGAATTTAAGACTTTCAAAAGGTTTTAAATTACAAACTTTTAAAAAAAGGTTTGGCTTGGACTTTAATGTTGTATATCAAAAACAAATTGTCGATTTACTGGCAAGTGGTTTATTGGTTTTAACAGATGAAAGTGTAAGAGCTAGTGATTATGGTTTAGAAATATTACACAACGTAATAGAAAAATTTATGAATGAGAGTGATTAGATGGAAAACAGAATTTTAGATATTATTGAAAAAAGATATTCAGCAGTAATTGGCAACTTGAATTTAGCAATGTTGAATAATTTACAAACACTTCTAGAAGATAAGGGTTATCCTTATTTAATTTTAAGTTCAACTTCAACTTTGGCGACCCATCGTTTGGGTTTTCCTCATGGAATTAATGAGTATATGGGTAGTGAAAGTTTTGTAAAGTTGCGATTACAAGCAGAAGTAAGATTGATTAATCACAAATTTGAATTAAACATTGGAAATTATTATCTTGATTATCTAGTTGAATGGATTTATAACATGCACGTTATGAATACGCCATTAAATTATCTAGATAATGATGGCAGGCTTTTTTCAACATTAAAAGCTTTTTTCAAAGAGCGTGATGACTTAAATCCAAACACTGAAGACCAAGTTGCAATAAAGTTAGTAGAATTAATCTCTGAGTTTTATTTTGATGATATAACTTTACCAATAGTTCAACTTAGAGCCCAAGTCTTTAGCCGTCCATGTGTTGTTTTGATTTGTGAAGATAGTCCAATTAAGGCAGAATTTATAATAGACTCAATCAAGCTTTTTCATCATGACTTTAAGCTTTTAGAGGTTAAAACTGCTAAAAACATTGTTCATATTGAATATGTAAACTTCAACAATTAATCTTTTAAACAAGACTTTAGATAATACGCTGATTGTTAATCGTATATTGACTCAATTGGTTTGTGTGTTATAATTAATTAGTAGAGAACACTTATGAAAGGGAGGATATATTATGGCAGTTATCGTTAACCAAGAAACATGTGCAGGCGTACAAGCTTGTATTGGAGTTTGTCCAACATCAGCATTATCAATCAATGATAATGGGAAAGCAGAATGTGATGCAGATCTTTGCATAGATTGTGGAGTTTGTATTGAAGTTTGTCCTATGCAAGCAATTAGCTTTTAATAGACAAAATTGAAAAAGTAGTCATTATAAAATGGCTACTTTTTTTATGTAATAAACTTTTAAAACCAATTTTTCTTTTTAAAAAACCTTATTAGGGCTCCAATTATAATGATAGAAATAATCCAAAAACTCAAATAGCCATACTTCCAATTCAACTCTGGCAAGTATTTAAAATTCATGCCATAAACTCCTGCTAAAAAAGTTAGTGGAATAAAGATTGTTGAAAAAATCGTTAATACCTTCATAATGTCATTGGTTTTATTACTTATACTAGAAAGATATGTATCAAGCATTCCTGAACAGATATCTCGATATGTCTCAATAATATCAATCATTTGAATGATATTGTCATAAATGTCTCTAAAGTAATAAAGGGTTTTTTCATCAATTAAATCATAGTCATTTTTTGAAATACTGCTAATGGCATTTCGCATTGGCCAAAGTGTTTTTCTAATGTAAATTAAATTTCTTTTAATTTTATAAATCTCTCTAAGCACTTCTTTTTGTGGGTTTAAAAGTACACTATCCTCAACTTCATCAATATAATAGCCTATTTGTTCAATAACCAAAAAGTAATCATCAACAATCTTGTCAGTTAGAGCATATAAAAGATCATCAGCCCCATTTTTTCTAATGTTTGAGCCCTCTTGTAACCTAGTTAGGATGTGATCAAAAATATTTGAATCATTAGGTTGAAATGAAATGACTAAATTTTCAAACAAGATAAAGCGATAATTTTCAATTTCTAATTTATCATTGCCAACAAGTTTAATGCCTTCAATGACTAATAGCAAATAGTCATCGTAGTCTTGTAATTTAGGCATATGACTTTTATCTTTAATATCTTCAATAACTAAAGGATGCAAGTTGAATTTTTCGCCAACACTATCAATTATTTGCTCATCTTGATTTGATGTTATTTGCAGCCAGTTAACACTTGTCTTTGTGGCTAATATGACATCATCAAGACTTTTTAGCTCTTGTCTTTGAAAGTCTTCTTTGTTATATGTAGTAAATATTATTTTTGGTTTTTCCATATTGACCTCCCACACTTAACTTTATTATATAACAGTTTGTCAGTAAATAGTTTTTAACTCTAGGGATTTAAACTTTCAATAAACCAGCGATCTCTTTCAAAGTAGAGCTTGCGTGTTTGGTTTTGAATCAAACACAAATACATAAGCCCACCACCACCAACACTAGAGTGGGCTTTTTTAACTTGTAAGATTTTATCAATTTGATATTTAGTGTTATTATCCCAAACAATAAATAAAGGTGTAAGCTTTGCTTGTTTAGAATTTAAAACCACAACATCAACATATCTTTTATACAATTTCATTAAAAGAAACCAACTGGAAAGATTGTGTGTGCACCTTTTGGATTAAAATCTGTTAATTCTCTATCTTCTAAAACATTTGCCCGTTTAATAATATCAAAAGAAAACTTATTGCGAATTTGATCAATGGTTTTATCTATAATTTTTTCTTTGTGTAAATAATCTGTGTCATAAAATAAATTTAATTGTGTGGTGTGGTTGTCCATTGTTAACTTTGAAAGCACGACTCTAATACTTCTAATTGGCAATTCAAAGGTGCGATCATCATTGGCTAAAAACATTACGGTTTTTAAAATGACAGAGGAAGTATTAGTGGGTTCACTTAGAACTGTTTGTTTGGAAAAACTTTTTAAGTCAGAGTTTCTAATATTAATGCTAACGACACTACCAACCATGTTAATGTCTTTAAGCCTTGAAGCAACTGATTCAACTAATACTTGAAAAACAATTTTTAGCTGAATTTTATCTTCTAAATTTTTAGGACTAGTAATTCCATTACCAATACTTTTAGGAATTCTTACAAAACCTTGACTGTTAACTGTTGAATAATCAAAGCCATTAGCAAAGGCCCAAATCATGTCACCATTTTTTCCTAATAATTTATTTAAAATAGCAACCGGTGTCTTTGCCAAGTCACCAATTGTGTATATTTTTATGTTGTTTAATTTTTCAGTTGTTGCTCTACCAACATTTAAAAGTTGGTCAACTGATAAAGGATACACAACCTCTTGATAGTTTTTTGGACTAATAACTACAAAGCCACTAGGTTTAATCAAGTCTGATCCAAGTTTTGCAAAGATTTTATTAAAACTCAAGCCAATGGAAATTGTTAAGCCTATTTCTTCTCTAACTCGTTTTTGAATAGTTTTAACAATCATTGTAGCATCTCCAAACAATTTTGTAGAGTGGGTCAAATCAACCCACGCCTCATCAATTCCAAAGCTTTCAACTTGATCACTATATTCTCGATAAATATCTTTTACCTTTTCACTATAATACTGATAGGCATCAAAGTCAGGGGGGATAACTAAAACATTGGGGCATAATTTCTTTGCCTCCCAAATTGTTTGGGCAGTTTTTATACCAAATTTTTTTGCCAAAAGATTTCTAGCTAAAACAATACCATTACGTTTTTCTACACTTCCCCCAACAACCATTGGAATTTTAGCCAAGGCTGGATGTAGCATTTCATGTATTTGGGCATAGCAGTGATTAATGTCACTGTGCATAATAAATCTTTCCATATAATCACCTCTTGTCTTAATTATATAGATTCAAACTTTTAAAATCAAGAAGTCTTGCACATTATTTGCACATTATTATTCTCTGTTGCAAAAATGGTTTATTGTAGTATAATAGTTACAAAAGGTGATAATATGCAGCTAAGTGATATTTTAAAAGAATATAAAAACAAAACAGGGTTTTCTGATGATTACATTGCCAAACACTTAAATGTTAGTCGATCAACAGTTAATCGTTGGGTGAGTGGAGATACTAAAAAAGTTCAGCCACAAATAATTAGCCAACTATCAACTTTAATGAATATTGACATTGAAGAGGTTTTAACAAATTCACTATTTATGATCAACAAGCCAATTTTAGGTTATGCCAAAGCTGGTTATAATTTATTTGCTGAGGAAAACTATTTGGGTTATGAAATGGTAACTCGTGAAGACGATAGTTATGGAGATTATTTTTTAAGTGTTGAGGGTGACTCAATGATTGGCGCTAAAATCCATGATGGGGATTTAGTTTACGTTAAAAAGACTGACTTTGTAGAAAATAATGAAATTGCGGTTATAATTGTTGGTGAAGAGGTAACAATTAAACGCGTTATTCAAAAGGATGATATACTAATTTTAGAAGCAGCCAATCCAGCTTATGAAAATCTCTACTTTAGTAAAGATGAAATCAAACGTTTGCCGGTTAGTATTATTGGTAAAGTGGTTTATAGTAAGACGGTTTTTTAGATTGCTTTTATTAGTGAGATATGGTATATTATATAAGCTTTTAGTCTAGGTTATATGGCTTCCCGTCTTTAACGTGGATTAGAAGGACTAGAAAGTAGAGGGAGAAAAATTATGATTAGTAAAACAAGAAAACAAGAATTAATCAAAGAGTATGCAATTCATGAAGGCGACACAGGAAGTGTTGAAGTACAAGTTGCGGTATTAACAGAAAATATCAAAAACTTAACTGACCACCTTAATGAACACAAAAAAGATTTCCATTCATTACGTGGACTTCAAAAAATGGTAGGACGTAGAAGAAGTTTACTTAAGTACTTAAGAGAAAACGACGTTGAACGTTACCGTAAGTTAATCGCAAGTCTAGGACTAAGAAAATAAATTTCTAAAAAGAGCTACCTTAGGGTAGCTTTATTTATTAATTCAAAGGAGATTATATGTTAAGTAAAAAAACATTAAAACAAATGTTTTTAGTTATATTAGGCCAAATGATTTTGGGTATAGGACTAGGCTGGGTTATTTCAGCAAATTTAGGACTCGATCCATTTTCAGTGTTTCATGATGGTATTGCTAAAGCGTTTAATATTAGTATTGGTACAGCGATGTTTTTTGAAAGTTTAGTTGCGCTAATCGCAATTATCTTTATTGATAAAAAATATATTAACTTTGCAACAGTTGTATCATTATTTTTAGTTGGTTTTACAGCTGATAGTGTAGTGGCATTGTTAGGCAACTTTATTTCAAGTGATGTTGGAATGCTGGCTCAATTATTGATGCTTTTAATAGGTTCACTAATTCTATCTACTGGATTAAATATTTATATATTAGCTGACCTTGGTGCTGGAGCACTAGATGCTGTTGCTGAAATAATCACAGACAAATCTAAGTTTGATTATCAAGTCGTAAAAGTCGCTAATGATTTATTCTTTTTAAGCATTGGCGTAATTCTTGGGGGATCAGTTGGAATAGCGACCATAATTACGGCAATTAGCTTTGGACCGATTATTCAATTTATTAGAAAGAAAATTTCTAGACCAATTGCTAATTTTATTAATAGCTAAACCAAAACAGTCATTTGACTGTTTTTTCATTTTAGGTCAAATTGTGGTATAATAGAGAAAGAATATTATTATATGCTACACATTTTATACACTTAAAGAGGAGAGATGTTATGAGATTAAGAACTTTTAGAAAACTTCGTGAAATTGAATATGACAGAATGCCTAATTTTTTATACAATGCTGTAATTCATCCAGAAAACGACTTACTTGAAACAGATGTTGTTTATGAAGAGGAATATCATAAATACATAAAAGACTTTGGCAAAGAAAATGATTTTGCACTAGTTTGTGATGATGATGGTAGAGTGTCAGGAATGATTTGGACAAGATTGTTTAAAGAATCTGATAATAGCTTTGGCTTTATCGATGAAGAAACACCAGAGTTAACACTATCAGTACTAGCAGGCTATAATGAACAAGCTATTGGTAAAGAACTGTTGGAATTATTGTTTAACGAATTAAAAATTAGAGGCGTTAAGCAAGTGTCAGTAAGTATATGTGAAAACCATGATATTTATGATGTATACACTTTAGTTGGTTTTGAAAAAGTTGAAAGCAAAAAGTGTGGAGAACATAATCGCGATACTTTGTTAAAAACATTATAAATCTATAAAAATTTTAGACTTGTACCGAATTGGTTAAAGTCTTTTTTTATGTAAAAACACAATAAAGTCACAACTTAGTGATAATATAGAGTCAGGAGGATGACTTATGCTTAAAATACTAATTGCTGATGACAACAAACAAATTGTTTCTATTTTAGCGGAGTATGCTAAAAAAAATGATTATATACCCATTATGGCTAATGATGGTCAAGAAGCTTTAGATAAGTTTTTTGAGAGTGATCCTGACATTATTTTACTTGACGTAATGATGCCTAAAGTTGATGGCTTTGAAGTTTGTAAAGATATTAGAAAAGTTTCTAATGTGCCAATTATAATGGTAACAGCTCGCAATGAAGACTTTGAAAAAATAATGGGTCTTGAAATTGGTGCTGATGATTATATTGTTAAACCTTTTTCTCCAAATGAAGTAATGGCGAGAGTTAAAGCCATTATGCGCCGTATTGAAATTGTAGAAAAACACGATGAAAAATTTATATATGATAATTTAGAAATTAATTTTGATACTTATACAGTAATGATAGATAAAAATAATGTATCACTAACTAAAAAAGAATTTGAAATTCTCTGGACACTAACATCCAATAAAAACCAAGTTTTTTCTCGCGAAAGCTTGTTAAATAAAATTTGGGGCTATGACTATTTTGGTGATAATCGCACCGTTGATAGCCATATTAAAAGACTAAGGGCCAAATTAGATGATTATAGTCATTCTAAATGGGACATAAAAACTATTTGGGGTGTTGGCTATAAATTTGAGGCGACTCAAGATGTTTAAAAATAAAATAACAACTAAATTAAGTCTTTATTTTTCCATTGCTATCTTAGTTTTTGCAATTATTATTGGTAGTGTTTTTATGTTGCTTTTTCAAAACTATAATTTAAATTTAAATCGCGACAATTTAAAAGATCGTGCCATTAAAATTGCTAATACTATACCAAACTATTTATCTGATAATCAAATGGGTGTTAGAGGCTTTGGCATGTATTTAAATGTTATCAATGAAATTGAAGCAAATAATGTTTGGATAATTGACTCTGAACTAAATATGATAACTGGTGCTAATAAGCATTTAAAACATGACTTTAAATATAGTGATTTACCTAAAAATGCTGAACAAGTAGTTAGTGAAGTTTTAAAGGGTGAGGCTGTTTTTAGTGAAGATTTTACGAGTCTTTTAGATAGTCAAACATTAACTGTAGGTGTACCGATTATTAGTAATAGTGGACAAATATTAGGGGTTGTGCTTTTACATAGTCCAATTGTGGGAATCAATTTAGCAATTAGCCAAGGCTTAATGATTTTATTAATTAGTATCATGCTAGCTTTAATTATTGCGATTGCCTTAGCGATTATTTTATCAAAACGCTTTACAAAACCGCTAGTTAAAATGAATGAGACTGCCTTAAAACTTATAGACAATGACTATACGGTGAAAACCAATGTCGATCAAAGTGATGAAATTGGCCAGCTAGCATTTACTTTAGATACTTTAACAACACGTTTAAATGATGCAAGTAAAGAGAGTGACCGTTTAGAAATAATGCGTAGTGAATTTATCGCTAACATATCTCATGAGCTAAAAACACCGGTTACAGTAATGCGCGGATCACTTGAAGCTCTGGTTGATGAAGTTGTTAGTGATAAAGAGTTAATTGATGAATATCATTTTCAAATGTTAAATGAAGCCAAATTTTTAGAGAGATTAATAAAAGATTTGCTTGAACTATCTAAGTTGCAAAGTTTAGACTTTAAAATAGAAAAAACAACTGTTTTATTAAACGATGTTTTAGATGATGTAGTTAGAAGTTTTAAAAATATTGCTAATAGAAAAAATGTCCATATTATCGTTAATAAAGAGGTTGCTAATGTTGAAATTATGGCCGACTATGAAAGAGTTCGCCAAATGTTAATGATTACTTTAGATAATGCGATTAAATTTTCAAGTGAAAATGGTAAAGTTATAATTACATTAAACACAGATAATTTGTCAATACAAGACTTTGGACCAGGAATTAGTGATAGTGAAATCCCTAATATTTTTAATCGCTTTTATAAATCAAGATCGGAAGTAAATAAAATTGGTACAGGCTTAGGTTTGTCTATTGCCAAAGGTATTGCCGATCGCCACAATATTGAAGTAATTGTTAAAAGTGAGCCAAACTTTGGTACAACATTTAGCTTTAAGTGGTAATAGCACAGAATTATAAAACATTCGCCATAGTTTCGTCATACTTATTGTTTATTATATAACCGTAGTAGAAAACAACTACAAAAACCATAGGAGGTTTTATTATGAAAAACATTAAAAGATTTGCAGTTATGGCAGCAGTTATAGTTTCACTTACGATGGTGAGTGTTAGTGTATTTGCAAAATCAGATACAAGTGTGGCTGAAACGGTTGCAAAAATTACAAATACAACGGTTGAAAAAGTTGAAGCGCAAAAAGCAGAAGGTATGGCTTATGGTCAAATCGCAGTTGCTGCTGATAAATTAGAAGAATTTAAACTTGCTAGAAGCACTGCAAGAAAAGAAAATCTTGCAGCTAAAGTGGCACAAGGCAAGATAACACAAACTCAAGCTGACGAATTTGAAGCTAAGATGCAATTAAGACAAGCTGACTGTGATGGTAGTGGAGTAAATCAAAATAGTGAAAATAATGGTTTAAAACTACACACACAAAATGGCTTAGGTGAAAAAAATGGCCAAGGTAAGTCTCAAGGCGCCAATAATGGCGAAAGACTTCAAAAAAAATTAGCAGATGGCACTAATAAATAAGCATTAATATTTAATTAGTGAAAAATATTTCCAACAACAACTAAAAACCAGCTTAGTTGTTGTTGGTTTTTTTATGTAAAAAAGTACTTTATAAGCTAAAAAGTTTAAAATAATTAATTTAAATTAAAAATAAGTCATTCATTTAGCCTTTATACTACAAAGCTAAACTTTTAATTGTTTTGAGCACTGTTGGTTATTGTGTTATAATTGAAGAAGTAAATAAGGAGAAAACACATGAAAAAAAGAGAGTTCGAATTTAAGATTAATGGTCAATCAATCACAGTGGAAACTGGAGAGATAGCCAGGCAAGCCGGAGGGTCCGTGCTTGTTAGAAGTGGCGATACTGTAGTTTTGTCAACAGCGACAGCAAGTAGAAAAGCAAAGGATTTACCTTTCTTTCCGCTAACAGTGTCATTTGAGGAAAAATTATATTCAGCAGGAAAAATTCCTGGAGGCTTTTTAAGACGTGAAGGTCGTCCAAGTGAAGTAGCAACTTTAAATTCACGCTTGGTAGACAGAACTTTAAGACCACTATTTGCTGAGGGCTTTAGAAATGAAGTTCAAGTTGTAAATACGGTTTTATCAATTGATCCAGATCGTTCAGTTGAAATGGCTGGAATGCTAGGATCATCATTAGCTTTAATGATATCTGACATTCCATTTAATGGTCCAATTGCGGGTGTTAAATTAGGTTTGATTGATGGCGAATATGTTGTAAATCCAACTATTGCTCAATTAGAACAATCAATTTTGGAATTAACAGTAGCTGGAACAGCTGATGCAATTAACATGGTTGAAGCTGGAGCTAAAGAAGTTGATGAAGCAACAATGCTAGATGCCCTAATGCAGGCTCATACTTATATTAAAGATATAGCTGCTTTTCAAAATATGGTAAGTAGTGAAGTTGGTAAAGAAAAATTAAATATTGTATTAGATACTTATAGTGAAGAGCTATATGGTCAAGTTAGTGAACTGTTTGATACACCGCTAAGAGCAGCCGTTGGAACTTTTGAAAAACTTGAAAGATATGAAAAAATTGATGCAATACAAGAGCAAGCAGTAGCGCACTTTGAAGCATTAGAATATGAAAATGATAAACTAAAAGATAAAACAGTGAGTCAAGTCAAACAAATTGTTGATGACATTGTTAAAGATGAAGTAAGAAGAGCAATCACAGTTGATAACTTAAGACCAGATGGTAGAAAAAATGATGAGATCAGACCACTTGACTCACAAATTGACTTACTACCAAGAGTTCATGGTAGTGCACTATTTACACGTGGACAAACACAAGTGCTTTCAGTTACAACACTAGGTGCTATGAATGAAGTCCAAATTATTGATGACTTATCTGATGATGAGTCAAAACGCTTTATGCACCACTACAATTTCCCACCATATTCAGTTGGAGAAACGGGTCGTATGGGTGGAGCAGGACGTCGTGAAATTGGTCATGGAGCCTTGGGTGAAAAAGCTTTACTGCAAGTAATTCCAAGTGCTGAAGAGTTTCCATATGCAATTAGAGTTGTTTCTGAAGTATTAGAATCAAATGGCTCTAGTTCACAAGCTTCGATCTGTGCAAGTTCAATGTCGCTTATGGCAGCTGGAGTTCCACTAAAGGGTGCTGTTGCAGGAATTGCAATGGGAATGGTTATGCGTGATGGTAAATATTCAATTCTTTCAGACATTCAAGGAATGGAAGACGCTTTTGGAGATATGGACTTTAAAGTAGCTGGTACTAATAAAGGTATTACAGCAATGCAAATGGACATTAAAGTTGATGGTATTTCTAGAGAAATCTTAAAAGAAGCACTGAGTCAAGCTAAAATTGGCCGTGACCACATTATGGAAAATATGATGGCCACAATTAGTGAATCGCGTGATGATGTTGGAACATACGCACCAAAAATGGCAACAATGCAAATTGAAGAATCTAAAATTAGAGATGTCATTGGCCGTGGTGGCGATGTCATTAATGATATTATTGAAAAATCAAATGATGTTAAAATTGATATTGATGATACAGGTAAAATTGTTATTTACCACACGAGTAGAGAATCAATTAATCATGCAATCGCAATGATTGAAAATATAGTAAAAGTCGCAAAAGTTGGTGAAGTCTATGATGCAAAGGTTGCCCGTATTGAAAACTTTGGAGCCTTTGTTGAACTGTTTCCAGGAACAGATGGCTTACTACACATTTCAAAAATAGCCCACGAACGTACTGAGAAGGTTAGCGATGTCTTAGAGGTTGGACAAATTGTTGCAGTTAAGGTTATCGAAGTTGATGACCGCGGTCGCGTAAATGTTTCAAGAAAAGATTTACTGCCAAGACCTGAAAGAAAAGCTGCTGACAATAGTGCAAACACAAAAAGATAATTAATTTAACCCCTATCTTAGATAGGGGTTTCTTTTATAAGAAGGGATGATTTTATGTATAATTGGGATTTAAGTGACCTGTATTTAGGTTTAGATGACAAACAATACCAACTAGATTTTTTAAATATTGTTGAAGACATTGAGGAGTTAGAAAATTTTGCAAATTCTTTAGATAAAGTTAGCAAAGCTAGTGTTGTGGGGATTTTAGAGCGTCGCAATAAATTATCAAGTAATTTACGCAAAGTCATTTCATTTTTGAGTTTAAATGAAAGTGTTGATTCTGCCAACAACGAATATAAAAATCAAATGCAAAAAGCGATGCAACTTGCTGCAAAAACAGCAGAGCCTCAAGCAAAAATGGATGCCCATTTAGCAAGTATTACAAATTTAGATGAGTTGTGTAGTCAAGATGACTTGATTTTACAACATAAATTTTACATTGAGGAAATTATGTCAGAAAAACCATTCCAATTAAGTGCTAAAGAAGAAGGTTTAATTTCAAAGTTAAATTTAAATGGTGTAAATACCTGGCAAGATCTTTATAACTATTTGACTTCAACTTTTAAATTAGATTATTTAAATGAAAAAGTCACAATTACTCAAATTAGAAATTTAGCTTACAGTCCAGACCAAGCGGTGAGAAAAGCTGCTTATAAAGCAGAATTGGCGGGCTATAAAGATATTGAGTCAAGTTTAGCCTACAGTTTAAATAGTATTAAAGGTCATGTAAACACTATGGTTGAACTAAGAGGTTATGATTCAGCTCTCCACATGACTCTAAAAGCTTCAAGAATGGAAAAAGCCACTTTAGATGCAATGTTTTTAGCAATTGATGACTCACTACCTAAATTTAGACAATTTTTAAAACATAAGGGCAAACTTTTAGGTCATAATTTTGGTCTACCATTTTATGACTTGTTTGCACCAGTTGTTGAAAGTGATAAAGAATACACAGTAGAAAAGGCTCAAGAAATGATTACTGAGAGTTTTGCAACCTTTAGTGATGACTTGCTAAATTTGGTTAAAACGGCTTTTGAAGATAATTGGATTGATTATTTACCAAAAGAAAATAAACGTGGTGGCGCTTTTTGTGCTAATTTACCAATGATTAAACAAAGTCGTGTTATGAGCAACTTTGGTAATGACTTAAGTGGTGTAGTTACACTGGCTCATGAGTTGGGCCATGCATATCATGGTTTAAAAATTCAAGATCACCATATGTTAAACACTTCATATGTTATGCCAATTGCTGAAACGGCTTCAAATTTTTGTGAGTTAATATTAAGTGAAGCTGCTTTAAAAACGGCAGACAAAAATGAGAAAATTCAATTATTAGAAAATATGATTTCTGATGCAACCCAAGTTATTGTTGACATTTATTCAAGATTTTTATTTGAACAAAGTGTCTTTGAAAATCGTCAAGATAGTTTATTGATGGCAGATGACTTAGTCAAATTAATGGAAGATGCCCAACTAAAAACTTATGGTGATGGTTTAGATAAAGACTATCTCCATGGCTATATGTGGGCTTGTAAGGGTCACTACTATAGCTCTAATAGAAACTATTACAACTTTCCTTATGCCTATGGAGGTCTGTTTGCCAAAGGTTTATATGCTAAATATTTAGAAGAGGGCGAAAGCTTTGTGCCAAAATATGATCAAATGCTTACAAATACAACTGTTGCAAGTTGTGAAGACATTGGTAAAATGGTTGGTGTAGACGTAAGTCAAAAGAAATTTTGGTCAAAAAGTCTTGGGATGATTGAAAATATGATTGATGAATTTATAAATTTAACAAGTGAGGAGGCATAAAATGGATTATAAATTAGAGGCAAGCAATCGCAAAGAAGAAATTATTGATGATTTAAGATCTTTAGTTAATATTAAATCAGTTATCGATATGGACAGTAAAAGTGAAAATGCTCCATTTGGATTAAAAATTAGAAAAGCTTTGGATTGTTTTTTAGAAATGGCAAGACGTGATGGCTTTGAACCAGTAGATGTCGATGGATATGCTGGTTACATTGAATATGGCCAAGGTGAAGAGTTAGTAGGTGTTCTAGGGCATTTAGATGTAGTGCCACTAGGAGAAGGTTGGAGCAAGGATCCTTTAGCTTTAGAAGAGGAAGCTGGCTATTTGTTTGGGCGAGGCAGTAGTGATGATAAAGGTCCAACTGTTGCAGCCTATCATGCTTTAAAAATGTTAAAAGATAATAACGTTACACTAAATAGAAGAGTTAGACTAATTGTTGGCTGTGATGAAGAGACAGGTTTTAGAGGTGTTGAGTATTATAAAAAACACTGTGAAATTCCAAACTTTGGTTTTACACCTGATGCTAGTTTTCCTGTTATTTATGGAGAAAAGGGTATAATTCAATTAAACATTAACAGTGAAAAAGCCACGATCATCAAAGAAATTAATGCTGGTGAAGCGGGTAATGTTGTTTTAGGAATTGCTAGTGCTAAAATTAGTGAAAACACTTTGGGGTTACAATTTGAAAGCTACTTAAAAGAAAATGGATTAAAAGGTAGTTATACTGAAAATAGTTACTATGTTAAAGGTAAATTTGCCCATGCGATGGCACCACAAGAAGGTGTAAATGCAGGTGTTTATCTTTTAGGTTTTATTGGTAAATATCACTATGATGACTTTGCTCAAAGTCTTTATAATTTTGTTTATGATTATAATGGTAAAGGTTTAAACATTGACTTTACAGGTGAGTATATGGGTAAATTAACGATGAATCTAGGCGTTTTAAAAGTTAGTGAGACAAAACAGTCAGCACTAATTGATATTCGTTATCCTGATGATTATGAAGCAGTTGATGTTTTAGAAACAATTGAAAAAACACTGGCTAATACAGACTTTAGTCAAAAATTGTTAGAGAGTAAATCGAAAGTATTTTTAGATCCTAAAGGGGCAGTTATTCAAATTTTAGAAGATGTATATCGCAGACAAACAGGCGATTATGACTCACCATTAATTACAATGGGTGGTGGAACTTATGCTAAGGCTTTTGAAAATCATGTTGCTTATGGGATGGAGTTTCCACTGGAAAAACGTCCAAGTATTGTTGGTAATGTTCACCAAGCAGATGAGGC
>LFRM01000612.1_pt1 | contig 51515 bp, 53 predicted proteins | sample 618341 | NCBI WGS metagenome assembly LFRM01 (sample SAMN03654438, study PRJNA283298) | anaerobic digester metagenome | isolation source: pool of bioreactors CSTR01a, CSTR02a, and CSTR03a thermophilic anaerobic... | place: Denmark: Kgs. Lyngby | collected 2014-05-21 | reverse complement strand
TCATTTTATAGCAATTTTTAATAATCAATTTCTTTGTCATTTTATAGCAGTTTTGAATAATCAATTTCTTTGTCAGATGGTATAACATCTGGATATTTTTTTAAATAGTCAATTACTTGTTGAGTTATAGAAGTTGGGGTGCTTGCACCAGATGTTACTCCAACTTTGTTGATGTTTTTTAAGTCTTCTTCATTAATATCCAAAACACTTTCAATTAAAATAACTTTTTCTACGCTATTTTTAGCGATTTTACTAAGATTGTTAGTGTTGTTTGATAAATGATCGCCTACAACATAAAGTAAATCAAATTCTTTTAGGTTTAAAAGAGCTTCTTGCCTTATTTTTGTAGCATTGCATATTTCATTAATAATTTTAACATTAGGATTTTTGTTTAAAATTTGATCCATAACATCCTTTGTATCATAAATAGACATAGTTGTCTGATTAGTTACAATTGTCTTATCAACAATATCTAAATCTTTTAATGAATCTAAACTGGTTATTAGAGTTATATTTTTACAATCAATTGCTAACATTGCTTCTGCTTCGGGGTGTTTGTCTTTTCCAATGTATAATACTTTGTAACCTTTTTTTATATAGTCTTTTACAATGTCTTGAGTTTTTGTTACATCACGGCAGACTGCATTGTAAACAATTAAATTTTTCTCTTTTGCTTTATTTATGACTGCTTCAGATGTTCCGTGAGCACTAAAAATAACGACTCCTTGGTCAATTTCATCTAATAATTCCATTCTAGTTTTATCTTTGCTATAGATTGATACAACTTTAAGTCGGTCTAAAGCTTCTTTAATAAATTTGTTATGAATTATAATCCCTAAGATGTAAATATTTTCATTAGGGTGATCTTTTACTGCTTTTTTAACTACTTGCAAGGCGTTTACAACACCAAAACAATAACCTCGTGGTGAAATAGCTACAACTTCCACAAAAACCACCTCCATATTTATCTATAGTATTATAGCAAATTAAGCTTATTTAATAAAATTAATGATTAATCTGTTAATAGTGCCTGTTTTATCGTATAATGACTCAGGATGGTGATTAGATGTCAAACATCAAAAAACACAATTTTTCAGAAAAAGTAATGAAATTTTTAGAAATCAATAATTTTAAAGAATTAACTCCAATTCAAGATGAGGTAATTGATCATATTTTAAATAAACAGGATGTTATAGCTGTATCAGATACTGGTACAGGTAAAACACATGCTTTTTTAATACCCCTCTTAGAACAAATAGATAGTAGCGAGGACCGTGTCCAGGCAGTTATTACTGCTCCTACAAGAGAGTTAGCAATGCAAATTTATGATTTTGCTAAAGTAATGAGCGAAACTGATTCTAAATTAAGCGTAGAACTTGTTACCGGTGGAATGGACCGCGACAAGATGAATGAAAAACTAAAAAGCAATCCACATATAGTTATCGGAACTCCAGGTAGAATTAAAGATATGTTTGTTGATCAAGCAGTTTTAAGATTAGACCAAGCAGATATTATTATTGTTGACGAAGCTGATATGACTTTTGAATTTGGCTTTTTAGATGAAGTGGATCAAATTGTTTCGAGAATGAAGGACAATGTTCCAATGGCGGTTTTTTCTGCAACAATACCTAAGGATGTCAACTTCTTTTTAGATAAATATATGACTAACCCTAAAACCATTAGAATTAAAACAGAAGGTAGTTTTTCTCCTAATATTGACCATGTTTTAATTAACACTAAACATAAAAAATATGAAGAGACTTTAGGTGATCTTTTAAAGACAATTAATCCATATGTTTGTTTAATTTTTGCAAACACAAGAGTACACGCTAGTGAAACCGCAGCTTATTTAAGAGGCAAGGGTTATAAGACTTTAGAAGTCCACGGTGGCCTTTCATCAAGAGAGCGTGTTAGAGCTCATCGTGATTTAGCATCACAAGAGTTTACTTACATTGTTGCTAGTGATATTGCAGCTCGTGGTTTAGATGTTGAAGGAATTACCCATGTTATAAGTCTCGGGCTTCCAAGTGACCTTAACTTTTATATTCATAGAAGTGGTAGAACTGGTAGAACAAAACGTCATGGGACAAGTTACATAATTTATAGTAAAGCAGATCTAAATGCAATTCATGACTTGAGAAATAAAGGTTTAAAGTTTTCTTTTGCTCAAGTGAGAAACAATGAACTTGTTGATGCCAAAAATATTTTTACAGTTAGAAAAGCAAACTTTACAGAAGACTTAGAAATTGCTAAAATTCTTCACCGTAAAAATGTCAAAGTTAAACCTGGCTATAAAAAGAAACGTCAACAAGAAATTGAAAAAATCAAATCTCAAAGACGTAGAAAAATGATTAAAGATAGTATAAAAGACGCGCAAGTAGAGCGTGGTAAAGCAAAACAAAGAGCGATAAAGAAAGGGCAAAATGATTAAATTAGGATCACACTGTTCAATGAAGGCACCAGATTATTTATTAGGTTCAATAAATGAGGCGCTAAGTTATGGAGCAAATGCTTTAATGGTTTACACTGGAGCTCCTCAAAATAGTCGACGCACAGATTTAGATAAATTATTTATCGAAGAAGCACACAAATTAATGGAAGAAAACAACATAGAAAAACATGATTTAATAATTCATGCGCCATACTTAATTAATTTAGCTAACACAGTTAAGCAATCAACATTTGATGCAGGCATTGAACTGTTAGCTATTGAAATAGAGAGAGCAGTGGCTTTTGGGGCTAAGTATATGGTTTTGCACCCAGGTGCGCATGTAAGTGCGGGTAGTGAAGCTGGCATTGAATCTATTGTTAAAGGCTTAGATATAGTAAACGAAAATAATAATGATTTACTGATTGCCCTTGAAACAATGAGTGGTAAAGGCACAGAGATTGGAAGAAGTTTTGAAGAAATAGCTGCAATTATAGCTAAAGTCAAAAGACCAGAAATGCTTTCAGTTTGTTTAGATACTTGCCATATCCATGATGCAGGTTATGATCTTAGCAATTTTGATGAAGTTTTAGATGAATTTGATCGCATTATTGGTTTAGACAAATTAGGTGTTATTCATTTAAATGATTCAAAAAATGTAAAAGGTGCAAGTAAAGACCGTCATGCAAATATTGGTCAAGGTGAAATTGGCTTTGAAAATCTAAAATATGTAGTTGATCATCCTAAACTTAAAAATATTGTAAAAATATTAGAAACACCATATATTGATGACTTACCGCCTTACAAAGAAGAAATTGAACTTTTAAGAAAATAAAGAAGAAACAGGACTAGCAAATCATTGCTAGTCCTGTTTTTCATTTACCATATTTAATATTTCACGGCTTAACTCATCAAATAAGTCAGCTTCTGCTACTTTTTTAAAGATGACGCCTTTTTTAAAAATCATACCAACACCATTACCGCCGGCCACACCAATATCTGCTCTGGCTGCTTCTTGTGGTCCATTTACAGCGCAACCCATAACTGCAACAGTTATATCGCTTTTTATATCATCTAGAAATTTTTCGATTTTGTTTGCAAGTGGAATCATATCATATTGAATTCTCCCACAAGTTGGACAACTAACAAGGTTAGGTGTGTCAATTGCCAAATTAAATTGGCTCAACAAAAGTTTAGCTACTCGGATTTCATCAACTGGATCTCCAGTAATTGAAATTCTAATTGTATCTCCAATACCTTCTTCCAACAAAATACCCAAAGCACTACTAGATTTAATGGTGCTTGACATTAAAGTTCCAGCTTCAGTAACACCTAAATGTAATGGATAACTAAAAGTTTTTGCAGCTAAACGGTATGCATCAATTGTTAGACGCACATCGCTAGCTTTCAAGGATAGGGCGATGTCATAAAAATCTAAGTCTTCTAAGATTTTAACATGTGATTTTGCACTTTCAACCATCATTTGAGCACTGACTTCGTTTGTATCATCTAAAAGTCGTGATTCAATTGAGCCAGAGTTAATCCCAATTCTAATTGGAACTTTATACTCTTTACATTTTGCGACAACTTTTTCAACATTTTCTCGACTTCCAATGTTGCCTGGATTAATTCTAATTTTATCAGCTCCAGCTTCAATAGAACTAATGGCCAATTTATAATTAAAATGAATATCAGCGACAAGTGGTATGTTAATTGCCTTTTTTATTTCCTTTATAGCTTGTGCATCTTCTTCATCTAACACTGCAACTCTAATAATTTGACAGCCTTTTGCTTCTAACTGTTTTATTTGTGAAATAGTTGCCTCAATATCTTTTGTTTTTGTATTTGTCATTGATTGAATTACGACTTTATTTTGATTTCCGACTTGGACGTCACCAATTAATAATTTTCTAGTTTTTTCTCTAATTTTCATATAATCGCCTCTTAAAAATTATACCATAATTATTAAACTTCTCTATATTATGTTATAATTATTTGTAGTCTGGAGGAATAGTATGGATAAATTTTTAGAAAAGTTTGGCATAAAAAGAGCGAGAAACAAAAACGTTAAATTAACTAATCCTAATATAGTAGCAAATGAAGTTCAACGTCGAATTATTGTTTTTGCTTTTATTATTGTTTTAAGTTTATCTTTGATTATTATTCAACTGTTTAGAGTTCAAGTCATAGCTAATGAGGCTTACACAGACAAATTAGCAAGTTATACAAGAAGGTTTGAAACAATTACAACTCCCAGAGGAGAGTTTTTAGATAGAAATGGTAAAGTTATTGTCTCAAATAGAATCGCAAAAGCAATTATCTATTATCCACCAGCTGGTCATGGTCTTGTGGAACAGTGGGAAATGGCCCAAAAATTCGCTGATAATTTTACAATAGATACAACACTTAACTTAAGTGATTTACAAGATTTATATATATTTATGCACAAAGATGTAATAAAAAGTAGGATTACTCAAGAAGAAATCCAACAATATAACAATAAAGAAATGACAAATAGTGAGTATAATTTATTAATGAAAAGCCGTGTAACTGATTTAGATATCGAATCATTATCAGAAAATACTCAAAAAGCTTATGCTGTTTATCAAAGGATGACAATGTCAACTTCTGGTGGTTTTAAGCTGATTGTTAATGATGCACAAAATAGAGAAATTGCTTTTTTAGCAGAACATAACTTAGACTATCCTGGCTTTCAATCATTTTCAAATTGGGAGAGAGAATATTTACAAGACTTTGGATTGAGATCAATTATCGGTTCTGTATCTACAGAGACTCAAGGAATTGCTGCTGAAAATTTAGATTATTATTTAGCAAAAGATTATTCGCGAAATGAGCGGATGGGTAAAAGTGGTTTAGAATTGTATTATGAAGACATAGTTAGTGGCGATAAAAAAATTCAAGATGTTGTTTATTCAGCTGATGGCTTTGCAAATCCAATACCAATTAGAGAAGGTGCAAAGGGTGACAATATTATTATGTCAGTAGACCTCGATTTGCAAGCTAAGGTGGTTGAAGTCGCTGAAAAATTTTTAGAAAATGAAAAAAACAATCCAAAAAGAAAATATTTTGATGATGTTTATATGATGTTATCAGATCCAAAAACTGGCGATATTTTAGCCTCAGTTGTCGTTAAAAGAGCAGATGATGGAACATACTACAATATGCCATCTTTAAACCATTTAGATGTTGTTATTCCAGGCTCGACAATAAAAGGGGCAATGGTTTATTTAGGTTTATCAGAGGGCGTTGTAACACCAAATGAACAAATATCTGATGCCCCAGTTAAAATTGCTAGTACTCCAGCAAAAAGATCTTATCAAAATCTTGTTTCTACTAATGCAGTAAGCGCTTTGGCGCAATCTAGTAATGTCTACATGTTTCATGTAGCAATGCGTGTTGCAAAAGCAGGATATCAATATGACCAACCTTTATTTGGCGTTGACTCAAAAGATTTTTTACTTTTAAAAGAAAACTTTTCTAGATTCGGACTTGGAACTAAAACAGGAATTGACATGCCAAGTGAGGAATCAGGATATGTTGGCTCAAGTTTTCAAAGTGGTTTACTGTTAGACTATGCTATGGGTCAATATGATAGTTATACTCCAATGCAATTAAACACTTACATCAATACAATTGCAAACAATGGAATTAGAGTTAAGCCTCGCTATGTAATTGGCGCTAAAGATCCTTTAACTGGTTTAACTGTTTACGAAAATAATGTTGAAGTTGTTTCAATCTTAGATGATAAAACAGCCTTAGATTATGTCCAACAAGGTTTTAGAGGTTGTGTTACAGTTGGACTTTGTAGATCTTTAAACACAAATAAATATACAATAGCTGCTAAGACAGGTACAGCTGAAGCTACACTGAAAACTAAAGATGGCAAAATTGTTATGGATGCACCACATAGTTTGCTTGTGGCTTATGCACCTTATGAAAATCCAGAAGTAACAGTTACTTGTGTTGCGCAAAATTCAACTAATGGTAACTTTCTGTCAAACATCTGTGCTCCAATAACAAATGAAGTATTAGATTATTATTTCAACAATAAATAGATTTGTGGTATAATTATATAGAAATTAGGAGGAAGTATAAATGAGAACAAAAGTAACGTTTAGATGTGTCGAATGTAAAGAAGAAAACTACATTGGATCACGTAATAAAAGTAAACAACCGGATCGCATGGTAATTCAAAAGTTTTGTCCAAAATGTAATAAAATGACAGAACATAATGAGAAAAAATAGAAAGCCTTAATATGGCTTTTTTTCATGAAAGTTAAACAATTAACTTTGGGTGCAATGGCATCCAACTGCTATATTATTAAAAAAAATGATCAGGTTTTAATTGTTGATCCCGGCGATATGCCTGAAGAAATCATCAATAATATAGAAGAATCAGACAATGTTTTAGCAGTTTTACTAACCCATGGTCACTTTGATCATATCGGAGCACTTGATTGTGTTGTTGATAAATTTAAATGCCCTGTGTATATAAGTAAAGATGAAAAAACCTTGATAAATAATCCAGCACAAAGCTTTTATGACAAACCTCTAAAAGCTGATTTAACTTATGTCGACACAAATTTTTCAGTTGGTATTTTTGACATAATATTACATAAAACTCCAGGTCATACAGAAGGTAGTGTATTATTTGAAATTGAAAACTATCTTTTTACAGGTGACACTTTATTTGATAATTCAATTGGAAGAGTTGATTTCCCAAGTGGAAATGCTAAAAAAATGATAGAGTCATTACACTACATAAAAACTTTAAACCCAGATTTTATTATCTGTCCTGGTCATATGGAAATGTCGACTCTGAAAAGTCAGTTAAACTTTAATCCATATTTAAATAGGTAATTACAATTTAATTAACTATGTTAAAGTAGGTGATTAATATGCTAATGAGGTTTGAGTCATTGTTAGAGTTTGCGCTAATTAATAAATCAACTGATATTCATTTTGAAATAATTAGAAATAAATTAGAAATAAGTGTTAGAGCTATTAGTGGTTTTAAAAGATTTAAAGTTAAGACTGATGATTATCAGTTGCTTGAATACATAAAGTATATTAGCAATCTTAACTTGATTGAATCTCAACTACCCCAAAGTGGCTCTTTTTCTTATGTTTATGAAAATGAGGAATATTTTTTTAGAGTAGCCAGTATAAAAAGTCAGTTTATGGAAACTTGTGTTGTTAGAATTTTAAACAAGTTTTTTTTAGATGCTGATATCTTTTCAAACATGCAAGATCAAATTGCTAATCTTTTAAGCTTAGATTCAGGAATGATTGTCTTTAGCGGGCCAACTGGATCAGGTAAAACAACATCAATGTATAGTTTTATTCAAATGTTTCAAGATAAAAAGGTATATTGCATTGAAGATCCAATTGAGATATTTTTTGAAAACATTGTTCAAATCAATGTGAATAAGGCTAGAGGTTTAAGCTACAAAGAAGCAATTAAACAAGTCTTAAGGCATGACCCCGACGTTATTGTCATTGGAGAAATAAGAGATGAAGAAGCTGCGCATATGGCCATTAGAGCTGCAATTACAGGTCACCTTGTAATTTGTACAATTCATGCTAAAGATGGCAAAGGTGTTATAAATCGTTTGCAAGATTTGAATATTAGTCAAAATGACATATATGATAATGTTGTCTTTATTTCAAATCAAAGATTGTTAACAAGTTTAAACAAAGAGAAAAGGGCTAGTGTCTATGAAGTCATTGAAAAAAAAGATATTGAAATTATTTCACAAATTGGACTTAGAAAATTTAAGCATAAAGACATTAATTACATCGTTGCACAATGTAAAGATTACAACTAAAAATGATAAAAATGCTATTTCACTTTTTGAAGACATTAGTTTTTTAGCGAATAATAATTTAGCTATTAATGAAATTGAAGAGTTTTTAGGAATTAAATTAATGGATTATGACAAAATATATTTTGAAAAAAACTTTTCTAAATATACTAGTCTATTTAATCACTTAAATATTTTAGAATTAATAACTTACATTAGTTTTGATCAATCATTAAAAAAAGATCTTTTGAAAAATTTGACTAAAAAAATTTTTTATCCAACCATATTAATACTTTTTGCTTTTATAACTCTTTTAACATTTAAATTTTCAGTGCTACCTTTATTTGAATCCTTTAGTAGTCAAACTACGCTGACTGCAGTAAATGCTTTCTACATTTTATCAATAATTATGTTTATAAGCATTATATTACTGATTTTTTTCACTCTATATATTTTTAAACACCCCACTTATTTTATAATGCTTTACTATCGCTTTTATAATTTTAAATGGTTTAAAATTATTGAACTTTACTATATAAGTATCCTTTGTCATTTATTGGTTAGTTTTGACAAACAAGGTTTATCAACCTTTGCAACTTTTAAATTAATAAATAAGTTTAAAGGCAATACTATAATTGCTAATTTAGCTTATTTTGTTAGTGCCGATTTAGAAGATGGATCAGGATTTAAAAAAAGTATTGAAAACATGCAAATTAATGAAAATTTCAAAAACGTAATAATTATGGGTATGCAAAGTGGAAAGTATCGCCAACTATTACTTCAATACGGTGAAAAAACAATTAAAGATATTGAAAACCAAATCAACTATATTTCAAAAGTATTGTTAATAATTACCTACATTTATATTGGCACAATAGTATTAATGCTTTATCGTATTTTAAGTTTACCTATTAGCTTGATTGAATATATATAAAAAGGAGAGATTTCTATGCGTAAAGGTTTTACACTTTTAGAAATGATTGTTGTGATTATGATTATTGCTTTATTAATGCTAGTAACCATACCAAATATTCAAAAAGTTATTAACATAGTTCAAGACAAAGGTTGTGAATCACAAGTTAAGTTAGTTGATGCCGCTATTTTGCAGTTCATGGTTAAAACAGACGAAATACCTGTTTCTTTAGACCAACTAATTGAAGAAGGTCTTATAAATGAAAAACAATTTAAATGTCAAAACAATAAACAAATCTTTATAGATGATGGTCAGGCATATGCTGAATAAAGGTTTTACACTTGTTGAAGTTTTACTAGTTTTAATTATTATTGGTCTTTTTAATCATTTAGCATGGAATCAAAGCAATGGTATAAATTTAGCGGATCAGTGTGCGATAAGTAAATTAAGTAATTCACTGTTATTAATTCAAATGGAAAGCCTAAATGATCGTCAAAGAAATTGTTTTTCAGACAAAAAAGTTATTGCAGATTATCCGATTTGTTTTAATCACAATGGTAACATAAATATTTCTCAAAAAATATATTTAAGTAAAACCAAAATGCAAATAACACTATTTTTAGGAGCTGGTAGCCATGAAATTAAATAATGGTAATATTATGGTAGAAACTTTAATAGCTTTGATGGTAGCAATGATTATCGTTCAAGTTGTTTTCAGTTTAAAACAATTAGATCTAGTAAAAAAAGCTATTGTGGTTAAATATGAACAAGGGCTATAGTATGATTGAATTTCTAATTGGTTTGATTCTATCATTTTTAGTTTTAAATCTTTTAGTAAGCAGTTTCAAGCTAGTAGACATCAATTTGCATGATCAAAGTAGTCAAGATTTAATATCAAGTTTGCAAATACACCAAATCTTGAATTTAGCGACAAATATTGAAGTTACAAATGATGAAATCAATTTTGATTATTTAGATGAAAATCGATATTTACAGTTAGTTAACAATAAAATTATTTTAAAGCCTGGCACAGTAATATACTTTTTAAAAGTAATTGATATTGTATTTTTTTTAGAGGATGAGAAAATTTATTTAAAAATTACAAGAAAAAGCGGTGAAAGCTTATTTTTAATCGGAATAATTTAAAGCAAGGGTATATTTTAGCTATATCTTTAAAATTTTTAATTATTATTTCTAGTGTTTATCTTATAAACTACAATCAAACAATGACAATGCATAAAATCTATGATCAGGCTGATAAAATATATTTAAAATTGTCAGCTGAAAAAGAAATATTTGATGAAATTTTATTTAGACTTTATATTTATGACTTTGATGATTTTGAGCATTATTTTGAAGATTATGAATTTGAAGTAAAAATGTCTGAGACTAATATTCTCGTTAACGTTAATTATGATCAAAATTATTCAATAAATCTAACATATAAAGATGAATGCCTTTGTTTCACTGAGATTTTGTATAATTAAATGTGTTATAATATATTAGGTGATTTATATGCAAAGACAAGAAAAATTAAGAGAGTTTTTAGTTAGTGAACAATTAGATGGCGTTTTAATTTTTAATGCTAGTAATGTTTTTTACTATTCTAATTTTAAAGGCACAAATGGAGCCTTACTAATTACAAGTGAAAATTCATATTTAATAACTGATTTTAGATATATTAATCAAGCAAAAAGTCAAGCAGTTGGTTTTGATATTGTTGAAACAACTGATAGCGAAACAATTGATGTCGTAATTAACAAATTGCGGAAAACACATAAACTGTATAAACTTGGTTTAGAAGGTGACTACATTTCGCGAAATCAATGGTTAGAATATGAACGCAAACTTACTTCGAGATTAATTAGTGTTAATATTGATTTTATTCGAAAAGTAAAACTACCAAATGAAATAGAGAAAATAAAAAAGGCAATTGAAATAGCTGAAGCAGCTTTTATTGAAACTTTGAAACAAATCAAAGTTGGTAAAAGTGAAAAAGAGATTGCCAGGTTTTTAGAATTTAAAATGTTGGAGTTGGGAGCACAAGCAATATCTTTTAATACTATAGTAGCTAGTGGTCATCGTGGAGCACTACCTCATGGTGTGGCTTCTGATAAACTAATAGCTGCAAATGAGCTAATAACATTTGATTTTGGATGTGTATATGAAGGCTATTGTAGCGATATTACTAGAACAGTAGGTATTGGAAAAATCGATCAAAAACTATTAGACATTTATCAAATAGTTTTAGATGCAAATTTATTAGGCTTAAAACATATAGCGGCAAACAAATCAGCAAAATCAATTGACACTATTGTTAGAGATTATATTAGTGATCAGGGCTATGGTGATAATTTTGGTCATGGTTTAGGCCACAGTCTTGGAATTGATGTTCATGAAAACCCACGACTAAATCAGCAATCAAAAGAAACGTTAAAAGCTGGATATGTAATGACAGTTGAACCTGGTATTTATGTCGATGGTTTAGGTGGTGTCAGAATTGAAGATGATGTACTACTTTATGAAGATAAAATAGAAGTTTTAACAACATTAACCAAAGAATTAATTATATTAGAGGAGGAAGTTAAATGATATTAGTTAATGATTTAAGAGCAGGAATGACATTTGAGTTAGAGGATGAAGTTTATTTAGTTTTAGATAAAACAAACAATAAAACAGCAAGAAGTAAAATGAGTATTAAAACTAAAGTTAAAAATATGCGTAGCGGTTCTATTACAGAGCTATCTTGGACAAGTGGTGACAAAGCAAAAAAAGCACATATGGATAAAAAAGAAATGCAATTTTTATATGATGGTGGAAATGACTTAGTTTTTATGGATACAGCTAATTATGAACAATTAGAAATACCCAAAGAAAGATTAGAATGGGAAATAAATTTTTTGAAAGAAAATCAAAATATTGACATAGTTTTTTATAACGGAGAAATTATGGGAGTTAATTTACCTGATAAGATTGCTTTAAAAGTTGTTGATGCAGAACCTGCTGTAAAAGGCGACACAGCTGGCTCTGCTTCTAAAAATGCTGTTTTAGAAACAGGTCTTGAAGTTAAAGTACCATTATTTATCGAAAGAGATGAAATAATTTTAGTAAGCACTAGCGATGGAAAATATAGCTCAAGAGCATAACTAGGTATAGAGATTGTTATTGAGTAGTTTGATATAATAAACAAGTATGGAGGTAGAAATAATGAGCCAATTTTCAAGGGTTAAAAAAAATAATGACTTATACAGAGAAATAAATCAAGAAGACAAAACTAAAATTATAGAATCTTCATTACGTGATTATGAAAGACGAACTACTGACCCGCATTCAGATGAAAGCAAGTACCAAGCTAGTCGTTATCGAAAAAATCATCAACTAGAAAAAACTTTAGAAAAAGAAGCTGATATTGAAAAAATTATCAATATAGAAAAAAATGATGATGATTTTAAAAGCGAAGAAAACAAACATTTATTAAAGAGTGAAATCTTAAGAGATCGTAACTTGCTAGAAGAATTTATAGAAGAAGTAAAACATTATAACATCAATCGAGGCTTGCGCAATGTTCAAGATACACAAATGAATATTTTACAAAACCTAGCTAAGGGCCAAAGTAAAGAGCAAGAAACACCAAGTTTTCAAAAAAAACCAATAAAAACTACAAGTGATCAAAAGACAGACTTGGAACTAACTCAAGAAATTGAAGCAATAATTGGTGAGTTAGATGCAAATAGTGACTACATAGAAGAAAGTGAAATGATTACACCAAAAGATCAATTTGTTTTTACGCCATTAGATAAAGACAAAGATGAACAACTTAAATCAATCTTTGAAGAAATTAAAGATAACTCAGAAGTTGAAAAAATAAAAAAACAAGAAATTTTTGAAGAAGTTGTCGAAGACGAAAAAATTCAAGTAGAAGAAATAATTCAAAAAGATGAATTATTAAAAAAAGAAGATGTTAAAAATGATTTTGTTAAACGTAACTACAAATCTTCTGAATTATTAGAGTTAACTCAAACATTAAATCTTAAGCTAGATTTGCAAGAAGCTGAACTGGATGAAGTATCAAAAAAAGTAAATTTCATCGATAGAATTTTGTCTTTCTTTGTTGTGTTTTTAATAATGACACTACTTGCTGTAATCTTTTACGGGATTTATTTTGTCTACGTAGAAAGAGGCGGTTTTTAGTGAGATTCAACATTGCAATCGATGGACCTAGTGCAGCTGGAAAAAGTACGATTGCCACTCTTTTGGCAAGTAAGTATAATCTAGTAAAACTTGACACTGGAGCAATGTATCGCTGCGTTGGCTATTTGATTGATAAAAATGATATTGATGTCGAAAATGAAGAAGAAGTTTTAAAAATATTTGAAAATTTTGATTTAAATATTAAAACTGATGGCACTATAATTTTAAATGGCAGCAATATTAATGAGCAAATAAGAAATGATAAGATTTCAATGTTAGCAAGTATGGCCTCAAAACATGAAAAAGTCAGAGAAAAACTTGTGAGTTTACAACAAACAATCGCAAAAAGTAAAGGCTATGTTTTAGAAGGTCGCGATATTGGGACTGTAGTTTTGCCTGATGCTCTAATAAAAATATATTTGGAAGCAGACTTAGTTATTAGAGCTAAGCGTCGCTATAAAGAATATGTAGAAAATAATATGGATGTCGATTATCAATCCATTGAAAATGATATTAGAAAAAGAGATTTTCAAGATATTAACCGCAAGCACTCACCGCTTAAAAAAGCAGATGATGCAATTGTAGTTGATGTCTCATTTCTTTCTCTTGATCAAGTAGTAGAAAAAATTTCAAATATCATTGATAAAAAGTTAGGAGAATTTCATGATTAGTGGAGTAGTAGCAATTGTTGGTAGACCAAATGTTGGAAAATCAACAATTTTTAACCGTTTTGCAAGTGAAAGAATTTCAATTGTTGAAGATACACCAGGAGTTACTCGTGATAGAATTTACACAACAATTGATTGGTTGACAAAGAAGTTTCACTTAATAGATACCGGTGGTATCCAATTAGAGGATGCAGATTTTCAAACTGAGATATTTGCTCAAGTTGAATTAGCGATTGATGAAGCTGATACAATTGTTTTTGTTGTAGATGGAATGACAGGACTGACAAGTGATGATGATTATATAGCAACTCTTTTAAGAAAAAGTGGTAAAAATATAATATTAGCAGTTAACAAAATTGATGATATTGAGCATTTAAACAATATCTATGAATTTTATAACTTAGGTTTAGGTGAGCCTATGGCAATTTCAGGTGAACATGGTGTTGGTGTTGGAGATGTTTTAGATGAAGTTGTTAAATCTTTAGAAGGTAAAGAAATTAAAAGTGAAGAAGGTAAAATTAAATTTGCAATTATTGGTCGTCCAAATGTAGGGAAGTCAACCCTAGTAAATAAAATTTTGAATGAACAAAGAGTTATTGTAAGTCACATTGAAGGTACTACCCGCGATGCTATAGATACAGCCTTTACTGATGCGGATGGTGATGATTTTGTCGTTGTTGATACTGCCGGAATTAGAAAACGTGGTAAAGTTTATGAAAGCATTGAAAAATATGCTGTTTTAAGAGCAATGTCAGCAATCGATAAAGCAGATGTTATTGTATTTTTAATTGATGGCGAAGTTGGCATTATTGAACAAGACAAACATGTTGCAGGTTATGCTCATGAAGCTGGAAAACCAATCATTATTGCCTATAACAAATGGGATGTTGTTGATCCTGAAGAAAAAGATGTCATTGAAATGACAAAGAAAATCAGAAATGAATTTATCTATTTGAAATATGCTCCAATAGTTTTTATATCTTCTTTAACTGGTCAAAGGGTTAGCCGAATTATGCCTTTAGTTAAAGAAATTTATGAAAATAGTATTCGCAGAATTCAAACGAGTGTTTTAAATGAAGTAATACTTGATGCACAAATGATGACACCACCACCAATACACAATGGGCGTAGACTCAAAATATACTATGCAACTCAAGTATCTGTCGTTCCACCGACATTTGTTTTATTTGTTAATGATGAAAATTTATTACATTTTTCTTACAAACGTTATTTAGAAAACAGATTACGTGAAGCCTTTATTTTTGATGGAACGCCAATTAGATTAATTTCGAGAAGAAGAGGCGATTAATATGAAGGTTGGAGTGATCGGAACTGGCAGCTGGGGAACAGCATTAGCCCAAGTTTTATGTGATAATAATATAGATGTACTAATTTGGGGAAGATCAGCGATTGAAGTTGATAGTATCAACAATGAGCATAAACTGTCATATCTAGGAAATGTATTGCTAAATGAAAATCTAAAGGCTACTAAAGAATTTAAAGATCTTTTGTCAAGTGATGTAATCATTTTAGCAACACCTACAGGAGCCCTTGATAGTGTGTGTGAAATGATTAATAATAACTTTTTAAAACCATTAATTTTTGTCAATGTGGCTAAAGGTTTTCATGCTCAAACCAATGAGCGAATGAGTGTCGCTATTAAGCGTTTAATTAATCCACAACTATTAAAAGGTGTCGTTAGTCTTATTGGTCCAACTCATGCAGAAGAGGTCATAATCAGACTAGAAACAGCGATAACAGCCGTTTCAGATGATATTGAACTTGCGCGCACAGTTCAAGATCTATTTGCCAATGATTACTTTAGAGTTTATACAAACACTGATGTTATTGGTGCAGAAGTAGGGGCAGCGGTTAAAAATGTAATAGCCCTTGCTAGTGGAATGCTAGAAGGACTTGGATTAGGTGATAATGCCCGAGCAGCCCTTATTACAAGAGGACTAACGGAAATTAGAAGACTTGGAACAGCAATGGGTGGAAATGATCAAACCTTTTTTGGTTTAACTGGTGTCGGTGATTTAATTGTTACTGCCACAAGCCAGCACTCTAGAAATTTTCAAGCTGGAAAACTTATCGGTCAACATAATTCTGCCAGTTATTTTTGGGAAAACAATCAAAAAACTGTTGAAGGAGTAAAGGCTGCAAAAGTGGTTAAAGATTTAGCGATTAAATATAATGTTTCAATGCCTATTTCAAATGAAATTTACAGTGTATTATATGAAAATCAATCGCCAAAAGACGCTGTTAATAAATTAATGAATCGGAAATTAAAAAGTGAAGTGACAAATTAAACAGCAAGAAACAAGTTTGCTGTTTTTCATTTTAGTTAAATAAAATAAAAAAAGACACTACAATTTTATTACTAATTCAAATTGATTTGATATATTAAATTTAAAGAACTTTATTATACAACTGTAAAAAAAAGTCAATAGTACAAATATGTTGTATTAATCGGCTTATAGTGATATTATAGTTATATACGAATGGAGGAAATTGTATGAGCAAAATTTTAAACAAGAAATTATTAACAGACAGAATCGCTGAAGAATTTGATAAAACGAAAAAAGAATCTGGAGAGATTGTTAACTTTGTTTTAGATGAATTTACTGAAATGTTAGCAGAAGGCGGAACTGTTGAAATGAGTGGTTTTGGAAAGTTTGAAGTTAGACATCGTCCTGAAAGACCAGGGATTAATCCAGCTACAAAAGAAAGAATTACGATTAAAGCTTCTAATACGCCAGCTTTTAGAGCAGCAAAGGCTTTAAAAGACGCAGTCAACGAATAATACAAAAAATTAGACATATTTAGCAAAAGACTAAAGCCTTTTTTTGTGCTTTAGTCTTTTTATTTGAGTAAAATTGGACATATTTTAATCTATATTCTAAAAAAGTTTAAATTAGTTAAAAACTGACTAAATTTAATTTAGATTAATGTTATAATAGGTAGAGTAAATCGCGTGATTTTTAAAATAGTTAAAATATTTTTAATTATTTTGTGAAATCTTGAAATAATAATAACATAGATAGGAGGGTAATATGTTTTTAAATAGAATTGAAATGAAGGGTTTCAAATCTTTTGCAGATAAAGTTGTCATAAATTTTGATCAACCAATAACTGGAATTGTTGGTCCCAATGGCTGCGGTAAATCTAATATTACCGATGCGATTCGCTGGGTTTTAGGCGAACAATCAGCTAAATCACTACGTGGAAGTAATATGTCTGATGTTATTTTTTCAGGTACCCAAGTTAGAAAAACTGTAAACTTAGCCGAAGTAACCCTCGTATTTAACAATCAAGACCGACATTTAAATGCTCAATATGATGAAGTAGAAATAACTCGTAGAATTCATCGAGAAAATAGTGAAGGGGAATATTTAATTAATAAAACACCAGTACGTTTGAAAGATATCCAAGAATTGATCATGGACACTGGCATTGGTCGAGACTCACTAAGTATGATATCTCAAGGGAATATTTCAAGTTTTGCTGAAGCTAGACCAGTAGACAGAAGAGCACTCTTTGAAGAGGCGGCTGGTGTTAGCAAGTATAAAAAACGAAAAATAGAATCACTTTCTAAATTATCAAGAACACAAGAGAATTTGGAAAGAATAGAAGATATATTAAGTGAATTAAAAAGACAAGTAACCCCTTTAAAAAGAGCTAAAGAAAAAGCTTTGAAATATCGAGATTTAAAAATCAAATTGCAAAAGATTGAAATTGCAGTGCTTGTTTCTAATATTACTTTTTTTAGTGACAAATATAATGAACTGCAAGATACATTAACAAACTTACAATCAGATAATGCAATCTTTGAAACAACAATTAGTGTTCATGAAGTTGCTAATAGTGAAAATAAAGAAAAACAGAGAAAAATCGATATAGAAATAAATCTGCTTCATGAAGAAATAATCAAAGTAGTAAATGAAATTCAAAAACTAGAAACTAGAAAAATTGAAATAGATGAAAAGCGTAAATATTTATTAGAATCTGGTAACAATAAAGTCAAAGCTATTGAATTAACTGCTTTATTATCTGAGGCTAAATATGAATATGAAGATCGTTTGCATCGATTAGATGAAATTGAAATTGAAATAAAACAATATAAAGAACAATTAAACAAAGTTTTTGATAAACTAATTAGTCACAATCAAGCAAGTGATCAAGTAAAACAAGTATTGCGCCAATTAAATCATCGCAAAGAAGTTTTAAATACTATGATTGATCAGCCTTTTAGGCAGCAGCAAGGTGTAAGGGCTGTTTTAGCTGCAAAAAATAGTTTGCAAGGGGTTATGGATGTAGTTGCTAGTGCGCTAAGACCAACTGATGGCTATGAAGAAGCAATTTCAACTGCCCTAGGCAATGCAATGTATCACATAATTGTTAAAGATTCTGCAAGTGCTCGTAATGCTGTTGATTTTTTGAAAAATAATAAAAGTGGTCGTGCAACTTTTCTACCATTATCCGTTTTAAAACATCGCAGTGTAGCGCGTGAAGATGAAATTATAATGGAAAATACTGACGGCTTTTTAGGTATAGCTAGTGCTTTTGTTGAATATGATCAAGTTTATGAAATGATAAGTTTATCACTTTTATCTAATGTTTTAATAAGTGATAATTTATATAATGCACAGCAATTGGCTCAACGTTTAAATTATCGTTACAAGATAGTTACTTTAGATGGTGAAGTTATTCATCGAGGTGGCTCAATTACAGGTGGAACAATTAAAGATAGTTACTCGCCTTTAACAATGCAAAAGGAACTTAAAAAAATAGAAACAAGCATTGAAAAAAATATGCAACTAGCGATTAAATATAACAATGTTTCAAATGATATTGAAACGCAAAAAAATAATTTAGAAACAAGACTTATGAATAATCGGATTAGTTTAGCTCAGCTAGAACCAGTAGTTGAGGCAAAACAAGCTAAATACGAAAGATTGCAAAATGAGTTAGATGTAATTGTTCCTAAAGATCAACAAGAAGAAGAAACATTTAGTGATGAGCTAATCACTATGCTAAACAAAGCTTATTCTGATCGTGATGAAAAAAATATCGCAATAAAGACCAAGCGTAGTGAAAGAATTAATTTAGCAAATGAAATAGAACGTCGCGAAGCCCAAATTAAACAAGTCCGTAGTCAATTTAAACATGTCATTGATAATTTAAATGAAATTAAAATTGACATTGTTAGAGCTGAAACAAAAATGGAGACCGACTTATCACGTTTGGCTTCAGAGTATCAATTAACTTATGAAAGTGCTAAAGAAAATTATGAAAATAGTGACTTGGCACAATCTAAATCTGAAGTAGCTGATTTGAGAAATCAAATTGAGCGACTTGGTAACATCAACATGGCTGCTCCTGAAGAGTATATTGAAGTTAGTGAACGTTATGAGTTTATCAAACATCAATTTGACGATTTACATGCATCTAGAAAAAATTTAATGGATGCAATTGACGAAATGGATGAAGTCATGATTATTAAATTTCAAGAAATGTTTGATAAAATAAATAGTGAATTACAAGATGTTTTTGCTAAATTGTTTGGTGGTGGAAGTGCTAATTTATTTATGGAAGATCCTGATGATGTTTTAAATACAGGAATTGATATTGATGTTAGACCACCTGGAAAAACTGTTCAAAATATTCGTTTGTTTTCCGGTGGTGAAAAAGCCTTGATTGCAATTTCAGTTTTATTTGCAATTTTAAAGGCAAGACCTGTGCCACTTTGTATTTTTGATGAAGTTGAAGCAGCTTTAGATCAAGCCAATGTTGAAAGATTTTCAGCTTACCTAAGAGAGTTTAGTCAAGACACACAATTTATAGTAGTAACACATCGACCTGGAACTATGGCCAAGGCAGATGTTTTATATGGAGTAACAATGCCTATGGAAGGTGTATCACAAATGTTAAAAGTTGAATTAAAAGATGCAAAAGAATTTGTAGATGAGGTGAATCAAAATGGGATTTCTTAACAAATTGAAAAATTCAGTTTTAGGTAAGAGTAACACTGAACAGTATTTGAGTGGTTTTAAAAAGTCTAGTGATGTTTTTAGTGAGGGTGCTCAACAATTAGCTAAAAAATTTAGAAAAGTTGATGATGAGTTTTTAGAAGACTTTATGATATTACTTTTAGAAAGTGATATAGGCTATGAAACAGCTGAGCTAATAATTAAAAAATTAAAACAATATGATAAAGACTATGTTATTAGAAACTTTAGAGTGGCGATGGATTTTGTTGTTGAAAGTATGGCAAAAATTTATGGTGAACAAGAAGATAACTTCAAATTTTTAAACCAAGATGGTGTAAAAGTAATTTTGCTAGTAGGTGTTAATGGTAGTGGTAAAACAACGACTGCCGCTAAGTTAATGCACAAATACAAAACAGCTGGTTATAGCGTTGCTGCTGTTGCGGCCGATACTTTTAGAGCTGGGGCTATTGAGCAGCTAGTTAGTTGGGGCAATCGATTAGATGTACCTATTATTAAAGGTATTGAAAATGGCGATCCTAGTGCTGCGCTAGTTGATGGTGCACGTTATGCAAAGGAAAATAATATTGACATATTAATATGTGATACAGCGGGAAGATTACAAACAAAGAAAAACTTAATGAATGAATTAAGTAAAATGCGAAAAGTTATTGACCGTGAAATACCAAACGCTCCACATGCTGTTTGGCTAGTATTAGATGCTACAACTGGTCAAAATGGCTTGTCACAAGCAGAAGTCTTTTTACAATCAACAAATGTTAATGGCATTATCCTTACAAAGATGGATGGAACATCAAAAGGTGGTATAATTATTGGAATTAAAAATGTGTTAAATTTACCAGTTGTTTTTGTTGGTGTTGGTGAAAAACCAGAAGACTTAGAAGAGTTTGATATTGAAAGTTATTTGTTTGGTATTACCCAAGGTTTAGATTATGCTCAAAAATAATGAATGGATCAATGACTTATTAGCGTGGTATGGAAGTTTACTAACTGATAATCAGCTAAATATTATGCAAGTATATTATAAAGAAGACTTGTCTTTAGCTGAAATCGCTGAAAATAATGGTGTAAGTAGGGCTGCTATTCATGATACGATTAAAAGATCAGAAGAACTTTTAGAAAATTATGAAAATAAACTAAAAGTAGTGTCCAAATTTAAAGCAAGAAGTAATAAGTATGAAGAGTTAAAAAAATTAAACAACAAAGAAGTTTTAGAAATTGTTGAACAATTAGAAAAAATAGAATAGAGGAAGACATATGTCAAAAATTATAGCAGTAAACGCGGGGAGTTCATCACTTAAGTATCAGGTTTATGAAACACCTGAATTTGAGGTTTTAGCAAGTGGCCAAATCGAAAGAATTGGAAAAGAAGATGCAATTGTATCAATTAGTGCAAAAGGGGAAAAACACAAAAGAGTTGTTTCAATTTTAGATCACCAAGAAGCAGTCGCTATTGTGTTAAAAGATATTCTTGAATATAGTGAATTAGATTCATTAGATGAAATTGTTGGTGTTGGTCATCGTATTGTTCATGGTGGTGAAATCTTTGAAGAATCTGTTTTAACTTCAGATGAGGTAGTTGAGCAAGTAAAAAAACTATCAAAACTAGCTCCACTCCACAATCCAGCTAACTTAACTGGCTACCATGCATTTAAAAAAGCGCTTAAACAGGCTAAGCATGTTTTTGTTTTTGACACTGCCTTTCACCAAACAATGAAACCTCAAGTTTACATGTATCCACTACCTTATGAATACTATGAAAAATATAGTGTTAGAAAATATGGTTTTCACGGTACATCACACAAATTTGTTTCAAAAAGACTGGCTCAACTTTTAGATAAAACACCTGAGCAAGTTAATGTTATTGTTTGTCATTTAGGTAATGGCGCTTCAATTTCAGCTGTAAAAGCTGGTAAGGTTATCGATACTTCAATGGGCTTTACACCACTTTCAGGCGTTATGATGGGCACTAGAACTGGTGATGTAGATCCGGCTGTCTTTCCATATCTTTTAGAAGAAACAGGTAAATCTTCAGATGAACTAACTGATGTTTACAATAAGGAATCAGGAATGCTTGGAACTTCTGGTATTTCAAATGATGCTAGAGAAATTGAAGATGCAACAAATGCCAAAATACCACGAGCTGTATTAACTTCAGATATGTATGCTTACCGTATAGCTAATTTCATTGGCTCTTATTTAATTCATTTAGGCCATGTTGATGCAATTGCCTTTACTGCAGGAATTGGTGAATATGATAGTGGTGTTAGAAAACGTGTTATGGAAAACATTAGTGAAGCATTACAAATTGAACCTGACTACAAGCTAAACAGTGAAGTTAGAGGAATCGAAGTTGAATTGTCAAAGCCTGGTTCAAAAACTCGCGTTTTCATTGTTCCAACTGATGAAGAGTTAGTTATTGCTCAAGACACTCAAAGAATTTTAGGACTATAAATGGTTGAAAAATTTAAACAGTTAATAATTAAACATGATACAATTATTCTATTTCGTCATTTAGTAGGTGATGGCGATGCCCTTGGTAGTCAGTGGGCTATGTATTATTATTTAACGAAAAAATATCCTGACAAAAAAATATATGCAGTTGGTGACGATACTTTAGGCTTTGAAAACACATTTGAAAATGCTCATCAAATAAGTGATGAAAAATTTAAAGGTGCACTAGCTATAGTTTTAGACACAGCAAATACTCAAAGAATTGCCGATCAAAGATACAAACTTTGTGACTTTATTGTAAAAATTGACCACCATCTTGAAGTTGATAAATATGGTGATCTTAACCTTGTATTTCCTACAGTTAGTAGTACTGCTCAAATTGTCGCGAATATTTTAAAAGAAATTGAAAAAGGTAAACCATTATGTGAATTAGTTGCAAAAAATCTCTATATTGGTATTATTAGTGACACGCAAATGTTTAGTATACCTTCAGTAAATAAAGATACTTTTAACACAGCTGCCTATTTAAGTGAGTCAGGTATTGATGTTGGAAAAATCGCTCGTCAATTCCATGAAATAGCTCTTTTTAAGTTTCAATTTAAAAATGCTGTTTCCAACAATATCGTTATAGATGAAAAAGGTTTAGCTTATTTAAAAATTTCAAACTCAGATTTATTAGAACATAAACTATCTCATGCTGAAGCTAAAAATAGTGTAAATATTATGAAAAATATTTTAGGTATTAACATATGGGTATTGTTTAGTGAACAAATCGATAATCCTAATTGTTATGATGCAAGCATTAGATCCAATGAAATTTTAATAAATGATGTTGCCAGCGAGTTTGGTGGCGGTGGTCATAAATATGCATCTGGTGTTAAAAATTTAAGTGAAAATGATATTTCAAATCTATTAAAAAAATTAAAAATGAAACTATAAAGACTGAGAAATCAGTCTTTATTTTGTTTTTAGTGATATAATGCAATCAGAAAGTAGGGGTAATGTGTTTGCAATCCTTGATGTAAAAAGTGCTTATTCATTATTTAATGGAACTATGAGTGTAAATGATATTGTTAAAACAGCTAAGGCTAAAAATTATCGAGCTGTTGCAATTAATGATTTAAATACTCTTTTTGGATTGATGGAACTTAAAAGTTTAGCAGCAAAATATGAGATTCAACCACTATTTAGTTTAAGGGTTATTTTAAGTGTTCAAGAAGATATAACCTACCTTGTATATGCCAAAAATAATGATGGTTATCACCAATTATTAAAGCTTTCAACACATTTGTCAAGTTTAAATAATGAATTGTCATTTCAACAATTAGTTGATTGGACAAAAGATTGTGTGATAATTGTATATGGTGAAGGTGGTATTATAGAAAATGATTCAATAGACACTCAGGCCTACTTAACCTTATTTAAAAATAATTTTTCTGACTTTTATATTGGAATTTCAAACAACACTTCAAACAAATGGAAAGTCGATAATGAAAAGTTAAAAACAACTTGTAAAATAATGGGAATAAAAACAGTGGCTTTGCCAAAAGTTGAATTTATGGATGCAGCTGATGTAGAAGTAAAAAGACTTTATGTAGCAATGGCAAATGATAGACTTTTTTATGACCATACAAATTATGTTAATGAAAAAAACTTCTTTTTAGATATAAATGAAATAGAAAAATACTATGATCAAGATGACATTGCGGCAACAATAGAAATAGCTAATAAGTGTCAGGTAAACTTTAACACATTAAATAAGGCTAAATTACCTATTTATCAAAATAGTGTTAACGCAACAAGTGAAGACTTTTTAACAAGTCTTTGCGTCAAAGGCTTAAATAAACGTTTAGATAAGCAAGTTACATATGAGTATTCTGATCGATTAAAGCATGAACTAAAGATTATTAATCAAATGGGATTTGCAGATTATTTTTTAATTGTTTATGATTTTATTTTATTTGCTCGTAAAAACAACATTTATGTGGGACCTGGCAGGGGTAGTAGTGCTGGCTCACTAGTGGCATATGTTTTAGGTATAACTCATATTGACCCAATAAAATATGGTTTATTGTTTGAAAGGTTTTTAAATCCAGAACGCGTAGGATTGCCAGATATTGACATCGATTTTCCTGATGACAAAAGATCATTGATTATTGACTATGTTGCAAAGAAATATGGTAGAGAGCAAGTAGCCCATATTATTACTTTTGGAACTTTTGCTGCAAAACAATCAATTCGTGATGTTGGAAAAGCTTTAGGTATTGCTTCATATCAATTAGATCGTATGTCAAAAATGATCCCAAATCAGCCAAAGATTAAACTAGCAGATGTTTATAAATCAAATTTGAACTTCAAAAAATTAATAGATGATGATAAAAAGCATGAAACACTTTATCGATTAGCCAATAAAATAGAGGGCTTACCAAGACATTCATCTTTACATGCAGCCGGGATTGTTTTATCAGACAAACCACTCGTAAATTATGTACCACTAATGCAAGTAGATGATAATTTAAATGTAACTCAATATTCAATGGATTATTTAGAAAATATCGGCTTGAATAAAATGGATTTTTTAGGGCTAAGAAACTTAACTATTATCGCTAATGTCACTAAAGATTTAAAAGATTTCAATATATTTGATATACCACTAAATGATGAAGCAACATTCAAATTATTAAGTGAGGGCAATACTTCTGGAATTTTCCAGCTAGAATCATATGGGATGTCAAAACTTATGACGCAGATGAAACCATTTGAATTTAATGATATTGTGGCTGCCATTGCTTTGTATCGACCAGGACCAATGGCCAACATTCCAACTTATTTGAAAAGACGTTTTAATAAAGAAGAGATTACATATTTACATTCTGATTTAAAACCAATCTTAAGTGAAACCTATGGTATTATCGTTTATCAAGAACAAATAATGCAAATAGCTCAACAAATGGCTGGTTTGTCACTTGCAAAAGCTGATATTTTAAGAAAAGCTATGTCAGACAAAAATGCTGTAGCACTAAGCTCACTGCGCCAAGAGTTTGTTTTGGGTAGTTTAAAAAAAGGTTATCTTAAAAAAGATGCCATTGAAGTTTACAATCTAATCGAAAAGTTTGCTAATTATGGCTTTAATAAAGCTCATAGTGTGGCTTATTCGCTCATAGCTTATCAAATGGCTTATTTAAAAACCAACCATTACTTCCAGTTTTATTTAGCTCTTTTAAACAGTGTAATAGGTGGTCCTAAAAAAACACGAGAGTATGTTGTTGAATGTAAAAGGCGCAACATTGAAGTATTAAAACCAAATATTAATTATAGTGTTGAAATTTTTATTGAACATAATGAGGCTATTTTGTTTCCTTTGACTGCCATTAAAGGTGTTGGAAAGTTAGTATGTGACAAAATAATTTTAGAAAGACAAAATGGTTTGTTTAAAGACTACTTTGATTTTGTTGCGCGTGCTAATGTTGTGAAAATTAATCGATCAACTATAGAATCTTTAATTTATGCTGGTGCACTGGATATTTTTGATTACAATAAAACTACAATGATTAAAATGTTGGATCAGGCTATGATGTATGCTGATTTAGTTAAAGTTGATGCCAAAGAAGTTAGCCTTGACTTTAATATTGTTTCAAAGCCCAATATGATAAAATATGAATCAGATAGTTTTTTAGAATTAGAACAAGAAAAAGAATTACTAGGTTTTTATCTTTCAACTCACCCAATAGCTCATAAAAAGTTAAGTCTTAAGTATGAGGGTGATAGTATTGTTGATGTTAAAAAAAGTCGTTTGACAAATAACCTACTAATTTATGTATTAAGTGTAAAGAAACATCGCACTAAAAACGGCTATATGATGGCTTTTGTAAGTGGCAGTGATGACACTGACAATATTGACTTAGTTTTAATGCCTAATGTTTTTAAACATATCGAAGACACACTTAAACCAGAAACTTATATTAGAATTAGTGGTAAAATAGATCGTAAAGATTCAATTTTGGTTAACTCATTAAAGATTATTGATTGATTTAAAAGAAACGAGGGGTAAATATGATAAAGATTTTAATTGTAGATGATGAAGAACGAATTAGAAGTGTTGTGAAAACTTATGCTGAAAATGAGGGGTATCAAGTTTTTGAAGCTAGCGATGGTTACAAAGCTATAGAAATTGTTGAAAATAATGAGATAGATTTAATTGTGCTTGACATTATGATGCCCAATTTAGATGGTTTTTCAACTTTAAAGAAAATAAAAAATATTAAAGATATCCCAGTCATTATGTTGTCTGCCCGCCAAGAAGAATATGACAAATTATATGGCTTTGATTTAGGTGTAGATGATTATGTGACAAAACCTTTTTCTTTAAAAGAGCTAATGGCACGTATTAAAGTTATTTTAGATCGAAATCGCGCAAACTATAACACTACTTATACATTTGAAGGCTTGTTTATTGACTTAGATGCTCATGTTGTAAAAGTTGATGGTAATAAAGTACATTTAACACCAAAAGAGTTTGAATTATTGCAGTTTTTAGTTTTAAGGTCTGGTCGTGTTGTATCGCGTGAACAATTTTTAAGTGAGCTATGGAGTTATGATTACTATGGAGATGATAGAACTGTTGATACACACGTAAAAATGTTAAGAGCTAGTTTAGGCGATTATCGTAAATTTATCGTTACAGTGAGAGGAATAGGTTATAAGTTTGAAACAAAGTGAAAACTCAATTAAATCAAGGTTCAAAGGACTGCGATTTAATACATGGTTAATTTTCACTCTATTTGCGAGTGCTGTTTTAATCATGCTTTGGTTTTTACAATTAAATCTACTACCACCTTATTATCGAGCTGCTAAAATTGGCTCGGTTAAATCTATAGCCGATAATGTTGAAACAATGATAATTAGTGATAAATCACTTGCCGCTCTATATCAAACAGCGCGTGAAAATTCCCTTTGTGTACAATTGGTCGATAATTTTGGTCATACCAGTACTTTTAATGGAATTGGAACTGGCTGTTACATTGATAAATTAGCACCTAAAAATCCAGGTGAGTTTGATTATGAGGAAATGAAAGAAAACATTTTAAAAAATAAAGATTTTGAGCACAACTTTTTAATAGATTATGGCTCTGAAATGATTGTTTATGGTAGGATTGTCGATGCCCATCTTGGCCGCTATGTATTATTAATAAATGCCCCAGTAACACCAGAAAAAGCCGGTCTTGAATTGATTCAAAATCAATTTGTCTTAATGACGATCTTAGTGTTGCTTTTTGCAACAATTGCTTCAATAATTTTAGCAAAAAAAATATCAGCACCTTTCATTGTAATGACTGCAAGCGCCAAAAAATTAGCCCAAAGAGATTTTGATGTAAGTTTTGAATCAAAAGGAATTAGTTTTACTGAGTTTGATGATTTAACTAGTTCTTTAAACTATGCAACTCAAGAGCTAAAAAAGATTGAAGAACTGCGTCTTGATTTAATTGCCAATGTCTCACATGATATAAAAACACCACTGACAATGATTTTAGCTTATTCAGAAATGATTCAAGATTTTTCAAAAAGTAATCCGAAATTATTAGATGAACATTTAAATGTTATAATAGCTGAAGCTAAATATCTTGATAAACTTGTTGAAAATATGTTGGAATTGTCTATGCTTCAATCTGGAGCAATTACTCTAAATAAAGTTGACTTTAATTTAAATGAATTGGTTTTAGAATTAATGACTTTGTTTTTAAATCAAAAAGATAATGTCAATTTTGACTATGATGCAATTTATATAGTAAATGCTGACGAAGTAATGATTGGCCAAGTAATAACAAACTTTTTTTCCAACGCTATAAAATATGCTGGTGATTCACAAATTGATATTAAACTTAGCAAATTGAATGGAGTTGTAAGATTGAGTGTAATTGATTATGGTTGTGGAATTGAACATGAAGACATTGCCAATGTTTGGGATCGATATTATCGAATAGATAAAAACTTCCATCGAGATCAAGAGGGAAGCGGTTTAGGATTATCAATTGCTCGTGGGATTATTTTAGCTCATAATTCAAACTATGGTGTTATTAGTGAAAAAGAAAAAGGCAGTGAGTTTTATTTTGACTTAAATATAATAGAAATAATAAATTGGTAATAGTTTAGAATGTTATAATATATTTGGTGATAAAATGATTGATAAAAAATATTGGACTTTGTTTAAAACTACCTTTGTTTTAAGTGCTTTCACTTTTGGTGGAGGCTATGTAATAATTCCTTTAATGCAAAAGAAATTTGTAGAAGAGCTAGCTTGGATTAATGAAGATGAAATGATGGATCTTCTATCGATTGCTCAATCATCTCCTGGCTCTTTAGCAGTTAATGCTTCAATACTAGTGGGTTATCGAATAAAAGGTTTAAAAGGAGCTCTAATTGCTGTATTAGCAACAGTTACACCTCCTTTATTTATAATTTCCTTTATTTCAATCTTTTATGAAGCTTTTGTGTCAAATCCTTTAATTTTAAAAATTTTAATGGGGATGAACATCGGAATTGGAGCAATCTTAATTGATGTGGTTTTAACTTTAGGTTTATCAGTTATAAAAGACTTTAAGTATTATTCAATTATAATAATACTAGCTGTGCTTTATGCTTCTTATATAGACATAAATATAATAATAATTGTTTTAGCTGGTGGCTTAATTGGTTTGTTTTACTTTACTTTTCTTTATCGTACAAAATTGTTTAAAGAAATGTCAGGTAATCATTAATGGCACATTTAATTGAATTGTTTTGGGCCTTTTTTAAGATAGGTTTGTTTACAATTGGTGGAGGTATTGCTTCACTACCTTTAATTGAAACAATAATTGTCAAACAACAGGGCTGGATAACTTATGAAGAGTTTTCGCACTTAGTAATTATATCTGAAATGACTCCAGGGCCAATTGGTGTTAATGCTTCAACTTTCGTTGGAAATAATTTGGCAGGTTTTATTGGTGGCATTGTAGCTACGTCTGGAAATGTTTTGCCTTCAGTTATAATTGTTATCCTTTTAGCAAAGCTTTACTTCAAGTTTAAAAATTTAAAAGTTGTTAATTCAATTTTAAATGGACTAAAGCCAACAATAGTTGGATTGATTGCTAGTGCGACTGTTTCTATAGTACTAGTTGCACTTTTTAACACAAGATCTTTTGATGTTAAAAACTTTGATTTTCAATTAATAAAAATCATATTAATTGTGTTATACTTATACTTGCTTAGAAGATTTAAACCCAATCCTATCTTGATTATTTTGTTGAGTGGAATCTTGGGGTTAGTCTTATTATAGTTATTATTACTAGTTGACTAATTTGTCAATTCGTGGTAAAATCATTACGTTGTATCACTATGGTACAACCGCTCATAATAAGGTTTAAGTGGTTTATCCCACCTTATGTGGCGAGTCTGACAAAAGGAGGTGCAATATATGTACGCAGTAGTAGAAACAGGCGGAAAACAAATCAAGGTGGTTGAAGGTGAATTCATCTATGCTGAATTGTTAGATGTCGAAGAAGGAAGCGAATACGTTTTTGAAAACGTAGTTTTAGTTTCAGGCAAAACAGTTAAAATCGGTACACCATACGTTATGGGTGCTAAAGTAGTGGCTGAAGTAGAAAAACACGGAAAACATAAGAAAATAAAAATATTTAAATATAGAGCTAAAGATCCATCGACTCATCGTCGACAAGGACACAGACAGCCGTATACTAAATTATTAATTAAGAGAATCGAGGCTTAATATGATTTCAGTTATATTTAATAAACAAGATGACAAATTTGTCACTATGACAGTAACTGGACATGCAGAATTCGATGAAATAGGCGAAGATATTGTGTGTGCAGGTGTAAGTTCAATTGTTTTTGGAGCCCTAAATGGTTTCAATGCATTGGCTTTTGAACAATTTGATATTGTTGTTTCAGATAATTTAATAACTGTTAATGTGGTTGACTCAGTATGTATTACTGATAAACTAATAAGCTTTGTGCATTTGCAATTAAAAACAATCGAAGAACAATATCCAGATAATATAGCAATAACTATAATGGAGGTGTAACAATGAAGTTTATTTTAGATATACAATTCTTTGCTTCTAAAAAGGGAGTAGGATCATCAAGAAATGGTCGTGACTCACATTCAAAGAGATTAGGAGCTAAGATGTCAGATGGACAATTCGCTAGTGCTGGTAGCATTATTTATCGTCAACGCGGTACAAAAATTCATCCAGGCCAAAACGTTGGTCGTGGTGGAGACGATACATTATTCGCAACTGCACACGGAATTGTGAAATTTGAAAGAATGGGAAGACGCCAAACGCGTGTTTCTGTTTATCCAGCATAATAATTAAATCCCTTTGAAAGGGATTTTTTTTGTAAAAGGAGTAATATATGTTTGTAGATAGAGTAAAAATAAAAGTAAAAGGTGGTAATGGTGGTAGCGGAATCGTAAGTATGCGCCGTGAAAAATTCGTTCCACTTGGTGGCCCTGATGGGGGTAGTGGTGGTAATGGTGGTAATGTCATCTTTGAAGCTGACAGTAACAAATCAACGCTACTAGATTTAAGATACAATAAACAAATTTTCGCTGAAAGTGGTGGTATTGGTAAGCCAAAAAAAATGTCAGGAAAAACTGGAAAAGATGAAATTCTTCATGTACCTGTTGGAACAATTATTAGAGATGTTGAAAACGATATATTAATTGCCGACTTAAATGAACATGGCCAACAAGCAATTGTTGCAAAAGGCGGTAGCGGTGGTAGGGGTAACTTTGCCTTTATGTCTAATAAATATCCAGCACCAGATTTTGCGCAACAAGGTGAAATAGCTGAATTAAGAGAAATTGAAATTGAATTAAAACTTTTAGCAGATGTTGGACTAGTTGGTTTTCCATCAGTTGGGAAAAGTACTTTTTTATCTGTTGTAAGTAAAGCCAGACCTGAAATTGCTGCTTATCCATTTACAACTATTACTCCAAATCTAGGTGTAGTATCTGCCAAAGATGGTCGTTCATTTACAATTGCTGACCTTCCAGGTTTAATAGAAGGTGCTAGTTTAGGAAAAGGCTTAGGTCATCAATTTCTACGCCACATTGAACGTACAAGAGTTATAATACATATGGTAGACATGGGAAATGATACAGGTAGAAACCCTGTTGAAGATTATGACATAATAAACAATGAACTAAATTCATATCAATATGATTTAATGTTGCGACCACAAGTTGTTGTAGCAAACAAAATGGACTTAGAAGGTGCCAAAGAAAATTTAGAAAAATTTAGAGTTGCATATCCAGATTTAGAAATCTTTGAAACAACAACGATCTTTCAAGAAGGTGTCGATTTAGTTTTATATAGAGTTGCCGACTTATTGGAAACAACACCAGCCTTTCCGCTACTTGATGGAGCAACAAAAGGTGTGGTTTACAAATATATTGAAGAGAGAGAAGACTTTAAAGTTAATAATCTAGGTAATGGTCGCTATGAATTACTAGGTGACAAACTCATTAGAGAATTTAGAATGCTTGATTTTGAAAGTGACAATTCATCATATCATTTTGCCAGAAGATTAAGAGTTATGGGTGTAGACGCCCGTTTGCGATCTTTGGGAGCAAAACATGGTGACACAATTATTATTGACAATTATGAATTTGAATTTATAGACTAAAGGAGGGATTGTGTGATTTCATTTGTAAAAGGTTTTATCTTTGATATTGGTCATGATTATGTAATAGTTGATAATAATGGAATAGGCTATCATTTGATTATGTCTAAAACGAGTAAACTTAACTTAAATGATGAAGTACTCATCCATACCTACCAACATGTTCGTGAAGATGACATAACCTTGTTTGGTTTTGAAACAATTGAGACTCGCGAAATCTTTTTAAAGTTAATAAGTGTAAAAGGAATTGGTCCAAAAACTGCTAATAATATACTTGCAAAGGTTGAAGCAAAAGATTTAGTTTTGGCTATTGAAGCTAAAGATGTTAACTTTTTAAAAACTTTGCCTGGTATTGGTGCCAAATCAGCTCAACAAATTATTTTAGACTTACAAAACAAATTAGCAATTGAAATTAAACCATTAGTCAACTCAGAATTAGATGATGCAATGGAAGGTTTAAAAACTTTAGGCTACAGCACTGCTGAATTAAAGTCAGTAAAACAGCAATTAAGTAGTAAAGTTATGGATGCTGCTAGTTATTTAAAAAATGGTCTAATTATTTTAAACAAGCGAAAGGGTGGCTAAGATGCAAGACATATTATCAAATAAAGAATCATTGTATGACGATGAAATGAGTATAAGACCATCCTTTTTAAAAGATTATATTGGGCAAAATACACTTAAAGATAATTTAAGTATTTTTATGCAAGCGGCAAAAGCGCGTAGTGAAACTTTAGACCACTTGCTATTTTATGGACCTCCAGGGCTTGGTAAAACAACCTTGGCTTTTATTATTGCTAATGAAATGGGCGGAAATATTAAAACCGTTTCAGGTCCTACAATAGAAAAACAAGGTGACTTAGCAGCGATTTTGTCTTCTTTAGAACCTGGTGATGTTTTATTTATTGATGAAATTCATCGTTTGCCAAAGGTTGTTGAAGAAATTCTTTATCCAGCTATGGAAGACTTTTACATTGATGTTGTTATGGGTAAAGATGCTAGTGTAAGAAGTGTTAGATTAGACTTGCCACCATTTACCCTTGTTGGCGCAACAACGCGCATAGGGGATTTAAGTGCCCCTTTAAGAGATCGCTTTGGTATTGTCAACAAACTTGAATATTATAGTTTATCTGACTTGCAAAAAATTGTTAAAAGAACGTCAATTGTTTTAGATTCTACTATTGAAGAAGATGCAGTTATTGAAATCGCTAGAAGGTCTAGAGGTACACCAAGAATTGCTAATCGCTTGCTTAGAAGAGTTAGAGACTTTGCTCAAGTATTAAATGATTCGCTAATTGATGTTTCTATCGCAAATGATGCCTTAGAAAGATTAAAAATAGATAAACTTGGTCTTGATGCAGTTGACATTAACTATTTAATCGGCATTATCGATCGTTTTGATGGTGGGCCAGTTGGTGTTGAAGCTATTGCTGCTAGTATTTCTGAAGAAGTGTTAACGTTAGAAGATGTTTATGAGCCTTACTTATTGCAAATTGGTTTTATTAATCGAACACCAAGGGGTCGTGTTGTTACAGAAAAAGCATATAAACATTTAAATAAAGTGAAAGTAGTTTAGGAGAGATTTTATGAAAGTTGTTTTTACAACCGGAGGAACAGGTGGCCATATATATCCGGCTATCGCTTTAGCTAAAAGATTAAAGAAAGTCGAAACTGATGCAGATATTTCTTTTATTGGAACAAGTAATCATATGGAAAAAGCTATAGTCGAAGCAACAGAATTTGACTTTTATGGATATGAGCTATCAAGTGGCTTAAAAGGAAAATTAGATAAATTTAAACAAATATTGCAATTAGTTTTTGCAACTTTAAAAGTATATTTCAAATTTCTATTTAATCGACCTAATTTAGTTATTGGATTTGGTGCTTATGTCACTGCTCCAGCACTTTTAGCAGCTAAATTTTTAAAAATTCCAATAATGTTGCATGAACAAAACTCAAGTATGGGTCGGGTTAATGAAATGTTTTATAAAACAGCCAAAGACGTTGTGGTTTGTTATCCAAGTTTATTAGAAAAATATCCAAGTGAAAAAGTTAAATTATTAGGAAATCCACGTGCTAGTGAAGTAAAAGATTTTCAAAAAAACACAGATCAATACTTAGAGTTTGGTTTACTTAAAAATAAATTAACTATTTTAATTGTAATGGGCTCACAAGGTTCTGAAACGGTTAATGATACAATGTTTGAACTTTTACCAATGTTTAATGAAGAAAATTTTCAGGTAATTTATGTCACTGGAGCTAAGCATTATGACCTTTACACAGATGCCTTAACTAAAAATAATGTGGTAGTTAAACCCTTTGTAAACCAAGGTGACCTACTTGCTAGTGTTGACTTAGTTATTGCGAGAGGTGGAGCTACAACAGCTGCTGAAATTTGTGCACTTGGTGTTCCAAGCATTATTATTCCAAGTCCATTTGTAGCAAATAATCATCAATATATAAATGCTTTGCAACTAGAAGAAGTGGGAGCAACCACAATTATAAAAGAAGAAAATTTAAATGCAAAAATCTTACTTGAAGAAATTAGAGCAATAATTAATGATAAAGAAAAAATTAAGTCAATGAAAAAAGCCGCACTATCTTTAAGCACACCAAATGCAAGTGATGACATTATAGAGCTCATTAGAAAATATAAAAATGATTAAAAATTTAGAGAAATATGGTACTGTCGCTTTGGACAAGTCATTTAAACAAATTACTACACTTCGCGTTGGTGGGGCAATTAAAATCTTTTTTGAACCGGTTGATATTTTCTCACTAGTTGAAGGGGTCAAAATAATAAAATCGCATAATGTTGACTTTAAAATCATTGGTTTTGGAAGCAATCTACTATGTAGTGACAAACAATTTGAAGGAGTTGTAATAAAACTTACTAATTTAAATCATTTTGAAATTAATGGTAATGAATTATATGCTGAAGCAGGAGCACCAATAATTACAATTGCTAACTTTGCAATTAATAATGGCTTGAGTGGTCTCCAGTTTGCAACAGGAATACCTGCAACTGTTGGTGGAGTACTTTTAATGAATGCTGGAGCGTATAATGAGCAAATAAGTGACGTCGTTGAGTCAGTACTTGTCTATAAAGACAAGCGTTTAATTTGGATAAATGTTTTAGATCTAGCATATAGCTATCGAACATCTATTTTTAAAGAGCAAAAAGATTGGATTATTGTTGCTGCTAATTTTAAGTTGAAAAGTGATACAATAGCAAATTTAAAAAACATTAGTATTGATCGCAATAAACGTCGATGGGAGAGTCAACCAATAAATTTCCCTAATTGTGGCAGTGTTTTTGAAAATAAAGAAGATATTGTAGCTTGGAAACTAATTGATGAGTTGGGTTTGCGTGGAAAAAAAATAGGTGGAGCTCAAATTAGTGACAAACATAGTAATTTTATTGTTAATGTCGATAATTCATCTGCAAAAGATGTTAATGATTTGATTGAATTAGTTGAAAAGTTAGCTAAAAAATTTAAAAATGTTGATCTAAATTTAGAAGTGGAGCGTTTTAATTGGTAAAACCAGAAGAAAATGTTGTTGATTTAGTTTTTAAACAAAAAATTGAACAACAAGTTAGGCTAAAAAAGATAAAGAAAAAACGTAGAAGAAGAAAAATTACTTTTCTTGGCTTTTTTTTGGTGTTTGCTTATCTTTACTGGTCTACTGATATTTCAAAACCAAAAATTATTAGTGTATCTGGAAACTATGTTTTATTAAAAAATGAAGTAATTGAGCAAAGTGATGTAAATTTGGACACAATGATGCTTGTTGCCAATCCTTTTTTAATTAAACATCGTCTACTAAAACATCCACTAATTAATAAAGTTAATGTCAGTTGGTCACTAATTAAACGTTACATAAATATTAATATTGAAGAAGTTGATGTTTTTGCTTACAGACAAAGTAGCCAAGGTGCTCAAATGCTAATGTTTGATGGCTCACATATAGATTTAGAAGCAAATTATTATAAGTTTATGCCCCATTTGATATTTATCGAAGGATTTATTGACAAAGATTTAGAAGTAAGATTAATAGAGTCTTTTCAAAATCTTGATCGTGACATCATAAATCAAATTTCTGAGATTCATCAAAAAAGTGTTTCATATGATGATAACTATATAGAACTTAGGATGAATGATGGTAACAAAGTGTATACAAGTTTTCAGACAGTGGAACGAATTAATTATTATTTTGACATAATAACAAATTTGAAGGCAACAAATACTTGCATTATTATTGATGAAATGAGCGGTGAAGCTTACAGTCAACCCTGTATTGAGGTCAAAGTAAGTGAATAATAGGTGAAATGTGGCTGCAAAGGTCATATTAATCATAATAATTTGCTATAATATAGCTAGGTATAGGAGGTAATAGTATGCCAATTAATAAAAAAACAAATTATGGAGAGATAAATATTTCAACTGAAGCAATTGCCAACCTGACAGGTGGAATAGTTTCAGAGGCTTACGGGATCGTAGGTATGGCTTCGCAAAATATGTTGAAAGATGGTTTTGCAGAACTTTTAGGCAGAGATAACTATAGCAAGGGTGTTATAGTAAAAAATGTCGAGGATGGTTATGAAATTGATTTATATGTCGTTATTAGTAGCGGTGTAAGAATTTCTGAAGTTGTCAGTGAAGTTCAAAAAAGAGTAAAATACGAATTGTCGAAACATTTAGAAGTTGATTTTAAGGCGGTCAATATCTATGTTCAAGGTATCAAGGTTACCGATAAATAAATGAAAAATCTAGATATTATTACATTCAAAAGAATGCTTGAAAATGGAGCTAACAATCTAATTAATCACAAAGAAAGAATTAACGCCCTAAATGTATTTCCAGTACCAGATGGAGATACTGGAACTAATATGAGCTTAACTTTTACTAATGGCTACAAAAGTGCCATAAACGATAGTAACAGTGATATTGCAGGAGTCACTAAGGCCTTGTCGAAAGGTTTGCTTATGGGAGCTCGTGGAAATTCAGGTGTTATCTTATCACAGATATTTAGAGGGTTTTCTCAAGCCTTAGAAGGTGTAAAAGAAGCTACAGTTGCACAAGTTGCCCAAGCCTTTGTTAGAGGTAGCGAAGTTGCTTATAAAGCAGTAATGAAGCCAGTTGAAGGAACTATTTTAACAGTAAGCCGTGAAGGATCAGCTGCAGCCTTAAAATTTGTAAAAGAAAATCAAGATATATCAATGCAAGAGTATTTTTCTCAACTAGTTAACTATTCAATAGTATCTTTAGATAACACACCAGAATTACTTCCTGTTTTAAAAGAAGTAGGTGTTGTTGATAGTGGAGGTGCTGGTTTATTATTAATTATTGAAGGTTTTTTAGCTACTTTAAATGATGAAGTAATAGATCTTTTAGAAGTTGATGAAGCACAAGCAAGTGCGCAAGCATCTATGGAATCTGAAGAATATGGTTATTGTACAGAAATGATTTTAAGGTTAGACAAAGATAAAAAAGAATTTAATGAAGATAGAATGAAAATGCTTTTAGCAGCTCTTGGTGACTCTCTAGTTCTTGTTCAAGATGAGGATTTAGTTAAAGTACATATTCACACTTTAACTCCTGGAACGGTTTTAAACCTAGTTCAAGAACATGGCGAATTTGTCACTTTGAAGATTGATAACATGCAAGAACAACACAATGAAATCATTCATAACGAATTACAACTTGCACCAAAAAATAAAAAACCATATGCAATTGTAGCTGTAGCTGCAGGTGATGGCTTAACTAAATACTTTAAAGATTTAAGAGTTGATGTAATTATTAGTGGTGGTCAAACAATGAATCCATCAACTGAAGATTTTGTTGCAAAAATTAAAGATTTAAATGCTGAAAACATTATTATTTTACCAAACAATTCAAACATCGTTTTAGCAGCTCAACAAGTTAAAGACGTAATTGAAGATAAAAATATTCATGTTGTACCAACAAAATCTATAATTCAAGGAATCTCAGCTTGTATTAACTTTAATCCAGATGAGACAATTGAAAATAACTTAGATAACATGAACGCTGTTTTAGAATATGTAAAAACAGGAGAAGTTACTTATGCAATTAAAGACACTCAATATGAAGGTAAGGGTATAAACTTAGGCGACTACATGGGTATTTCAAATGGTAGTATCGTTGCTTCGGGTATAGAACTATTGGATACAGTCAAAGATTTGATTGCTAATATGATAAGCGATGAAGATGAACTATTAACTTTAGTCGTTGGCCAAGACACTTATCCAAAAATTGTTGAACAAATTGTCGAATTTGTTGAAAGTGAGTATGATGTTGAAGTAGAAATTGTCGAGGGCAATCAGCCTATCTACTACTTTATTATCGGACTTGAATAATAACTTAAAAAAGGCAACTAACCATTGTCTTTTTTCTTAATTTATTTTAATAAGTCAGTGCTAATGTTATAATAAATCAAGGGAGTGTTTATGGCAAAACTGAAGATTTTAAAAAGTGAAACTAAAATAATGGAGTTTTTAAATTTGAAAAATCCAAATGAACTACTTTTTATTTATCCTTATCGATATGATGACAACAAGATTATCGATTTTACTAATTGGAAAGTAGATGAGCGAATCTTTTTTAATGCAACACTTTTAAATAAACCTCAAGTAAGTAGGTTTAATAAAATTTCTTTAGCACGTTTTGACGTTATATTTCAAGAAAATATTATTAGTTGTGTTATATACAATCGAACTTGGATTTCTAAATTATCTGTAGGCACAAAACTTAACATAACTGGTAAATATACTGGAAATAATAAAGTTACAGTTTCAAATTATAATTCAAATGATATTAAAGATGAAGTTGGACTATTTCCCATTTATCGTTTAACAACTGGGATTAATATTAATACTTATCGAAAATTTGTAAAAAAAGTTTATGATTATTATCAAGGCGAAATAATAGATTTAATGCCAAAATGGATTATTGAAAAATACAAGTTATTAGATTATGGTGAAGCCTTAAAGTTATTACACTTTCCCAAAAATTTAAAACAAGTTGAATTAGGAATAAGAACTTTAAAATATCACGAATTCATTAGATTTCATCTAATAAATCTAATGCAAAAAAATAAAAGCCAAGATTTAAAACTTATTAAAAATTTCAGTCATGACAGTGTTTTTCAAGTTGCTAATACGCTTAATTTCAATTTAACTAATGATCAACGTATTGCAACAAATGAAATTTTAAATGATTTATCAAGTGATATAATAATGAATCGCTTGCTGCAAGGTGATGTTGGAAGTGGCAAAACTTTAGTTGCGGCACTAGCAATGTATGCTACGGTTTTAGCAAAGCAGCAAACTGCTTTTATGGCACCAACAGAGATTTTAGCAATTCAGCAAACAAAGTATTTAAAGCAACTGTTTAAACGCTTTGATTTAAATATCGTTTGTCTTTATTCCGCTTTAAAAACCTACAAAAAAACAGCTATTTTAGAAGAAATTGCTAATGGAGAAGCTGATATTGTTGTGGGAACTCACTCGCTAATTCAAGATAAAATTAAGTTTAACAATTTAGGTTTAGTTGTCATAGATGAACAACAACGCTTTGGTGTAAAACAGCGAGACAGCTTGAACCAAAAAGGTATTAATACCGACCAACTTTTAATGACAGCAACACCTATTCCTAGAACAATGGCTTCAGTTATATATTCTGATATGGATATTTCAACTATTAAAGAGTTACCTTTAGGAAGAAAAGATATAAAAAGTAAATTAATTTTAGAAAATTCAATGCGAACGATTTTAGATGATATTTTAAGTAAGATTGAAGAGGGAGAACTTGTCTACGTTGTTTGTCCTGCTATTGAAGATAGTGAAGATTCAGAAATGGCAAATGTTGAAAAAATATACAAAAACTTAGACAAAGAAATAAATAAAGTAAAAAAACTAAATATTCCAATTGGACTACTGCATGGAAAAATGGATTCAAGTCAAAAAGATCAAGTGATGGAAAATTTTAAATCATCTAAAGTTAAAATTTTAGTTACAACCACTGTAATTGAAGTTGGAATAAACGTTAAAGAAGCAAATGTCATGGTTATATATGATGCGGATCGCTTTGGAATGTCACAATTACACCAACTTAGAGGCAGGGTGGGTCGTGGTGAAAAACAAGGTTATTGCTATTTTTTAACTAATAGCAAAAATGTTGAAACTTTAGAAAAATTAAAAATCATTGAAACCAATTTAGATGGATTTGAGATTTCACAATTTGACTTAAAGCTTAGAGGCCCAGGAGATATTATTGGTACTCGGCAAAGCGGTATTGATAATTTTGTCTTAGGTGATTTAATTATTGATCAAGTTATGCTCCAATATGCCTTAAATGATGCAAAAGAAATCTTAAGTGAAAAAAATATTGCAGATAATAATGATATAATACAAGACGTATACAATTATTTAAATAGTAAAAATAAAATGTTAGAAAGTTAGGGGTTAGCATGGATATATTTGCATGGTTAAAAAGTCGTGGCCTAAAGTTTACAAATAAACAATTAATTGAAGATGCCTTTGTTCACTCTTCTTATTTAAATGAGAATCCAAACGTTGTATCAGACAATGAACGTTTAGAATTTATTGGAGATGCTGTATTGCAACTTTGGGTAAGTGAAAGATTATATAATTTAAGTCCGAAAATTAATGAAGGTGAAATGACAACTTTTAGAGCATCAATAGTTTGCGAAGAAGCACTTGTTCAATATGGAAAACAATTAAATCTAAACAAATATTTAAAACTTGGTCAAGGTGAAGAACGAAGTGGTGGAAGAAATCGTGATTCTATTGTTGCTAACATGGTTGAAGCTTTTTTAGGTGCTATATATATTGATTCAGGTTATAAAAGTGTTGATGTAATTTTAAAAGAAGTAATAACTTTTACGAGCATGGATGAAATTGAACCAGCTATTATAGATTATAAAACACGCTTACAAGAATATATTCAAACTGATGTAAGAAAAAGTTTGACATATGAAGTTTTAAAAGTAACAGGACCACCTAATAATCCAGTCTTTAAAATTGCTGCGAAAACTGATGAGATTACTCTAGGTATAGGTGAGGGCACTAGTAAAAAAAGAGCCGAACAAAATGCTGCTAAAAATGCATTTAAAAAGTTAGTAAAATAGGAGGTACAATGAATCTAGAAAAGATTGCAATTAAGATAAATATAGATGAAAGTTTACTTCATTACTTTTTTGGTGCAACAATGGATCAGCCAATATTTGATAAAAGTGAGAGAGTTTTAATGATTACCATAAATATCGCAAAACCTTTGCCATTTAAGCTTTATCAAGATTTTATAGATAAAATGTCACAAACTTTTGACAATTTTGCTGTAGATTTAAATATCAACACAAAAAATAGTGATATTTCAGTGTCTGATTTACAAGCTTATTTTAATTTATTTATGAGTATGCATTTAGGGTTTAATTCCAATAAGTTTTTAATGAATTTAAATGATGATGATATTTGTATTTTAGTTAATGATGACAAGTCAAAAGAAGAAATTTTTGATTTACAAGATGAGTTGGCTGAATTTTTTAAAAAATTAGGTATTAATAATAAATTAGACATAATTAAAAGTGAAGCTCAAAATAATATTGTTGAAAAAATTAGCAAACAGCAGCCAAAAATTGAGGAAATAATTGTTGCACCATTTAATTATCAACAGGCAAATCACTACGAAGTAGTGGCGATTAAAGATTTAAAAGATGGTTTAGAAAAAGTTCAAATTGAAGGCGAAGTTTTCAAAATTGAAAATATTAAAACGCGCATGGGTAAAATTATGCAAATAATAACAGTGCAAGATAACAGTGATGCCTTTATTGTTAAAAGATTTGAAGGTCGCTATCATAGTAAAGAAATGATTGAAGCTTTAGCAACTGGTGACTTTGTTAAAGTAAAGGGCAAACTTCAATATGACACCTATGCAAAACACAATATAATAATGGCTGATAATATCGCCCAAACACATGATAAAAATATTATTTTTGATAATGAAACAGAAAAAAGAGTCGAATTACACGCACACACTAATAAATCAGAGATGGATGGAATTAGTAGAGTTGAAGATTTAATTGACTATGCTTACCATTTTGGACACAGAGCAGTCGCTATTACTGATCACATGGTTATTCAAGCTTTTCCTGATGCCTACAACCACTTAAAAAAACTCAAGCGTCAAGAAGATTTTAAAGATTTTAAGGTGCTTTATGGAACAGAATTTAATCTGGTCAAAGATGAACAAGATATTGTTTATAATTTTACTAATGATCAGTTTATTGGCGAAGAATTCGTAGTTTTTGACTTAGAGACAACTGGCTTGTCAAGTCATTATGATGAAATTATTGAATTTGGTGCAGTTAAGATAAAAAACAATACAATTATTGACACATTACAAATCTTTGTAAACCCAAAACAAGAATTAACATCGCATATAATAAACTTAACTAAGATTAATCAAAGTGATTTAATCAATGCTAAAACAATAGATCAAGTAATGCCAAAAATTTTACAATTCTTTAGTGATTTGCCAATTGTTGCTCATAACGCAAGTTTTGATATAGGCTTTTTAGAAAAAAGTATGGAAGACTTGAATTTAGGGAAAATTTCTAATACAATTATTGACACGATGTTATTATCAAGAGCGATAAATCCGCAAAGAAGATACCACAGTTTAGGTAGTGTAGCTAGATTTTACAATATCTCTTATGATAACTTTGTTGCTCATAGAGCTGATTATGATGCTGAGGTAACCGCTAATGTATTTTTAGGAATGTTAAATCAGTTAAGGCTAGAAAAAATTAATACCTACAAACAGTTACAAGCACTAGTTGACCAAGATTTTTTAATTAACTCATTTGCATCGCACGTTAATGTCTTAGTTAAAAATCAAGCTGGACTAAAAGATCTATATAAGTTAATTAGTGCATCCCACATTGACTATTTATCTATTAAAAGTAATAGTGGCACAGAAAATGATGGGGCTAACATTGTAGCAGAACCGCGTTTGTTAAAAAGTGCGCTAATTAAGTCACGTAAAAACCTATTAATTGGCTCATCTTGTCAAAATGGTATGCTTTTTGAAACAGCTTTAAACAAAACGCAAAAACAACTTGAAGCTGAGATGGAATTTTATGACTATATTGAAGTTATGCCGCCAGAAAATTATCGAAATTTAGTCGAACGTTATAAATTTGAAGAAAATCGTATAAAAATGGTTTTGGAAAACATTGTTTTAACTGCAAAACGTTTAAATAAAATAGTAGTTGCAACAGGAGATACTCACTACTTAATGCCAAGTCAAAAATTAATTAGAGATATTTATATTAACGCTAATGGTATTGGTGGTGTTAGACATCCACTTTATGTTAGAAACAAAGAAGCAAGAATTGCAAGTCAAGCACCAGATCAGCACTTTAAAACAACAAAAGAAATGCTAGACGCTTTTGCTTTTTTACCAAAAGACATAGTATTTGAAATTGTTGTTACAAATACCAATAAAATAGCTGACTCAATTGATGAAATTAAACCGATTCCTGATAAATTATACACGCCAACGATAAAAGATGCTGATGTTAAATTAAGAGATTTATGTTACAGTAATGCCAAAAGCATTTATGGAGAACAGCTGCCTAAAATTGTTGAAGATCGTCTAGAAAAAGAGTTAAGTAAAATTATCTTTCATGGCTTTGCAGTAATTTATTACATTTCCTATTTATTAGTGAATAAGTCTAATGAAGACGGCTATATTGTTGGCTCAAGAGGTTCAGTTGGCTCAAGTTTTGCAGCTACAATGGCTCATATAACTGAAGTAAATCCACTTCCTCCTCACTATGTATGTAAAAAATGTCATCACAATGAATTCTTTTTAGATGGCTCTGTTTCAAGTGGCTATGACTTGCCAGAAAAAAATTGTCCAAATTGTAATGAGTCAATGCATGTTGATGGACAAGACATTCCTTTTGAAACCTTTTTAGGTTTTGAAGGTGACAAGGTGCCAGATATCGATCTTAACTTTTCAAGTGTTTATCAAGATCAAGCTCACAATTTTACAAAAGAAATTTTTGGCGAAGACTTTGTTTATAAAGCTGGTACAATCGGCACAGTTGCTGAAAGAACCGCCTTTGGTTATGTTTTAGGCTACAGTGAAGAAAAAGATTTAGATGAAATGACAAAACCACAAATTGAAGCCTTGGCTGCAAGTGCTGAAGGAGTTAAAAGAACTACTGGTCAGCATCCTGGTGGTATAATTGTTATTCCAAATGATATGGATGTTCACGACTTTACACCAGTTCAATATCCTGCCAACAATATTTATAGTGAATGGAAAACAACCCACTTTCAATATGGCGATATTGAAGAAAACGTCCTTAAATTAGACATCTTAGGCCATGTCGATCCAACTGCTATGAAACTATTAGAAGATATTTCAGGAATTGATGTAACAAAAATTCCGATGAATGATGAAAAGGTTATGGCGATTTTTAACTCAGTTGATAGTTTAAACATTGATGATCGTTTTTATTCAGAGCAAACAGGAGCAGTTGGTCTACCTGAATTTGGCACACCATTTGTTAGAAGAATGTTAGAAGAAACCAAACCTAAAAACTTTAGCGATCTTTTAATTATTTCAGGCTTATCACATGGTACTGATGTTTGGGCAAACAATGCTCAGCAGCTGATTAAAGATGGAATTCTTTTAAATGAAGTTATTGGCTGTCGTGATGATATTATGACATACTTGGTTCAAAAGGGTGTACCAGACAAGATTTCTTTTGATATAATGGAATCAGTTAGAAAAGGCCGAGGTTTAAATGAGCGCTGGTTAAAGGTCATGCGAGAAAATGATGTGCCTGAATGGTACATTGGATCTTGTGAAAAAATTAAATATATGTTTCCAAAAGCCCATGCAGTTGCCTATGTAATTATGGCTGTAAGAGTTGCTTGGTTTAAAGTTTACTATCCACATTATTACTACATTTCATATTTTAGTTTGAGAGCGAGTGCTTTTGAAATAGATGTTATGATCCAAGGCCAAGAGGCAGTTGAAAATCGTCTTGCAGCAATTAAAAATATTTTATTTGATCGTAGCACAACAAATGCAGATAGAAACAAACTTTCACGAGTTTTAAATACCTTAGAAGTTACTTTGGAAATGTATTTACGAGGTTATCGTTTTAGTAATATTGATATTAATAGATCTTTGGCAGCAAAATTTTTGGTTGACGAAAACGATGAGAAAACAATTATTCCACCATTTACAACAATTGAAGGTTTAGGTGAAGGTGTTGGTCAATCAATAGTTGATGCAAGAGATGATGGCGGCTTTATTTCAAAGCAAGATTTAATGGGAAGAACACAAGTTTCAAAAAGTGTGTTAGCTAAGTTAGATGAATTAAAAGTATTAGAAGGAATGCAGGAAGCTAACCAGCTTTCGCTATTTTAGGAGGAAGTTATGCAAGTTAAAAAATGTGAGCGTTGTGGCCATGATATTTTTGCTACAAAACCAAAAGAAATTCAAGATATTAAATGTAGTCATTGTAACAAAGAATACACAATTACTAACAAAACAAAGTATTTAGCTTTTGCTATCGTGGTTTTTATAATTTTTATATTTTCTTTTTTTTCAATTGCCATAGCAACTTTACTTAATATTTCAGAATATTTATTGCTTTTTCCACTAATTGTTTTAAGTTTCTTTTTATATAATTGGAGCCTTTATATCCTAGCTAAATACAATAAGCTCGACTATAAAACTAATAGTTAATTAATTTGTAACTATATGCAAATTATAGTATAATATAAACAGTGAAAGAGGAGTGGTGCAAACCACTCCTTGCTTTATGATTAAAAAAGGAGTTAAAAATGCATAATTTAGAGAAAATAAGAGCAATTTTAGAAGAAACTGCTAAACCTTACGGTATTTTTATAACAGATTTACTTTGGAGAGTGAATCAAGGCGAAAATGTTTTAGAAATTCCAATCATGTTTAGTGATGGTACGATGGATCTTGAAACATGTAGCATAATGTCACAACAGTTTATTGATGCTCTTGAAAATGTCGATGAAATGAACTTTGAATATTTTATCGATGTCTGTTCGCCTGGTGCTGAACGTGTTCTTAAGACATATGAAGATATAGAGCGGGAATTAAACCATTATGTTTATGTTAAGTTTAAAAACCCAAAAGCAGGCTTACATGAAATTTCAGGTAATTTAAGTAGTGTAAACAAAGATAACATAAACATTGAATACATGGTTAAAACAAGAAAAAACACAGTAGAAATTGCTATCGACAACATTAGTTTAATTAGATTAGCAGTAAAAATTTAAGGAGAGAGTATGAAACTTAGTGAATTTGTAGATGCAATAAAATTAATAGAAGAAGATAGAAAAGTTAGCATCGAAGTTATTAAAGAAGCTTTGGTTGAAGCTTTAGAAAAAGCATTGAAAAAACATATTGATGCTAATGACGCTGTTGTTAGAGTCATCATGGATGAAGAAAATGATACGATGAAAATCTATCAAGTTTTTGAAGTTGTCGAGGAAGTTGAAAGTTTAGATTCACAACTTTCACTTGAAGAAGCGTTAGACGACAAAGAAGACGCCAAAATAGGTGATGAAATATTGCTAGAACATGATATTACTGACTTAGGAAGACCAGCTGCCTTATTAGCGAAAAATGTTTTAAAACAAAAAATTCGTGAAGCAGAAAAACAAGGTATTTATGATGAATACATTGGTCAATTATATGAAATGGTCACTGTGTCAGTAGAAAGTGTTAAAGATCGCTTCCTATTTATTAACTTGGGTAGAGCTAACGCTATTATGCCATTGTCAGAACAAATTCCAGGTGAACATTATTATGATGGTCAAAAGCTTAAGGTTGTTATAACCGAAGTTAATATGGAATCCAAAGGGGCTCAAATTATTGTGTCACGTTCAAATGATCACTTTGTTAGAAGACTATTTGAAATGGAAGTTCCAGAGATTTATCAAGGTATTGTTGAAATCAAAGCAATCGCAAGAGAGGCTGGCAATCGAACAAAAGTTGCTGTTTATTCTAAAGATGACAGCATTGATCCAATTGGAGCTTGTATTGGTCCACGTGGCAGCCGTGTTCAAGAAGTTATTGAAGAGTTACAAGGTGAAAAAATTGATATCTTTGAATGGAGTAATGATGTTGATCAACTAATCAAAGCATCCCTAGCTCCAGCAGAAGTATTATATGTATTGCCAACTGATGAAGAACGCAGTGTTGTCGTTGTTGTAGCTGATGATCAGCTATCACTTGCAATTGGTCGTGGTGGTAAAAACGCTAAACTAGCCGTTAAATTAATTAGTAAAAAAATTGATATTAAACCACTTAGTGAAATCATTGAGTCAGGAATTGACTACAAAGAAATTGCTCTAGCAAATCAGCCAGTTATTGAAGTTATTGCTACAGTTCAACCAGAAGTTGTAAAAACAGTAGAAGTAGAAAAAACTTTAGAAGGTAAAGAAGCTATAGAAGGCAAAGAAGCTTTAGAGGTTAGTGAAGAAGTAGAAGTAAGTTCAGTAGAAGTTACAGAAGTAAGTGATGAAGAAGTCGCAACAACAGCTCAAAAAACTGTTGTTCCATCAGAAATATTCAAAACTAGTGAAACAATTAAACCTAAAACACAGCCTAAAGAAAAAAAGGCGCCAAGAGAAGCTAAAGAGGTTTATGTTTCTAAATTTGAAAAATTAGCCGATCCAACTGTAGCTTTAGAAAGACTTGCAAGAGATCAACAAAGAGCTGCGCAAAGAAATCTTCGTCAAGGTCAAAGAAAAGATGAATTTGAAGAAAAAGAAATTGATTTGGAATATGAAATAGCTCCAGAATATACACAAGAAGAGTTGGATGAAATAGAAAGAATTCGTTTAGAAGAGGAAAGTTCTTGGATCGAAGATGAAATCGATTTTGAAGAATTTGAAGACTTTTACGAAAATTAATTGGAGGTGAAGAAATGCGTAAAACGCCAAAACGTAAATGTTTAGCATCAAATGAAATGTTTGATAAAAAAGATTTAATTAGAGTTGTAAGAACCCCTGACAAAGTAGTTGTAGTAGATACAACAGGTAAAGCAAATGGTCGTGGCGCTTATCTTAAACTCAGCAAAGAAAATATTGAAAAGGCTAAAATGAAACAAGTGTTTAAAAGAGCCTTACAAATAGAAATACCAGATGAAATTTATCTAGAATTGGAAGAATTATTAAATGATAGATAACAAAAAGTTAGGCGGTTTATTGGGCTTAGCAAATCGCGGAAGAAAACTTGTTTATGGTGAAGTCGCACATAAAGCCATTGCAGATAAGAAGTCAAAACTACTTTTAATAAGTGATGAAGCTTCTGCAAGAACCACAGAAAAACTCATTAATAGAGCTAAGTATTACGAAATGACGTATTACATAGTTGATGATTATACGCTAAATAATTCAACAGGTAATGCAAATAAGAAATACTTGGTTGTCCTTGATGCAGGTTTTTCAAAAGGAATTGAAGAAATATGTAAAGAGATGTAGAAAGAGGTGAGGATATGGCAAGAAATTATAATCAAAATAGAAACAGGAATCGCAGAAAAAGAAAAACAACGCCAATAAAGATTAATTATCCTACTACTGTAACTTACTATGAAGGTATTACAGTTGGGGCATTAGCAAAAAGATTAGAGCGTAAAGCAGCTGACATAATTAAAGTCTTATTCAAAATGGGAATGATGGTAACGATAAATGACGCATTAAGTGAAGATGTTATACAACTTATTGCCCTAGAGCTTGGAGTAAGTGCTACTAAAGAAGTAGATAAGTTAGAAGATGCAATGAATTTGGAAGATGACACAGTTATTGATAGTCCAGAATCATTAAAAAACCGAGCACCAGTTGTTACAATTATGGGACACGTTGACCATGGAAAAACATCACTGTTGGATACAATTAGAAAATCAGATGTAACTGAAGGTGAATTTGGTGGAATTACACAACATATTGGAGCTTATCAAGTAAAAGTAGATGATAAACCGATTACTTTTTTAGACACTCCAGGTCATGAGGCTTTTACAGAAATGCGTGCGCGTGGAGCAAAAGTAACAGACATCGTTATTATTGTTGTTGCTGCTGATGATGGTGTTATGCCACAAACTAAAGAAGCAGTCGATCATGCTTTAGTAGCAAATGTTCCAATTATTGTCGCAATTAATAAAATTGACAAGCCAGGAGTGAATCCTGATAACATTATGAATGAAATGGCTAATCTTGGCTTAATGCCAGAAGCATGGGGTGGAGACACACTATTTGCAAAAGTTTCAGCAATGACAGGTGAGGGAATAGATGAATTATTAGAAGCTATTATTCTTTTATCAGATGTTGCAGAGTTAAAAGCAAATCCAGATCGTTTAGCTTTAGGTACAGCTATTGAAGCTGAACTAGACCGTGAACGTGGAGTTGTCGCAACTTTATTAGTTCAAAATGGAACACTTAGAAAAAATGACTTTTTAGTTGTTGGTTCAACTTATGGTAAAATTAGAAGAATGAGTGACCAACGAGGTAATGAAATTGAAGAAGCACTACCATCAACTCCAGTTGAAATCTTAGGATTAAATGAAGTGCCAACAGCTGGCGATAACTTTAGAGTTTATGCTGATGAAAAAACTGCAAAAGATGTTGCAGACAAACGTCATATTATTCAAGAAAAAGCTGATCGTGGAAGTTCAAGTGCAATGTCACTAGAAGATTTAGCAAAACAAATTCAAGAAGGCGACGTCAAAGAAATTCCAGTCATTATTAAAACTGACGTTCAAGGAACAGCTGAAGCAGTGAAATCTTCACTTGAAAAAATTGATGTTGAAGGAATCAAAGTTAACGTTTTAAGAGCTCAAGCCGGTGGTATTAGTGAGTCAGATATAATGCTTGCAAATGCTTCAAATGCGCTTGTATACGGCTTTAACGTAAGACCTAACGCAAATGTTCGTCAAAAGGCTGCTGAAGAAAAAATAACAATCAGACTTCACAATGTTATTTATAAACTTGTTGAAGAAATGGAAAAAGCAATGAAGGGTATGTTAGACCCAGTCTTTGAAGAAGTTATCTTTGGACAAGCAGAAGTTAGAGAAACATATAAAGTTTCAAAAATTGGAACAATTGCAGGATCGATGGTAATTGATGGAAAAATGGTTCGAAATTCTCAAATTAGATTAATCAGAGATGACATTGTAATATATGATGGTACAATGGGATCATTAAAAAGATTCAATGATGATGTAAGAGAAGTAGCTAGAGGATTTGAATGTGGAATTACAATTAAAAACTTTAACGATATAAAAGTTGGAGATATAATTGAATCACACGGTGAAGAAGAAGTCCCAGTTATATAGGAGGAATTAATATGAGTGTTACAAAAGATAGATTAGCGAGTAATATCAAGCGTCATATCTCAGAAATCATTCAATATGACCTTAAAAACAAGGATGTCGGCCACATTACTGTGACTGATGTAGAAGTGACAAGAGATATGAGTTTTGCGACAGTTTACGTTACATTTTTTGATGATCGTGGCGTACCAACTGAACGTATTGATGTTTTAAATCAAGCAAAAGGCTTTATTAGAACCCAATTGAGTAAACGTTTAAGCACATATAAAACACCTGATATTATCTTTAAGTATGATGAGTCTTTAAACAAAGGCCAACGCATTGATGATATTTTAAAAAATATTTAAGTTTTATTAAAGAAAGTTTAACAACTTTCTTTTTTCTTTCCAATGAAATAATTGATATTACTTTATATATTAGTGTATTTTTGATATAATATTGAAAGGTGATAAGGATGAGTACTAACTACGTAGTAATAGAAAATGCCTTAGAAAATAAAGGCGTTTTAGCAATTGCAAAAAATGTTTTTAGAGATATCGCTAAAGAAACTTTACTAGAACATGAGTATACGTTTTTAGCTGATACTATGCCCTTTACAAAAAGTATCAATGTAGTTTATGTTGATGATTTACTTGTTTTAAACATAGACTTAGAAGTAAAATTTGGAAGTAAAGTTATTAAAGTTCTTGAAGATATTCAAGCAAAAATTCACGACACAATTTTATCAAGGACAAGTATCAATAATGTTAAAGTTAATATTGGTGTAGTAGGATTTGAATTTTAAACACCTAACAGGTGTTTTTTTATGGAGGTAAAAATGAATAGAACGCAAAAAAGAGAAGCTGGTATAATTTGTGTATATCAAAGCTTACTATTAAAGAAAGATATTTATGAAGTTGTAAACAATCAAAT
>LFRM01090902.1_pt1 | contig 51535 bp, 49 predicted proteins | sample 618341 | NCBI WGS metagenome assembly LFRM01 (sample SAMN03654438, study PRJNA283298) | anaerobic digester metagenome | isolation source: pool of bioreactors CSTR01a, CSTR02a, and CSTR03a thermophilic anaerobic... | place: Denmark: Kgs. Lyngby | collected 2014-05-21 | reverse complement strand
GGGTTTATTCAGCCCGGTCAGCTGATAGAATTTCTCCTCTTCCTTATCTGCTTCAGGTATATTTTCTAACACTTTCATCTTGTGCTCCATCGTTAACTTTTTCGCTGTCTTTTGATAAAAAAGACTCCGCGTCTAAGTAGATTATAGTACAATATGGCTGCTTTAAAGAAGAGCAAAATGTTTCCGTAAGTTGCTGGCTCCCGTCAGGAAATCAATTTGACAGTTTGAGCCCCGTGTCGTATCATTATTCGGCGACCGCTCTGGCGGGGTTTTAATGCTGCTTATCAGCAACCTGAGTCGGGCGAGACTTTTTAGGAGGAACGCAATGAGTTACGCTATTATTTTTACAGGCGGTAAACAATACCGTGTCACGGTAGGTGACGAAGTTTTTGTTGAGAAACTGGATGTGGCAGCTGAGGAAGAAATTGTCTTTGACCAGGTTCTTGCAGTCCATAACGGAGACAAACTGACCGTAGGTAATCCCCTTGTCGAGGGTGCTTCAGTTAAAGCCGAACTGGTCAAGCATGGCCGTGGCAAGAAGATCTACGTCATAAAATACAAGTCCAAAAAAGGCTATCGCAGGAAGCAAGGTCACCGTCAGCCCTATACCAAAGTCCGCATCAGCGAGATTGTGAGCTAAGCTTGCTGACCGCGCGCTTCAAACTGGACCGGGAAGATCGCGTTGTTTCTTTTCATTTGGATGGACACGCAGGCACTGCGGTCAAAGGGGAGAACATTATTTGTGCCGCAGCTTCCGCTATCGCTCAAACCGCGATCGGCAGTTTGCAGGACATAGCGCGTATTGAACCGGATTATCAAGCTGAAGATGGTCTCATTTGCTGTCAGGTTTCATATGATAGAGAGGACAGAGATCAATTAATCCAAATAGCAAGCCTGATGGCTAGTGTTCGCATAGGATGCATGCAGCTTGAAGAAAGTTACGGTTCTCATTACATTACTTGCCTTGATGAGTACTGAGAGACTATTAAAGAATTGAAAAATATTCAGTAATCAGACTGTGAAAGATATTACGGAGGAAGTCAGAATGATTCGAGTAGATATACAACTTCTAGCCCATAAAAAGGGAATGGGAAGCACACGTAACGGCCGCGATTCTAAAGCTAAACGCTTAGGAGCTAAGCTGAGTGATGGTCAGACCTGTCTGGCGGGAAATATTATTTATCGTCAGCGCGGTACTAAAATCCATCCCGGACATAATGTGGGCATAGGAAAAGATGATACTTTGTATGCTTTAGTTGATGGTATAGTGCGTTTTGAACGCCTGGGACGTGATAAGACCAAGGCGAGCGTTTATCCTGTCGAACAATAAGCTTAAATTAAGTAAAATTTAATACTTAATTGATCCATGTTTTATGATCAGGCGACAATAGAAGTGCGTTCCGGCAACGGCGGCAACGGTTGTGTTTCGTTCAGACGCGAGAAATACATCCCTGATGGCGGCCCTGACGGCGGTCATGGCGGCCGCGGCGGGGACGTCATTTTGCGTGCTGCCGAAAGTAAAAACACACTTCAGGATTTCCGCTACCAAAGACATTTTTTTGCCAAAGATGGTCAAAATGGCAGCGGTAATCTGCGGACGGGTGCCAGTGCTGATGATTTAATAGTGGAAGTTCCCGGTGGTACTCTGGTCTTTGATGATGAAGAAGGTGTTTTGCTGGCAGATTTAAAGAAAGCCGGAGACGAAATTGTTGTGGCTAAGGGAGGCAGGGGCGGCCGCGGCAATGCCAGTTTCAAGAATTCCGTACGACAAGCACCGAAATTTGCCTCAGCCGGAGTAAGCGGTGTAGAAAGAACACTGCGTCTGGAACTTCGCCTTTTGGCTGATGTGGCTTTACTGGGCTATCCAAACGCGGGTAAATCGACCCTGCTGTCGGTTATTTCCGCAGCGAAGCCAAAAATTGCCGACTACCCTTTCACCACGATCAGACCTGTGCTGGGTGTAGTATCACGCGATGCCAGCAGCATTGTTGTGGCTGACGTGCCCGGTATCATTGAGAATGCTTCCGAAGGTGCGGGTATGGGTCTTGACTTCCTGCGGCATGCGGAACGCTCACGTCTGCTCCTGCATCTGGTCGATGCATCAGGACTCTACGGTGTTGACCCTTTAGAGGCTTTTCATACTATAAATAATGAGCTGAAGTCATATAAAAGCAGCATGGCTGAGAAAGAACAATGGGTAGTTCTCAGCAAGACAGATGTTGCAGATAGCGAAATTGTTGATCTTCTTGAATCTGAGATCAGCATGGAAGGATATCGCGTTTTCAGAGTCTCGGCAGTTACTCATTCAGGTGTAAATGAATTGATCAATGCTTTGCTTAGTGAGGTGCCGCAGCTGCCGGCCCCCGAACTGGAAGAGGAAGCTGAAATTCCCCTTTATCGTCCCAAGGAAGCTTATCCCTTTACCATCGGGCGCAAGCAGGGAATGATATCCGTTGAAGGTCCCTTTATCCGCGAACTGATGTTGTCAACAAACTTCTCTGATACTGAGTCAACGCGGCGTTTTCAGCGTCTGATCGTAAAAAGCGGTATTGAAGCGGCCTTGTTGGAAGCTGAGGTTGAAGAGGGTGAAACCATTCTCCTGGACGGCAGTCACTTTGAATTTTTCGCTGGAAGCTCTGACGAAGATGAATTATATTTATGATATTGTCCTTGTCTTAGTTTTTGTCCTGTTTTTAATCTTTGCTTATCGCAAAGGACTCTTACGAACTTTGATTCAACTTGCCAGCAGCCTTCTTGCTATAGTCCTGGCCTATTTATTTGTTAATCCTTTCACAGACTGGCTGGCAGATCTGGGTTTTCTCCGGCAGACAACTGATTCTATTTCCGGTAGTGTAGGAGAACGAATCCAGGCTTTTGGCGATGAGCTGCTGGCTCCTCTGACAAATTTCATGCCGGGAAGATGGGCCCGGGGTATTATTGTACAAACTGAGCAGGCACAGGGATCACTGGCTGTTCAGGCAGGCAAAGCTACGGCCAGGCTTTTCCTGGGTGCAGTTGCTTTTTTAATACTGTTTTTGCTTCTTCGCAGCATTCTTGCAGCAGCAGCTGGTGCGCTATGTCGTTTTACAGATCGAATCCCGCTGGTTGGCTGGCTGAATCATATTGGTGGTTTATTTCTGGGTGCTGTCTTTGCCTTAATTGTTATTTGGATTGTCAGCATGCTTCTGACAGCGCTGGCAGTTAAGAATGCAACACTGCATTCTATCCTGTCCTCATCTCTGATCCTGAGATTCCTTTCTGACAAAGACATTTTTATGTCACTTTTTGACACGATTATTTAGCATTAATTCACTTGACAAACTACATTCGCATGTTATATTGAATAATGAATTAGCACTCTGACGCTTGGAGTGCTAAATTTACGCAAAGAGTTATAGACTTATATAGCAAAATTTAAATTGGAGGTATATTTATGAAAATCAGACCATTAGGAGACCGCGTAGTCATCCGTATGCTCGAATCAGAAGAAACCACTAAAGGGGGGATCGTATTGCCTTCGTCTGCAAAGGAGAAGCCTCAGGTTGCAGAAATCGTTGCAGTAGGACCAGGCGGCATCATTGAGGGCAAAGACGTCATTATGGAAGTTGAAGTTGGTGATCGTGTGCTGATCAGCAAATATGCAGGCACCGAGGTTAAAGTCGATGACGATGAGTTCACAATTCTGCGACAGGGCGATATCCTGGCAATCGTTGAATAATAAGCGTTTCATACTAAGTAGATAATTTATAAGGAGTAAAAACTATGGCTAAAGATTTGAAATACACAGAAGATGCCCGTAAATCACTGGTTATCGGCGTTAATAAATTGGCTGACACCGTGAGGATTACTTTGGGTCCCAAGGGTCGCAATGTGGTACTGGACAAGCAGTATGGCGCACCGGTAATCACCAATGACGGCGTGACTATAGCACGTGATATTGAGCTGGAAGACCGTTTTGAAAACATGGGCGCTCAGCTTGTCAAGGAAGTAGCAACCAAAACTCAGGATGTTGCCGGTGACGGTACAACAACAGCTACAGTTCTGGCCCAGGCAATGGTTCACGAAGGAATGCGCAATATAGCAGCCGGTGCCAACCCCATTATTCTGAAGCAGGGTATTGATCAGGCAGTCGCAAAAGCGGTTGAGCAGATTGGCAAGAACAGCAAAGAAGTTCAGGGCAAACAGGATATTTCACGTGTCGCCTCTATTTCCGCCAACGATCCGCAGATTGGTGAAGAAATCGCCAATGCAATGGAAAGCGTTACCACCGATGGAGTTATCACTGTTGAAGAGTCCCAGACCATGGGCACTGAACTTGAAGTAGTCGAAGGTATGCAGTTTGATCGCGGTTATATCTCTGCCTATATGGTAACCGATACAAGTAAAATGGAAGTATCCTATACGGATCCCTACATTTTGCTCACAGATAAGAAAATTACCAATGTTCAGGAAATTCTGCCACTTCTGGAACAAATCGTACAATCCGGCAGCAGCCTGATTATCATTGCAGAAGATGTCGAAGGCGAAGCTCTGTCAACCATCATCCTCAATAAATTGCGCGGCACATTCAACTGTGCGGCAGTCAAAGCCCCAGGCTTCGGCGACCGCAGAAAAGAAATGCTGCAGGATATTGCAATCCTGACCGGTGGCCGTGTTATTTCTGCTGACCTCGGTATGGAGCTCAAAGATGTCCAGATGACAGATCTCGGTCGCGCCCGTCAGGTCAAGATTGACAAAGAAAACACCATAATTGTTGATGGTGCTGGTGACAAGAAACTTCTTGATGACCGTATTGCTTTGCTGAGACGTCAGATTTCCGAAAGCGACTCTGACTTTGATCGTGAAAAACTCCAGGAACGTCTGGCTAAATTATCAGGCGGTGTTGCAGTTATTAAAGTCGGCGCAGCTACTGAAGTTGAAATGAAAGAGAAGAAGAACCGGATCGAAGATGCTCTTTCTGCAACCAGAGCAGCTGTTGAAGAAGGTATCGTAGCCGGCGGCGGCGCAGCCTTTATTGACGTATTGCCTGAAGTTTCTGCCCTGATGGAAGATACAAAAGGCGATGTCCGTACCGGAGTCTCTATCGTACTGCGTGCTTTGGAAGAACCTGTCCGCCAGATTGCCCTCAATGCTGGTTTAGATGGTGGGGTTATCTGTGAGAAGATTAAATCTGCAAACAAAGGCTATGGCTTTGACGTGCTTTCAGAAGAAGTTGTTGACATGGTTGAAGAGGGTATTGTTGACCCGGCCAAGGTCGCACGTTCCGCTTTGCAAAACGCAGCCTCTATCGCTTCAACTCTGCTGACTACAGAAGCTGTTGTAGCCAATATTCCTGAGCCCGAGCCTGCAATGAACCCCGGTGTTCAAGGCATGTACTAAGTAAGAGAAAATAGCGTTTTACCGCATTTAAATCAGCTCCCCTGTGAGTTCTCCTAAGCTCGCAGGGGAGTTTTCATTTATACTGTTTTAGCCAGTCCTTTTTGCTAGAATGTGGATAAGAAAGTTTAGGAGTGATTGCTATTAACAGATTTTTCAAAAAATTCAGATCAGCCTGGTCAGATCACCGGCAGGAACCGATACGTTTTCCTGGACTGCGGATTATAAAAACCTCACTGGCTGTTTTTCTTGTTCTGATGCTGTATCTGATTCTTCCGGAAACTTCAAATGCAACTACGGCAGCCATTGCAGCCATCATAGCTATGAGAGGCAGTATCAAGGATAGTTATGTGGCGGCTTTTATTCGTCTCCAATCCACTTTTATCGGAGCCGTTTTCGGACTGATAATTCTGGAGTTAAAGGAAGTGACTAATCTGGAATACAATACCCTGCCTTATAATCTGCTTTTATCAATATTCGTGCTGTCACTGATTTGGATCAGTGTCTCTTTCCTTAGATCAGACGGGGCAGTCCTGGGCTCCGTTGTTCTCCTGGTTATCGCCATAGGTCCGATTCTGGACATGACACCACTGCAGGCTGCGGTTACACGTTTCCTTGATACCCTGGTCGGTGTAGTAATCGCATTACTGGTAAATAGCGTCCTGCCTCTGACTCCGCATGAGGAAGAAGAGGGTAAAGATGCCTGAAGTAGCAGAGGTGAAAAGTGAGCAAAAACCCGAGCGTAAACCTTTTTTAGCCTGGTTTGCAGCAGCCTGCATCATGCTGTTACTGGCCCTGGCCTTTATAATGCGTCTTCCAACGCAGGATGCAAATTCCGAAATACAAAGTCAGCGGGGACTGAGTCAGAGGAGCAGCTTTGATTTGAAAAATACTGATCCGCTGTCATACCTGGGCATGGGGACTTATCTGGCACGGCTGGAGGAAGGGAGTGTTATCTTCATGGATGTGCTGGGCCGGGTACAGCAGACCTATGAAATCCCTTTCCGTGAGGCGGAGATCTCCAGTTCAGGCGGCAGTCTTTTCATCAGATCAGATCTCTCATCAAACTTGATAATGTTTCGGCCGCAGGGTGAATCCGTCGTCATTGAGGCAGATTCATCAGTAGAGAATATTAAAGGCTCAGAAGAAAGATTTTTGCTTTTACAAAAATCGACAGACAGTCTGGGAGAAATTAAAGTATATGACAAAGTTCAGTCACAAGCCCTGTTGACGCTAAGTTTTTTTGAATCAGGTTATCCGCTGGATATGGCTTTTCATGAAGATGGCAAGGGCTTCGACCTTGTCCTCTTGAATCTGAATCATGCTGAGACCGGGATGATTGCTCACAGATATAGTGAAAGGGGAGAGAAAATTGCTGAGATGATTCTGCCCGGGACAGAAGTCTTGCCTGCTATCTATCTTCTTAACGATGATTGCACTGTTTTCTTCAACAATGAGACAATAGTGCTGGCCAATTTAAATCAAAGTGAAATCCTTTATGAGGAGACTTTTGAGAAAATTGAGGATCTGGCTCTGGCAGCAAATCATATGGCCCTGCTGCTGGATGAGGGTGATCAGCTAGGTCTGTATATTTTACGTAAATCAGAGGCTTCTTTCAGTTTTGAGCATCTGGATAGCTTCAGCAAGCTTGATGGTGACCTGCGCATGGTAAATTCCCGCGAAAGTATTTTTCTGGCTCAAGGCGATATAATTCGTGTATATGATTTTGACAGCGGCAGATTTTTGGCTGAAGGCAAGTTGTCAGAAAGGGTAGTTAATTTGATAGCTCAGGACAACAATACCCTGATCGTTCTGACAGACAAGAACGGTTATCTCTTTTCTCTTGATTAAAAGGTGAACTTATGAATGAAGTCGATATTTTAATTGTAGGTGCGGGAGCTGCCGGTTTGATGGCTGCCTGCAGCATTGCCGGATCCGGCAGGGCTGAAGGACTGTCTGTGCGCCTTCTGGAACGTCAGGAAAAGGCAGGGCGCAAGATCCTGGCATCAGGCAACGGACGCTGCAATCTGGGCAACAGCGGCCCCCTGGAGGGCCATTACCGGGGACTTGATCCTGACTTCATTCTTCCTGTCTTTAGAATAGTGGATGAGAGTAAATATAGGGAGATTTTTCTGGAACTGGGAGTAGCTTTGCTCGAAGATGAGGCGGGACGCCTATATCCGCGCACCCTGCGTTCAGATACTGTACACAGTGCTTTGCTTAATGCTTTGGCAGCTGGAAATGTCAGAGTAGATTACGGTCTGGAGGTTTATGACATCAAGTTCAGGCCAGGATCCGGCCAAGACAGGTTTTTAGTAAGTTTCAGAAGCAGCACAAAGGATCAGTTATCCGGTAAGCGGATTATAGAGGATCAGGTCAAAGCAAGAAGCGTAATTATCGCTGCCGGCGGTAAAAGCCAGCCCCAGCTCAGTGGTCATGATTCCGGCTACACTCTGGCAGAGCGTTTAGGTCACAGCTGCACGGAACTTTTTCCGGCTCTGGTACCGATTGAACTGGCAGATGCCGGCAAATGGAGGCGTAGTTCAGGCCAGCGTGTCCGCGCTGCCGCTTATTACCATAGCCATAGAGGTAAGAGCTCTGCTCCCGCTGAGGGCGAGTTTCTTTTTACCGACTATGGTGTTTCCGGTATTGCGGCCATGGAACTGGCTGAGGCTGTGGAAAGGGATCCGGACTCAGCTAAAGGTGACTTGGTTTTTGACCTTGTTCCGGATATGTCTGTGGAGGAACTGACCGGTTTTATTATGATGCAGCTGGACCTGCATCCTTCCTATGACTGGGAGAGATTGTTAATCGGGCTTTTAGCCCAGGATATTCTTCGTGTCCTGCTGCGGGAGCTCAGGGCCGGGGAAATCAGGAGGACTGCCGGCGGCTGCCGCAGCCTTGCCCGGGCCATGAAAAAATTCAGCAGACCGGTCAAGGCCACACGCGGTTTTAAATTCGCTCAGCTGACGGCAGGCGGAATCAATACTGATGAGCTTTATCCGGAGACCCTGGAATCGAAAATCTGCCCTGGCCTTTATCTGACAGGAGAGTTGCTGGACGTAAACGGCGATACCGGCGGCTACAATCTGCGCTGGGCCTTTTCATCTGCTTATGTAGCAGGGATAAATGCACTTGCCGCTCTTAAATAAGCTTGTTTTGCTTGCAGTAAAATGAGCTATGTGCTAACATTCTCAAGGTAAGTTTATTATTGCCGATTAGTGTAACGGTAGCACACCTGACTCTGACTCAGTATGTCCGGGTTCAAATCCTGGATCGGCAGCCAACAAAGGGCGAGACTGTTTTGAAATAGTTTCGCCCTTTGCCTTTGTTTGTACTTGCTTACTGCAGGACAGTGTTCAGGAAGGGAACAATCTGCTTCTTTCTGGAGACGACTCCCTCAAGGAACATGCTATTGTCAGCAGAATCAGTATTGAAAGCTTTACTTACAATACCTTTTTCCTTTTCTGCGAAAAGTATTTCTGATCCTCCCCGTCTCGGATCGGAGATTATCATCATCAAAACATGATAATCTCCTTTTCCTAAAATCTCATGCAGGTAATGGATGAGACTTTCTCTGATGACATCGAGTTCTTCAGCATTGCTTGAAGTGATTTGGCCAATGCCTACCTTATGTTTATTGAGAAAAAATTCCTTAAAGTCGTAATAGAGTATTTCTTCAGGACTCATACTATTGATAGCGGATGAGTTATCCAGCATTTTTCTGGAAAATTTATCCAGATCTAGTTCCGCAATTTGCGCCATTTTTTCAGCCATATATTTATCCTTGCCGGTGCTGGTGGGGGATTTAAAGTGCATGGTATCTGAGATAATTGCAGCGCATAGGATACCGGCAATATTGGCTGCAGGTCTGATTTTGAGATCAAGATATAAGCCGGAGATGATAGTTGCAGTGCTGCCGACTGCTTCATTCTTGAAATAAATGGGAGAGCCCGTAATAATGCCGCCAATACGGTGGTGATCGATGATCTCCAGAATTTGGGCTTGTTCCAGGCCATCGATTGATTGGGAAGCTTCATTATGGTCAATCAAAATAACTTGCTTATCTTTTTTTGTTATCAGGTGGTAGCGGGTGATGAAGCCCTGAATTTCATTATTGTTGTCAACGACAGGATAGGCTCTGTGCCTGGAATCAAGCATTTCATCTTTGATCTCATCAATATAATCATTAATATGGAAAACGGCCAGATTGTCTTTAGCCATGACAATTTCAACAGGTATACTTTGGTTCAGCAGGAGGGCAACTGTATAGGTATCGTGGGTAGTCCTTATAATTACGCAATTGCTGTTTTCTGCCTGCCGGAGTACATCCTGGTCAAGCTGACCGCCACAGGTAATGATCAGGCAGTTGGCACCTTCCTCGATAGACTTTAACTGGCTGTCTTTGCGGTTCCCGACCAGGACAATATCGCCCGGCTCTACAAAGGGAGCCATGCCGTCCGGAGTCATGGCCGCAATAATGGCTCTTCCGCTGGGCTTGAACTGTTCTTCTGTACCTGCCAGGAGCTGGGCGCTCAGAGTTTTCAATATATTTTTCAGCGGTGTAACTTTGAGTGCTTCAGTATTGCTGAGAATGTCCATAAAACGGCTTGTAATATCGGATAAAGTCACAATGCCCTGTAGTTTCGCATTTTCGTCAACTACTGCAGCAACCTTGATATTAGTACTCTTGATTCTATCCCAGGCGGTCCGCAGAGATAATTGCGGACTGAGATGTTCAACCCGGTCGATGTCCAGGTCGGAAATCTGCGTTCTTATCGTGGGTAGATAATCAGGAACTGGCAAATCAAAGTAATTAAGCACAAACTCTGTCTCTTTATTGATTTTGCCCAATCTGAAGGCTTTGGCCTGATGGCCGAGCAGTTTTTTAAGCTCCGCATAGGCTATGGCGGAACAAACTGAATCCGTATCCGGATTTTTGTGACCGAAGATATAAATTAAAGGTTTTTTCGTCATAATACAATCCTTAGCAGAGCGATATGTGACCATTATTATACAGAAAAAAACCAGATTTTTACTGGATCAGATAAGCAAAAGGCAGTAATTGTATTAACTGGCCTTATGTTTCAGTTTTTAAGTATAATAACTGCAGGCAAATAATCTATGATTATCCGATGATGTTCTTAATTGGCCTTGCCTGTTGGAACAAGAAAAAGGATTTGAAACGGAGAAGGGTGAGTTATGAGTAATAATAAAAGTCAGAAAAAATATCCTGATCGGGCCAGACCTAATGATATAGAAATACGTAAGGAACATCTGGAGAGCATTATACGTAGTGCCGGTTTTTACTCCAGGCAGCTTGGCCTTGACGAGATCACTGATGCTTATGATAACTTAAAAGCGAAAATGCAGTGGATTCTAGAGGAAGATTTTACAGATGAGACTGTGGAAAGGTTTACGCTCGCTCTGGAAGAATTGCATGCCCAGGCCCAGCTTCTGGGCAAGGATAAGCTGAAGGAATATTTTCACTTTCTCGATGCTTTGCTGATGAGCGATCAAAAGAAACTAGCGGGTTCGGCTGCTTTAATGTACGGGAAATTGTGGATCGATATCTGGCTGGCTGTTCAGGATGCCGATGCCGCCTTCCGGGCATCTATATATTATTTTAAGGCTTATGTGCTGGGTGTTATCAGCCATGAACAGCTGGTGGAAGAGTTGGAAGAACAGGCGGCTCAGACTATTGAATCGGTCATGATGCAAGGCATGCATAGAAGATGCAATGCCCTGGTAGGACTTCCGGAAGATCATGCTGAGTCAGATTTCCTGAAGTATTATCCGGATGCAAGGCTGACACTGGCTTTGGATGAATACGGAAAGCCTCTGCCTCCGACGATCGGCCCCGCTAAGAAAAACAAAGGCTTCTTTGGAAAATTGCGTAGTTTTTTCAGACGATGATTTCTTGAAGTAAAGATGAAGGGACCCCCTGCAGGCCGATCAGACAATGTCCGGCTGCAGGGGGTTCCTTTTGCTTTTATAAATCCCGAAACAGGGATCAGTCTTCCAGTTTTATTTTAGCTTCCAGCGGACGAACCCAGATATCCATATTTTCCGGATCCAGAATCGCCTGATAGGCCTGATTGTAGAAAACTACAGCTTCACGCGCTGTCTGTAAGTCTATATCATCATCAGAACGATCAAAATGATGCCAGAAATAACGCAACTGATCAAAGCTGCCTGCATCAGTAGCAATTACCGGCTCAAGAGCCTGGACTCTGCCTTCACTGCTGGTTATCAGGCCTTCTTTTTCAGCCAGGCATGAGCCCGGCAAGATGACATCAGCGTGTGTAAAGGCCGGAGTATATTTCGTAGCCTGGACAGCCAGGAAGGAAAGCTTAGCGGCATACTCTTCAGGCAGGTCACTGTCGCCAAAGACGAGCAGGCCTTTAACCTGCCCTGTATCGATGCTCTTAAGCAGCTCTTCACGGCTTCCTCTTACACCCAGGTCGTAGAGACCCTGCGAGTTGGCATTGGCCTTGACCTGGATTACTCCATTGCCCGGCGAACCGAAATGCCCGCTCTTTTGTGCAAGTTCGATCAGCTTGATTTCTTCCTCATAGCTGAGTGCATCCTTATCATAGACGAGGATAGCACGTCTGGACTCACGGTAGCGCTGAGCTAAATCTGAATCGGACTCACTGAAGCTTTGCAGGAGATCAGCCAACTTATCTCCTTTGACCTTGTCCGGGGTCCATTTATCCATCAGGGTATCGTGTGTGTTGATGATACCGAGACGGACACCTTCCTTATTGGCGCGGCGAATCTTTGTCGCCAGCATGGGGTGAGTATTAAGGAGATCTCCTCCCACGACTATGACGAGGTCAGTTAAAAAGATTTCATTAAAGGTGTTAGGTGAACTGTCTGATCCGAGAACTTCTTCCAGGGCACTCTTCTTATAGTTCAAACTATAGAGTTTTGTGTTTTCAAGTAATGATTCAGCAAAAGAGCGAATCAGAGCGATTTCTTCCAGAGTGTATTCATCTGAGACCGAGACAGCCAGTTTGTCAGCGCCTTCTACTGCCAGCAAGGACTGGGCTCCCCGGGTGAATGAGAGGATGGCTTCATCATAGCTTGTTTCCTCAAATTCTCCGTCACGGCGTACCAGAGGACGTTCAAGACGATCTTCTTTTGCCAGCAGGAATCTATCCAGCTCAAAGCGGCCCTTGACGCAGAGGAGACCACCAGAGACCTCACAGTTTTCTACCGGCAGGGCCCTCAGCAACATATTGCCGGTACTTTCCAGTATCTGGGAGCAGCCAAGTGAGCAGCCGGCGCAGGTAGTCAGAGTATACTCGCTGTCCAGAGGGACTTGCTTATGTACGGGGCGGCGTTCCTGCAAGGCTCCGACAGGGCAAAGCTCTACACACTGACCACAGGAGATACAGGCAGTATCCTGCAGTCTGCGCTCAGCTGCCGGCATCATGCGTGACTCAAAACCGCGGTCTGCCAGACCTAAGGCGTAAACACCCATTACTTCGTCACAGACACGGACGCACATGCCGCAAAGCACGCACTTGTTTGGATCAATCAGAATATAGGGATGATTGTTGTCATGATCAAAGGCACTCATTTTGCCGGCAAAACGTTCAGGAACAACATCATACTGGTTGAACTGATCGAAGAGGTCGCACTCAAAGTAATCCATACAGCCGCATTCGAGGCAGCGATCACCTTCGTACTGAGCCTGCTCTTCCGTATAACCGGCAGCGATTTCGTGGAAGTTATCGCGTCGCTCGCCAGGAGTCAGGTGATCCATTTTTGCGCTGTCAGCAAGAGTATGGGTTTTGAGGAGTTCTTTCCTGGTGACGTCCTTGCGCACGACATGGTAGTCGGGAACATAGCTTACCTCTTTGCCGTTAAGGTAGTTTGAGATCACATAAGAAGCATGTTTGGCATCGGCAATCGCCTGAATAGCGATCTTGTTGCCGTTGTTAATCACATCCCCGCCCGCGAAAACACCGGGAAGAGATGTTTGATAGGTTCCGGCTGTGACATCAATCAGGCCCCGCTTATCTGTGGCCAGATCTTCCAGACCACTCAGATTGCTTCTTTGTCCGGTAGCTACAATTAAACTGTCCAGCTCCAACTCTGTGAAGGCTCCTTCAATCGCTTCTATCTTGCTGCGTTCACCGGGTTTTTCCGGAGGGATAGCTTTCATATTCTGCAGTTTGATACTCTTAAGATGGCCATCTTTCCCTGTCAATGAATCAGGAGCGACCAGAAATTTAAAATTGATACCCTCTTCTTCAGCTTCGATTATTTCGATTTCCTCCGCCGGCATGTCTTTTTTGGTCCGGCGATAGAGTACTGTAACTTCTTCTGCTCCCAGGCGAACAGCCGTGCGGGCTGCGTCCATTGCAGTATTGCCGCCGCCGATGACAGCTACTTTGTTGCCCAGGCGCTGGGGACGTCCGACACAGAAGTCATAAAGAAAATCGATACCGCCATAAACACCGGCAAGATTTTCGCCTTCAATGCCGAGCGGGATACTTTGCCACATGCCGACAGCGACATAAACCGCATCGAAATTTTCGCGCAGATAGTCGAGAGAAAGGTCGCGGCCAATTTTGGTGTTGGCTACAAATGTCGCTCCCATGTCTGCGATCAGCTGAGCTTCCTGATAAATAATGTCGTTAGGCAAGCGATACATAGGAATTCCGTAACGCAACATGCCGCCGAATTCCGGATTTTCATCATAGACAGTGACGTCATGGCCCTCTAGCAGGAGGAAGTAGGCAGCTGTAAGTCCGGAGGGACCGCCGCCGACGATTGCCACATGTTTGCCAGTCCAGTCTTTTTGCAGAGGACGGTAGGGATCGCCTGAATTGAGGTCACGGTCGGCGACAAAGCGTTTGAGATAGTTTATTTCAATATCATCATCAATTAAAGCACGGCGGCAGGCTGTCTGGCAGGGGTGTGGACATATGCGACCTATGGATGCGGGCAAAGGCAGATCTTTTTTTATCAGACGCAAAGCCGCATCATATTCTTCGTTGCCGCATAAGCCGACGTAGCCCTGAATGTCCAGATTATCGGGGCAGGTGAGCGAGCAGGGAGCTTTACAGTCGCCGGTATGGTTGCTGATAAAAAGCTCCAAAGCTGTAGTGCGGGATTCATTAACGCGCTCTGACCTTGTGTTTATTACCATCTTGTCTGTAGCCGGTGTTGAACAGGAGCGCACGAGTTTACGGTTTCCCTCAACCTCTACGACACACATGCCGCAGGAACCGTAGCTATCCAGTTTATCATCCTGACAGAGACTGGGAATGTAGATGTCATGATCGCGAGCTATTTGAAAAATTGTCTGACCCTGCTCTGCCTCAATGGTCCGGCCATTTATTGTAATACTTATTTTTCCCATACATAGGCTCCTTCCAAGAGATCAATTGCGTTGAATTTACATTTTTGGAAGCAGATACCACATTTCGTACACATATCCTGATCGATAATATGATCTTCTTTTAATGCTCCCTCAATAGCGCCGACAGGGCAGTTGCGCGCACAGATGGTGCAGCCGGTACAGTTTTCATTGATATGATAATGAATCAGCGGCTGACAAACCTTTGCCGGGCATCTTCCGTCCAGATGCGCTTCGTATTCATCGCGGAAATACTTAATGGTAGTCAGTACAGGGTTAGGGGCCGTCTGACCGAGTCCGCAGAGAGAACCGTCCATTACTTTGGGACAGATCTCTTCCAGCAGTTTGATGTCATCGGCATGACTTTCGCCGGCAGTGATGCGTTCTAAAATTTCCAGAATACGCTTGGTTCCCAACCTGCAGTAAGTGCACTTTCCACAGGATTCTTCACAGGTGAAATCAAGGAAAAAACGTGCCATTTCAACCATACAGGTGCTGTCGTCCATAACGACCATTCCACCTGAACCGACGATGGCTCCGGTCTTGGTAATATTTTCGTAGTCGACCGGTGTATCCATCAGTGAAGCGGGGATACAGCCACCGGAGGGACCGCCCATCTGGACTGCTTTGAACTCACGGTCATCAATAATACCTCCGCCGATATCGTAGATAATATCGCGCAGGGGTGTTCCCATGGGGATTTCCACAAGTCCGCCCTTCTTGATTTTGCCGGTCAGTGCGAACACCTTAGTGCCAGGACTTTTTTCAGTACCGTATTTGGTAAAGGCCTGAGGGCCTTTGGCAATGATATAGGGAACATTGGCTAGTGTTTCAACATTATTAATATTAGTAGGTTTCTGGAAATATCCGCGTTCTGCAGGGAAGGGAGGCTTGAGTCTGGGCATGCCGCGCTCTCCTTCGAGCGACGCAATCAGGGCTGTTTCTTCACCACAGACGAAAGCGCCTGCTCCGGCGCGGATGATCATTTCGAAGTTGAGACCTTTGACGCCCATAACATTTTTGCCTAAATACCCACGCTGTCTGGCCTGTTCAATCGCTATCTTAAGACGTTTGATGGCGAGCGGATATTCCGCACGTACGTAGATCATGCAGGTCTCTGCACCAATCGCATAAGCCCCGATCAGCATGCCTTCCAGCAATGAATGTGGGTCACCTTCAAGAATGCTGCGGTCCATAAACGCTCCGGGGTCACCCTCGTCAGCGTTGCAGATCATATATTTGTCTTTTCCTTTAGCATTTCTGGCTGCATTCCATTTGAACCAGGTCGGGAAGCCGGCACCGCCGCGTCCGCGCAGTCCGGATTCCTTAATTACTTCGATGACATCTTCCGGTGACATTTCTTTAAGGCAGCGCTCCAGGGCTGTATAGCCTCCGCTGGCGATGTAATCGTCAATACTTTCAGGATTGATGACGCCGCAGTTGCGCAAAACGATACGCACTTGTTTGCCTAAAATTCGTTCGTCATCTTCAGATATTCTAAACTGATTGCAGCTATCTTCATCAAATTTTTCCAGAATAGTATCCAGATCTTTTACTTTGACATGTGTAAAACGATGCAGTTGACCGCAATCATCATATATATCAACAATCGGTTCCAGATAACACATGCCGACACAGCCGGTGATTTCCAGCACGGTATCAGGACCAAGGTCTCTGGTTTTCAGCTCTTGAACCAGGCTATCCGCTCCGGCAGCAAGCCCGCAGCTGCCAGCACCAACAACTACTCTCATTGATTACTCCTTATATTCTGTGTCAATGATCTCCAGGGATCAGAGGGGATTAATATTTTTATTGAAGAAAGAACAAGATTATGCATCTGCTTCCTTTCGCATCTTACGTAAAATTTTACGGACTGAATCAGGTGTCAGACTTGCGTATGTTTCTCCATCAATCATCATTACGGGAGCAAGTGAACAGCAACCCAGACAGGCTACCGTCATTAAAGTGAAGACGCCATCTTCCGTTGTTTCGCCGTTCTCGATCTGCAACTCGTCTTCTATTGCCTGCTGCACACGATCCGCACCCATAACATGACAGGCGGTTCCCTGACAGAGCATAATCAGATGCTTGCCGACCGGCTTCATCCGAAATTGGGTGTAGAAGGTGGCTACGCCATAGAGTTTGGCTAAAGGCTCCTGTGTTACTTCAGATATTTTTTCCAGCACTTCTATAGGCAGATAACCATATATTCCCTGAGCCTCCTGCAATATGGCTATAGCACTGCCTTTTTGGCCACTGTTTGCTTTCAGAACCGGATCCAGGAGGCTAAGATCCAGCTGATCAATACCTACGGTTTCTTGACTTGCTTCCATTTGCGATTCGTTCCCTTCTTTGTATGGTCAAGGCTTTGTAAGCCTGTATTATTACTTTACAAGCACTCTCTTCAAATTAGCAAAGAGCGGCAAACCGTCTTTTTCAATACGCTCAGTTTCTCCCTGTATCAATGGGAGTGTATAGTCAATAAATGGCTGGAGTACAAAGTTGCCGGCTTCATTAATCCACTCATCCGGTACGGTTTTTTCAAGATTGGCGCATTCAACAAGTGGAACTCTGATCATTTCAATCTTATATGGGTTATTTGAACTGCGATCAAAACCGAGCATGAAGTCACTATAACCCTCGAGAGCAAAATTCAATGCAGCCTTGCCTGCCTGAAAAGCTTCGTTGACATCGATCGGTGATGCTATGTGCGCAGCACAGCGCTGGAGGAGAGAGAATTCTATGGCCCGAACCTTAACGTCAAACTTTTCTTTGACAAAAGATGCCAGGGTATCAGCAGCTCCACCGAGTTGCTTGTGTCCGAAGGCATCAGTTCTCAAGTCTTTGTCAGCGAACATTTCAGGTATAAAGTTTCCGTATTTATCCTGACAGCCTTCGGAAATACAAACCATGACATCACCCTTTTTTTCGTGCACGGCACGGACATCCCGCTCAAACTGTTCCAGGGAGAAGTCTCTTTCCGGAAGATAGATCAGATCCGGACCGGCTCCTTTATGCGAGGCCAATACGGAAGATGCAGCCAGCCAGCCGGCGTGACGGCCCATGACTTCAACAATGATAATCTGCGGGTAATCGTAGACATGGGAGTCTAATTTAATCTCCATGAAACTGCTCGCTACGTATTTGGCAGCCGAAGCGAAGCCCGGGCAATGATCAGTGCCGCAGAGGTCGTTGTCTATAGTCTTGGGAATACCGACTACCCGGCACTCATATCCTGCTTTGTCCAGATACACACTGATTTTATGACAGGTGTCCATGGTGTCGTTACCACCGTTATAAAAAAAGTAGCGTATATTGTGTTTTTCAAAAACTTCAAGAATACGCTTATATTCACTTTCGTCTATGGCAGGATCAGCTAATTTATGACGACAGGATCCAAAAGCAGAGGAAGGTGTCTGTGTGAGTAAATTTAGCTCTTTCAGTTCTTCCTGGCCGATGTCGAAAAGTCTGTCTTTCAGTATTCCGACTATTCCGTGTTCAGCTGCGTACACTTCTTCAATAAAGGGGCTGGCCAGAGCTGTAGTCAGCAAGCCTGCAGCACTCGAATTTATGACAGCAGTTGGTCCTCCTGATTGTCCGAAGACAAGATTTCCTTTTAGCATTCAATACTCCTTTTATTTTCATTCAGATGCTTCTGAGAATTTCCGTAACTATTATAACGGTTAATAGCTGAAAACGCGATAATACCTGAAGGATTCGGGAATTCCAACAAAAAGGCCCCCCGGCTTAGCCCTGAGCCCTGTACTGAAAAAGCGGAACAGCGCTTTTTCTCGATAGTCTTGTACCGGAAGCATCAGATATATTGGTTGATAAACTGCTATGTGTTATTATCGTGAAAAGTGTATGTTTCCTTTAATAATATGTGCGTATTGCATGGAAAGTGACAAAATCTGTCCTCATCTTAAAAGAACTGAAAAAATTATGTATTAGCCAGGAAAATTATGAGAGAGATGGTGGTGAGATGACACAGAGAGAAACTGAAATCTTAAAACTGATTGAAAAAGATCCTTTGCTGAGCCAGAGACAAATTGCTGAGATTCTCGGCATTACCAGATCCTCAGTTGCAGTTCACATAAGCAATTTGATGAAAAAAGGACTAATTGCCGGCAAGGGCTATATTACGAACAGTAAGTCTTATGCGACTGTTGTTGGCGGCGTAAATGTGGATATTCAGGGATTTCCCTATCAGAAACTGATTCCGGAGGATTCAAATCCCGGAAGAGTCAAGATTTCTCTGGGCGGTGTGGGCAGGAATATTGCTGAGAACATGGCCCGCCTGGGAATCAGTGTAAAACTGATCAGTGCAATCGGAGAGGATATCTATGGCAAAAGAATCATGGATGAATGCAAGGCAAACGGCGTTGATCTCTCTGATTCGCTCTACCTCGAAGGAGGGTCTACTTCGACTTATCTGTCAATCTTGAATGAAAAGGGAGATATGGTGCTGGCGATAGCGCATATGGATATCTTTGACCGCATTTCACCAGAGTTTATTAAGTCGAAAAACCGGATATTTCAAAAATCACAGCTTGTTGTGATTGATACCAACATTCCTCAGGAAGTGATTGAGCTCCTCTTAACCACATATAAAAATACTGATTACTTCCTTGACACCGTATCCACGACCAAGGCCAGAAAAGTAAAGCATCTGATCGGATATTTCCATACGATTAAACCCAACAGGCTTGAAGCGGAAATCCTCTTTGGCAGAGAAATAAATGACAGAGAGGACTTGATCGCTGCCAGTGAATATTTTCTGGAACAGGGCGTTAAAAATGTTTATATCAGTTTGGGCAAAGATGGAGTATTTTATAATAATGGGAGCAGCAGAGGATTTGCTCAGGCTGCTACGATAGAAGTTATTAATGCAACCGGTGGCGGTGATGCCTTTGTTGCTGCTTTGGCCTATGCTCACATCAATAATCTGAGCATAGAAGAAAGTGCCAGAATGGGTATTGCTGCTTCCATGCTGGCCATTAGCCACGAGAATACCATCAATCCGAATATGTCGGTAGAAAATCTAAGATTATATATGGAGGATGTTCAGAATGTTAAGTAAGTACTTGGATATCAGGGCAGATGTACTGGCTGCTATTGAAAAAGGAGAAGCTGTTGTGGCCCTTGAATCCACAATTATCTCCCATGGTATGCCTTATCCGCGTAACGTAGAAACAGCCCTTAAGTGTGAGAAGATTATTTCAGACCGGGGAGCAGTTCCTGCGACGATAGGCATCATAAAAGGCCGGATTAAAGTAGGTCTGACTGAGGAAGAAGTCGAGTACATGGGAAAAGAGCAGGGAATCATCAAAGCTTCCCGACGCGATCTGCCCTTCATTGTAGCCGGTAAAGCTGATGGTGCTACCACAGTAGCAGCCACCATGATCATCGCGGCTTTGGCAGGTATTAAAGTCTTTGCTACCGGCGGAATTGGCGGTGTCCACAGAGGGGCGCAGGATACTTTTGATATCTCCGCTGACCTGCAGGAACTGGCCAAGACTAATGTTGCAGTTGTCTGTGCCGGAGCCAAGTCCATTCTGGATATCGGTCTGACTCTGGAATATTTAGAGACTTTAGGTGTTCCGGTAGTAGGTTTTAAGACAGATGATTTTCCGGCCTTTTATACCCGCAAATCCGGCTACGGTGTTGACTACAGAGTTGATTCTGCAGCTGAGCTGGCTTGCGCCATTAAAACCAAATGGGAACTGGGCCTTGCAGGTGGCGTCATTATCGGCAACCCCATTCCTCCTGAGTATGAATTAGATTCCGTGAGGATTAATAAGGCTATCGATGACGCTGTCAGCAAAGCGGAAGCGGAGGGCATAAAGGGCAAAGAAACAACTCCCTTCTTATTGGGCAAAGTTTTGGAAATTACTGAAGGCAAAAGCCTGGATGCCAATATTGAACTGGTTTATAACAACTCCTCTGCAGCGGCAGATCTGGCAGTCGAACTGGCAAAGCTAAACTAGTATCGGTAAGCACTATATTCTTCCGGTAGCCATGTCAGCCGACATGGCTACTATTATATCTGTTAGTATTTGAACTATGATTTTTTCTATCAGGAGAAGGACAGTGAGACAAAGCAATTTAAGCAGAGCTGAAGCACTTCAGCTTTTGAAAAAATATAACAAGCAAGACTTCCACATTCGTCATGCGCTGACAGTTGAGGCTGTGATGCGCTATTTCGCGGAGGAGTATGCGCCGGATGAGCGGGAATACTGGGGCATGGTCGGCTTGCTGCATGACATTGATTTTGAGCAGTGGCCGGATGAACATTGTTCCAAAGCACCGGAATTGTTGCGGGCAGGCGGAGTGGGGGAGGACATGATTCGATCCATCGTCAGCCACGCTTTCGGTATCTGCTCGGATGTTGAACCTCAGGAGAAAATGGAAGAGATTCTCTTTGCGGTGGATGAACTGACCGGGCTGATGGGAGCAGCGGTTCTGATGCGACCCTCTAAGAGTTTTCAGGATATGAAGGTCTCCAGTGTGAAGAAAAAGTTCAAGGATAAGCGCTTTGCTGCCGGCTGTTCGCGCGAGACCATAGCAGCGGGTGCAGAACGGCTCGGCTGGACCTTAGATGAACTTTTAGAGAAAACACTGACAGCAATGAAGGAAGCAGAAGCAGAGATTGAGTCCGAGGTCGCTCAGAATATATGACGGGAATAGGGACAATAGTTAATACTCTGGCCGTAGTGGCCGGGGGCGGAGCGGGACTTTTGCTCAGGAGTGGCATCAGGGACCGCTTCAAGGAAATTCTTATACAGGCCCTGGGCGTGTCGACCATCTTTATCGGCGTCTCGGGTGCTTTGCGCGGCATCTTTATTGTGGATGGATCCTTGCTTGATACCAGAAATACCTTGCTGATGATTCTCTGCCTTGTGCTGGGCGCATTGCTTGGAGAATGGATCAATATTGATCTCCTGATGCAACGCCTGGGAAATTTCCTCAAAAGCAAAGTCAGGGTCAAAGATCAAGAAAATACTTTCGCGGAAGGCTTTGTCACGACGACCATCATTATTTGCACGGGAGCGATGGCTATCGTAGGCTCTTTTCAGGATGCTTTGCTGGGTGATCCTTCCATGCTTTATGCTAAGTCGGCGCTGGACGGTGTCGTTGCAGCAATTTTAGCTTCCACCTACGGAGTGGGCGTGCTTTTTTCCGCCATAGTTCTGCTGGTCTACCAGGGCAGCCTGACCCTGCTGGCAGCCTGGATCAAACCGATCCTGAGTGACCTGATGTTGTTCAATATTTCTTTTATCGGTTCGGTACTGGTTTTCCTGATCGGCGTAAACATGCTTTTTGAAAAGCGCATTCGTATTGCAAATTTTTTGCCTTCAGTAATTTTTGCCGCAATTTTGCCACTGATTTTTAATTTTCAATAGAAATATCTAGCAGAAACACTACTGAAAACTTGAGATAAAAAGAAAACGACCGGCCACAGCTTTTTAAATAGCAATGTGGCCGGTCGTTTTTAAGTTGTTGATTGCAAACAATATCAGCCCTGTGCCAATAAAGCTTCTGCAATAGTTCTAGCCTGATCCAGGTCTTCCTGAGTGGGATTCCAGTTGACCCGCAGTGAGGCATCTACCAGATCGAATCCGGCTTCCGTCAGGCGTTCCTGCAATATTTTAACGGATTCACCGGACCAGCCGTAGCAACCGAAGGCGGCAGCTTTTTTATTCTTAAACTTTAAAGATTTCAAGAAAGACAGCCAACCACTCATAGTGGACAAAACATCATTTCCTGCTGTCGGTGAGCCCACTGCGATGGCTCTGGACTTGAATACTTCTGTCATGATCTCATTTTTGTCGGTCTTTGCAATGTTAAAAACTTTAACTTTCGTTTCGGGAGAAAGATCATTGATGTGCCCGGCGATGGCGTTAGCAAGCGCTGCAGTGCCTTCCCACATAGTCTCATAAGCAATTGTGATCTGATCTTCCTGATAGGCATCAGCCCAGGCAGCATATTTTTCAACTATTTGCGTGGGATTATCACGCCAGATTACACCGTGGCTGGGAGCAATGATGTCAATATCCAGATTAAATCCTGCGATTTCTTCCAGCTTGCGGCTGACCAGAGCAGAGAAGGGGTTAAGGATATTGGCGTAGTACTTCATAGCTTCCTTGTCCAGAAGGCAGGGATCAGCCAGGTCATTAAAAAGCTCTTCAACTGCAAAGTGCTGACCGAAGGCATCATTGGAAAAGAGGATATTGTCGCCTGTCAGATAGCTGGCCATACTGTCAGGCCAGTGCAGCATGCGCATTTCAACAAAGACCAGAGACTTGCCGTTGCCCACATCAAGAGTGTCCCCGGTTTTGACGACATTGAAGTTCCAGTCTTTGTGATACTGACCTTTTAAGCTTTTAACAGCGTTGGCTGTACAATAGATAGGCGTATCAGGAATCTCCCGCATTAAAGCCGGAAGCGCTCCTGAGTGATCGACTTCACCGTGGTTTACAACGATATAGTCAATGTCCTTAAGATCAATTTCCTGCTTCAAATTATCCAGAAAATACTCACCGTGAGGCTTCCAGATTGTGTCCACCAGAACGGTTTTTTCTTCTTCAATCAGATAGGCATTCTGACTGGAACCATTGAAAATACTATAATCACTGCCGTGAAATTCTTGTAGTTCCCAGTCAATAAAGCCGATCCAGCTGACATTGTTTTTAATATTCTTGCGCATCGAAAATCTCCTTACATAAATTGTGCTTATTAGATGTTCCTGAATTCTTATCACCTAATAATAACAAATAAAGCAAAAGCATAATGCTTGATCTTGGTAAAAGTTACAGATGTCCGGTGATACTATATTTATTGAATTACAGCTGGGGGCAGGGGTCAGGAAATTTAACAAATGATTTGCCTTTTTACCCGTCTCTGTGATATCATCATTCGGCGTACAGTAGCTTATGGAGGTTAGCAATGAATACCTTACAAATTGTCCTCGGTGTCATTTATGTCATCGTCTGCATAGGACTTATTATTACCGTTATGTTTCAAGAATCCGTTTCCCAAGGTTTGGGTACGATTTCAGGCGATAAAACAGACACTTTTTATGGAAAAACAAAGAAAAACAGTCGTGAAGCAATCCTGTCACGTTTGACCGTTATATTCGCTGTATCATTCGCTGTGCTGTCAATGGTACTTTACCTCTTGACCGGTCGTGGAATCTAGAACAGTTCCGGAGTTTCCTAAAAAAAGATAAAAAGAGCCGCATGGCTCTTTTTTGTTTTAACTGATTAAGTCTGCTTTCAAGTTCAGCTGCCGGGAGTGTTCTGACATATAGAAAATGGAGCCAGACGCTCCATTAGTTCAGCCGGCACATCATCTCTCATTTCAACAATAACCGGTTCATTCAGATTTAAACTGAAAATACCCATAATTGATTTGGCGTCGACTACATATGGTCCCGAGACAATACTTATCTGACCGGGGTACTGATTGACGAGCCGAACAAAATCTTTGACGCGTTCTATTGATGAAAGCAAAATTTGACAACGTTGCATATGACCTCCGAAACTACCTGTTTCAGTTTATATTAAAGCGGAATAATATACTAGGATAACAGTATTTTGTATCATTAACAGCTGCTGAGACTTACTAAGTATATTATGATAATTGTGCAATTTAGAAAGTTTTTTAATGAATAATAAAGATCAGATAAAATTTGCCTCGCTGGCTTTGGGTTGCAAGACCAATCAATATGAGATGGACGCTCTCAACAACGAAGCAGCAGCGGCAGGCTTTCAGTTAGTGCCTGCTGATGATGCGGCGGATGTTTATGTCCTGAATTCCTGTACGGTAACGGCTGAAGCAGGACGCAAATGCCGGCAGATGCTGCGGCGTTTTCGCAAGCAAAATCCGGAGGCACTCATTGTCTGCAGTGGCTGTCATTCTGAGCTTTATGATCTGGGGCCGCTTTGCGATCTTTCTATCGGAACAGTGGGCCGGTCAAAACTGCTGGCTGCGATTATTAGTAAACTGACAGAAGCTGAAAGCCCGGACCGTGCATCGCTGCAACAGGAGCGATTTCTGGTGGAAAGTGGAAATCCCTTATGGAAGCAGTATGAAGAACTGCCCGGTACGGCATATGCCGAAGAGACACGTGCTTATTTGAAGATACAGGATGGCTGTGATAACCGCTGTTCTTACTGTGCCACAACGCTGGCACGTGGTCCTGCGCGCAGCAGGCAGCCGGAGGCGATTCTGCGCGAAGCCGGGGAATTGGTGGCTGCTAAATACGGTGAACTGGTGCTGACCGGAACAAACCTCAATTCTTATGCCTGCGATTGGCAGCGGATTGATCCGGAAGCTCCCGGGCTGATCGAGCTCCTGGAAGACTTGAGCCGGATTCCGGGCCTGATCCGCCTGAGGCTTAGCTCTATTGATGCAGCAGGAATTATTTCAGACGAATTCATGGAGCGTTATGCCAGAATCGAACGCGCCTGCCCGCATTTCCATCTCTCCCTGCAAAGTGGCAGTGACAGGATTCTGCGCGCTATGCGACGACGCGATACACGGGAAAGCTTTCGCGGAGCTGTAGAGACTATACGAAAATATTTACCTGCGGCTGGTATCAGCACTGACATAATTGTTGGTTTTCCCGGAGAGACAGAAGAAGATTTCCGGGATACGATGGATTTTTGTGAGGAAATGGATTTCATGCGTATTCATGTTTTCCGCTTTTCCCGGCGCGAAGACACTCCGGCTTATGACATGCCCGATCAGGTGCATGGTGATGTTAAACGTGAACGGGCCGAAAAAATGCACACACTTGCCGAAAAACTGGCCCGGCGGGCAATCGACAGAAGCCTGGGGGAGACCAGGAAGGTCCTGGCTGAAAGAGATGATGAGTCGGGCAGATGGCATGGTTATACGGAAGACTATCTTCCGGCTGTTGTTTTACCTGACACAAGTAGGGTCATCTCCAGGGGAGATCTGCTTAAGGTCAGATTGTGTGAAGGCTGTGATTCTTTTGTAATAGCTAGGGTCTCTGATTGATGTTAGACTATATAAAGTATAAAAATGGAGGGATTTCTAATGGATCAAGGTGATACAGCCCGCTTCGAAATTATTACCGACCGCAAACAACAGGCGCATGATATTATGGCGGAAGTTATGATTTCGCTGGAGGAAAAAGGCTATAACCCGATCAATCAGCTTGTCGGATATTTCCTCTCCGGTGACCCTACTTATATCACTAATCATAAAGGTGCGCGTGGAGTGATCAGACGCATGGAGCGTGATGATTTGCTGGCAGTGATTATCAAGGATTATGTCGAGCGGCTTGATTAGTATATGAGGGCTTTGGGGATTGATTTCGGTTTGCGCCGTGTCGGCATTGCTTTGAGCGATCCTTTGCGGATTGTAGCTTCAAGACACTCAACGCTGAATTGGAACGGTAAGGATGTGGATGCGCTGATAGAGCGTATTTTTAATCTCTGCGAAGAAAATCAGGTAAATACCATTGTTGTTGGGTATCCGCTGCGCACTGATGGCGACAAAAGTCCCATGACCGATATGACCGTAAGTTTTGCCGACCGGCTCCGGGAAAGTGGCAGGGAAGTCGTTCTGGTTGATGAGAGATACACCTCGCTTCTGGCCGGCCAGATTCTTCAAGAAACAAAAAGACATCAAGGGCGTGACAAAGGCCTCCTTGACCGAATTGCCGCAGAAATAATTCTACAGGACTATTTGGAAAGTGAACGAGATTGTGCTCTTTAGGCTACACGCCTTAACCTGCATCTGTTATAATCTGCCCTAAGCTCAGAAAACGCATATTTTAACGACAGTTAGTACTTTGGCAGTGGCTGCCGTCAGATTGTCTGAGCATAAATTTGAATTACGAGGAGGAAATATAGATGGATTTCTTAAAACTCTACTACAGCTCTCATCAGGACGGATGCTCATGTTGTGATGGTGACCATGATGATTTTGATGGCGATTTCGAGGATTCCGAGATTATTCTCATAGATCCCGAAACTAATGAAGAATTTTCTTTTATCTTCTATGACAATTTTATTTTCGAGGATGAGGAATACTGCGTTCTGGCTACCAGAGAAGATGAAGAAGATGAAGAGTCCTTTTCCTGGCTGATTATGCAGTATAGTTGTGATGAAGATGGCGAAGAGGCCCTGATCAGCTTAGATGAGGAAGATGAAGACCGCATTTATGCTGTATACGAAGCCATGCTCGATGAAATGGACGAGGATGAGGAGAATGAAGAGGACTAATACTTCTTCAAACTCAGATAAGAAACCAGAACATCATCAAATTGGCAGAAAACGCAGCATAGAAGATGATGTTCTGGCAGTTTTAATCGATGAGCGTTCGGGACGTGAATACTACGTCTCTATGCTCGACAGTTTTCCGTACAAAGGCCGTTCTTATTCGGTTATGTATAATTACGAACCTGATGATGGTTATCGTCGCGATCCGGAAATTGTTATTATGCGTTCCTGGCGTGATGCTAACGGAGAGCAGTTGTTTTCTTCGGTCAGAGACCGCAAGGAATTAGATGCAGTTTTTGAAGTGTTTTTTAGTCGATACGCAGAGTCGATTACTTCAGATTCATAAGTCCGGCAGACAGAGCTTTGATCCCTGAGCTATCCGGCGAAGAGAGCGAGCTCAATTCGACTATGAATGGAAGGGGAAGATATGTCGCAGCGTATAGAATCTATGCCTGATAGTAACGGCAGCAGACAAGAGCAACTTTTTCAGCGGAAATTTCCGCTTTATTCTGTTCTGATACCGATATTTTTTCTTTTTTTACATCAGATTATTCTTAATTCTATGGCGTATTTGCGGATATTTCTCTATGCACGAAACTCAGGTCTTGCCGGTGATGAGCTGATGAAGGTCTTTACACGTCCGGTTATTTTTTCTGAATATTTGCTTGCATCGGAGGCTCAAAATTATGCTTCCATCTGGGCCATGATTATACTGATACCTTTGTATCTGCTGTATCTCTTCCGGCGCCGGCGCAGGGATCCCCTTATCTTACGTTTGCAAAGGCAAACTATTTCAACTTATCTTGACAGCACGGTGCTGATTGTAGGAACACTGGGACTAACACAGGCCTGGATGTCATTTTTGCTTTTGTTTGAGGAAGCGGATAACTTCTTCGGACGGGCTTTGCGGGATTACCTCATACAAGCGGAACAAGTGACTTCGGCTGAAGGCAATCTCTGGCTGCAAATTGTAGCTTTGGTTATTTTAGTGCCGATTGCGGAAGAACTTTTATTCCGCGGTGTTTTTCAGGGTGAACTCTCGCTGCGTTATTCCCGCAAGACAAGAGTTATTGTCAGCTCACTAGTTTTCGCCGTTTTCCACTTTGATCTTATTCAGGCTAGCTATGTTTTTTTCGCCGGCCTTGTTCTTAGTCTGGCTTATGAGCTTACGGGGAATCTGCTTGTCCCGATATACATGCATATTATCTTCAATTTTATTGGAGGCGGAATCTTGCAGCGGCTTTTGAATCTGGACGAAGAGGGCAGCAGTATCCTGCTTATTATTCTGTTTGTGTTCATTCCTTTGGCTCTGGCTGTTTTACTTATCTGGTTTCGCCGTGACAGAGCAAAACGACAAGACGGAGTTTACAGCTTTAATAATGACCTTAGGGGTAAGAAATGAGATTTTTATCCGGACATTTGCCCGAGCGCCTGCATAAACGCACTTTGGTCGTATTATTCAGTGTTATTTTGTCTGTTTCTATTCTGGCCTCTGCGGTGCTGCTGGCAGCCAGAAGCTATATAGCTCCTGAAAATTCGACTGCTTTCAGCATAGCAGCGGACAATAGCGGACGTTATGTCTCAGGACTGGGTGTAAACCTGCTTCGTTTGCCTTCAGCAAACTTAATCCATAACGGTGCATTCGAACAGCCCTTGGTGCAAACACAATTTATTGTAAATGGAGGCAGCGAAAATAAGTTTTCTGTTACTACTTCGGAGTCCATCGGCAATCTTCCCCTGACCGATGATTATTTCAAAGGCGCAGATATCAATATTTTTCGTTCCTCTAATGATGGAATGAAAAAGCTTCACTCGGCTAAGATTACTGGCTATGAAGTTGGCCGCTTGCTTAATCAGACTAGTCTGGACTTGCCCGGCAGCCTGACTGACATTCATTGGTTTGATTTTGCAGAGTCAGATACTATTGTGGAGAGAGTTGTGGTTGCGGGCTCTGCCGGTACTTTGCTCTCGCTGGGGAAACCGGGTGAGGTGAAAATAATCAAGTCAGGGCATGATGACGACTTTACATCTGTGGCTTTTGGCAATGACGGTTTCCTGGCTGTAGATAGTGGTGGCAGATTTTATGTGTCGGATGATGGTCTTGAATTTATTGAATTAAATTTTCACGGCAGGGGGTCTTTGCACGATGTTGCCTACCGCTCGGATCCGGGAGGTGATTCAGGATTTTATTTAGTAGCCGGTGAATCAGGTCAACTGTATTTGGGACGGGGCAGAGAATTTGAACAACTCAAACTGGGGCTCAGCGAAAATCTTAATGCTTTAGTTGTACCGGAAGAAGGCATTATGTACGCACTGGGTGATAATGGTTCTGCCTTGTACTCACATAATGGTATTGACTGGCTGCAGGATGAGAGTCTGGCTGTAGCCAATGACTGGCTGAGTGGTGATGCTGCTGATGATGTGATGTTTTTGGCAGGCAGCAACGGGCTCATGGCGGTTAAGAGGGGAGACGAAGACTTTGAAATTCTAAAGCCGACACTCCTGGCAGCGGTATTAGGAATTGGCCAAGACTTTAATTTATCGCTTGAGGATAGCAGGGATATTATCTGGCCCAGTTTTCATGAAGTAAGTTTGTTTTCTTCTGAACATATTGTTATTATCAGCGAATTCGGAAATGCATACCAGTCACTTAATCAGGCCAGAGATTGGCAACGTGTTGACAGTACAGGCAGTTCGTCGGCAGCTATAACTAAGATGGAGCGTTTGCCGTCAGGCCGCGTTTTTATTGCAAAGCAGGACGGCAGCATTGACTGGGCAAGCTTTTCTTCTGTATTCACATTTGCACCTGCTTTTTCTTCGTCTGCTGTCCTGGCAGGCGATTATGTGACAGTAGATCTGTCGGCAACTATTGCACTAAATACTGCACAGCTGCCTGAACTTTATCCTGAAGCGGAAGTGAAGGAGGGTGAATGGCTTATTTCGGGAAATACAGCCGCTGCTATCCTGCCTCTATCCAGCAGCGGCTATGTTGAAGATACGGATGAAGTTTTGCCGGTCAACGGACCCAGGGGAAGCGTTCTTCGTCTTGAAGGCGCCAAAAACGAAACGGACCTTGCTTATCAGGAAAAGGACGCGCGACTGGATCCGCAAAAGTTGTTTTCCCTGCAGCGCAAAGTCCTGATTAGTGAGCAGTTTCAGAATCCAATGCGACCATATTTGGATCAGCGCCTGGTACAAAAAATTGATTCGGACAATCTGATTACAGCAGTTAAACCATCTGTTTTTCCATTAAAATTTGATATTTGTCTTGAAGGTCCAATTCAGGGTCCTCTGGAAGTCTGGCTTTCGGGTCCGGATTTCGAGGTTGCTGAAGAAATTGAATTAAATCAGGGCTGGCAACACATAAATACATTACTCCTGCTTCCACGGCCTTTGAAAGCCGGTGATCAGGTATATCTCAATATCGGCTTTGCCGGAGATGCTGTGATCTATCTTGATAATATCTTTCTGGGACGTGCTGATGAATCAGCAAAGGATATGTCTGTTTTAGCGAGGAATATCGCATCTGAAGCCCCGGATATACCTGTGCTGAGACTGGATTGTGTTCCTATTGGCAAAGCCGGTTACAAGTCTTATTCCTGGGCATTGCCCGAAGGCGAGACCGGCTATCTGGCTCCCCAGAGCAAGAATAGCGAGCGCCACAATCTGGGAGCGGTTTTGCAACTGTCTGAGGCCGTAAATGCTTCACCGTGGTTGGTAATTGATGCCCGGGCAGGGGAGGAAGAAATACAAAATCTGCTTGAATATCTGGCCGGCTCCCCTTTGTCCGGCTATGGTAAGGCCAGAGCAAACGATGGAGTTATCGGACGCTGGACTGATGCCTTTGACCTCGTCTATATAGAGCTGGTTGACAGTGCAGACACACTTCCTTCGGATCGTTTAAAAGCACAACGCGTGGACTGGGTGGTGGAACAATGTCAAAACTCAACTCTGTATCAGGAGATTTCTAATAAACTTGTTTTCATTGATGGTATGGATTACGAAGAAGGAGGCCTCAGGACCAATGTGGATTACCATGCCAGTATTCTGTATAGCAATCAGACTCTGAGTGGGAGTCAGGATCTGGATATCTTTATAAAGGACTGGCAGCAGTCGCTGCCCCGTCGCACAATAATGGGAAGTTCTTTCCGTCCGGAGTTGATTTCCTCACTTAGAAGTGAAAGCGTTATTGGCACAGATGTTCGACTGGCTGATTTGGCAGCATTGAGTTTGTCTGGACTGGAGAGTGAAACAGAGTTGGTCCTGCTGGACGTAGATATGCTGGATCCGTCCTACTATGCGAGAGACAATCCGCGGATAGCACTTCTTAAGTTGGCAGATTCACTTAGAAATGCCAGCGTTCTTGACAGAGCCAGGCAGGAACTGTCTCATGATGAGCAAGAATCTAAAGACCCACTGACGGGAAATAAGCAGGGAGTGAGTGATTTGTCAGAAACTGAAAATCACAGTTTGCGACTCTTTTCTTTTAAACAGAATGAGAGCTACTTATTGGTCGCTGTAAATCTGGGAGAAAATGCAGGGCAGTTTACCCTGCGCAATCTGCCACAAATAGAGGCCATTGCCAGTAGTAGTTTTGACAGCCAGGGAAGGCTTATCGGAGAAAATATGAAAAAGCGCAGCAATTCATCCTTTTCTGTCATGCCGGGCGGCCTTGTAGTACTTAAAATAGAAATTAGTGAGTGAAGACACTGCTGGTTAAAGCAGATGGAAGACAAGAAAGAATTGAAAAAACAGGTGAGACATGGAGTGGTTTGAGTTATTAAAGTCTATTCTTTACGGTATCGTACAGGGTGTCACTGAGTGGTTGCCGATAAGCAGCACCGGACACTTAATCCTGCTGGAGAATTGGTTGCCGCTTGGCGGGGGAGCATCTCCGGAGCAGTCGTCGGCGTTTTTCTCCCTGTTCATGGTGGTTTTGCATCTGGGCTCGATCATGGCAGTAATAGTTAATTTCTGGCCCGAGCTCTGGCCTTTCAGACGGCAGAAAACTTTGGCTGCATCGGGCCTTCCTTACGATAAATCTGCATACATATCCTTATTCTCTGACTCCCTTTTCTTGAGCCGCTCACAATTACGTATGTGGATAAACATTGTGATTGCTGTTATTCCGGCAGGAATAGTGGGATTATTATTCGACGATTTTTTCGAAGAACTCTTTTATAATCCATTTTTAGTAGCGATAGCTTTGATCGTGGTGGGCATTATTTTCATACTTATGGAAAATTACATTGCAGGCAAAGCAAGCAAAATCACCGAGATGGATCAGATTAGCTGGCGCATTGCATTAATTATCGGTCTATTTCAGGTAATCGCAGCGATTTTCCCCGGTACATCCCGTTCCGGTATAACTATTATTGGCGGATTGTTGTTTGGATTGTCACGGCCTCTGGCAGCAAAATTTACCTTCTATCTGGCTGTTCCGGTAATGATCGGAGCAAATGTGCTCAAGCTTTTCAAATACGATGCAGGTGTTAACAGCACACAGCTAGTGGTTTTATTCGTAGGCATGCTGACGGCATTCCTGGTTTCCATCTTAGTCATCCGTGGCTTGCTCAAATTCATCAGAAACAATAATTTCAAGCCTTTTGCCTGGTATCGTATAGCTCTGGGAGTGTTTGTTCTTGCGGTGGCTTTTGCAGGCCTGATCTAGAGAAAGGAAGAATTCTGCACTGGCAATGACAGAGGTGAGAAATGACGGTTAATAATAAGGACAAAAATAATGAGAAACTGATGACACGTGAACAGTTTATTTCACTTGTTGACGCTTTGGAAATTCCTGATCAGGGAATAGCTGCCAGGACAAGAGCAAGGTGGAATAACTTATGCAAGCCGATAGGCTCTTACGGCCAACTTGAGCTTTTGCATCAGCGACTTGCAGCAATCGAAGGTAGATGCGATCCGGAGATTGCACCGCGGGCGCTTTTTGTTTTTGCTGCAGATAACGGCATTGTGGCAGAAAACGTCAGCCAGTGTGGTCCGGAAGTAACAGCTCAGGTTATGCGCAATATAGCAGAAAAAAAATCCAGTATTAACATTATTGCCCGCGAAACAGCTACTACTGTTATTCCGGTTAACCTTGGTGTCCGCGATCTCAGTGATGAAGAGGGTATAATTCATGTGCCGATAAGGCCAGCCGGCACTGAGAACTTTGCAAAAAGCGAGGCTATGAGTGAAAGGGAGATGATGCTGGCCATACAAGTGGGGTATGAATTAGCATCGGAAGCAATCAATAATGGCTATAAGCTTTTGATCGCAGGAGAAATGGGGATTGGTAATACTTCGACTTCTACCGCCTTGCTTGCCGCTCTGGAAGAGACTAGTGCTGCTTCTATCTGTGGTCGTGGTGCCGGCCTTTCCAATGAACAGTTTTTACATAAGCAGGAAATTATTTCAGCAGCTTTGCAGATGCATAATTTGTCTCCCGATGATCCGCTGACAGCCTTGCGTAGTGTCGGAGGTTTTGATATTGCCGCAATTCTTGGCTTTTATGCCGCTGCTGCTCTGAACGGAGTGCCTGTTATTCTGGATGGCTTGATTACTCAGGTAGCAGCAGTCGTTTTGCAACGCCTGCAAGCTAATATCAGCCATTATATCTTTGCCGCCCATAAAACATCTGAGCCGGGCTGTGAATTAGCTCTGCGTTCGCTCGGTCTGACCAGTATCCTTGATCTGGATCTGCATCAGGGTGAAGGCAGCGGAGCAGTTTTGACCTTGCCGCTCTTTGACAGCGCCATCAGTATTTATCGCGGGTCAGTGACTTTTGCAGCGGGTGGTGTTGAAGCTTATGAGCTCTATGATCCCTCATGATTAGCTTGTTTTTTGGTGCTGCTTCTAGTGGAAAGTCTGATCTTGCTGAAGACTTCGCTTTGTTTCTGGAAAACTATCCTATTATCTATCTGGCTACTTTATATGAGGAAGAAGATAAGGAGAACGAGGCAAGGATCAGAAAACATCAGAGCAGGAGATCAGGCTTGCCTTATGAAACCCTGCTGGCAGCCACACCGGAGGATGGAATGAGTCAGCTGGAGCAGTGTCGCGATAAGACGGTTCTGCTGGATTGCTTGGGAGTCATGGTTGCTAACAGTAAGTATATTTATCTGGCCGAAGAAAATGAATACAGAGAAAAAGCTAACGACATTGTGCAGAAAGATATAGTTGACTATATTTTCAATTTGAATAATATCTCACGACATCTCATAATAGTAAGCCCGGATGTATTTTCAGTAACGCCTTATGAACTGGAGGAGTCCAGCCTGCGCTATTTGCAGTTATTAGCAAATATTAACAGCTACCTGCACAGAGTTTTGCATGCTGATTTTATTGAAGTAAAAGCGGCTTTGCCCTCTGCGCTCATTTGTGAGGAAGAGGCACTGGTGAATTTTCTGGAGAGATCTAAATGAAGAAGATCATGGACAGCCTGATTTTGGCCATGAGCATGTTTACAACATGTCCGCTGCCGCGACGTGAATATGATAGTTCGTCTCTTTCATATATGATGGCCTTTTTTCCTCTGGCCGGCCTATATATTGCTTTGCTTGGGGCTGCGGTCTATTATCTCACTGCTTTGCTGGAGATCTCCAGTCTTTTGCGTGCAGCCCTGATTTTATTTGCCTTGATTGCAGGCTCAGGCGGTATTCATCTTGACGGCTTCGCAGACGCATCTGACGCCTTATTTTCCAGGCGTGATGCAAAAAAAATGCTGGAGATAATGCATGATGTCCATGTGGGCGCTTTCGCCGTTATCTCTCTGCTATTAGTTTTGCTCCTGCAATTTGCAGCACTGCAGAGTCTGCTTGCGGTAACAGAAGAAAGACTGATGACAGCAGTCTTCATTCTGCCGGTTTTCTCTCGCTCCCTGTCGGGACTTTACTCAATAAGTTTGCCCAGTGCCAGGTCCGATGGCATGCACTATGATTACAGACAAAAAAGTTCCGGAACAGTCCTTAGTATTCTGATTGTGTTTCTCCTGCTTTCAAGTGCCGGAATCATTTTATCTGCCCATTATTCAGGGGTGATGACAGTTATTCTCGCTATCTTGATAAGCTATTTTTTTGCTCGCTACTCTTTGCAAAAATTTGAGGGAGCGACCGGTGATCTTGCCGGCTTCCTCCTGGTTCTGCTGGAAACGACAGCCTTGCTGGTCCTGGCTCTGTCTCATAGTTTACCGGCCTGGTTTTAAGTCGGGGGAGTTGAAGATGATCGAAAAAAAGATAGTTGTCTTTGGCGGATTATATCAGGGTAAGCATGAATTTATAAGAAAGAATTATCTGGATCAGATGGACAGTCTTACTGTGGATCTTGCTATGCTGCAAGACCTGCACAAGCATTATCTTGATGGAGGAGTGGATGTTGGGGAAATTAGCCTGTTTAAACTCTTAGAGGAAATGCCCTCCGATTGCATCCTTTTCTTTGATTCAACTAGATGGTTCCAAGATACATTGCTGAAGTTTGACTTGCTCCATCCTCCATTCTGGGACTGGATGCTGGGGCTTTTGTCAGCTTCAGAGCTGAGGATGACATTGCTTTTCTGTGTTGATGAACTGGGCTGCGGAATGATACCGGCCGAGCGACAAGCACGCCTCTTTCGGGAGCAGCATGGCCGCTGGCTGCAATGGGCGGCCGCAGAAGCTGATCATGTCATCCGTATGGTTGCAGGTTTGAGCTCAGCTTTGAAATAGCTAAGAGCTGTAGCTAATGTTTCAGCTTTGATAGAATGGTTTCAACTAATGATAAAACTTAGTATATAATACTAAAGTACTATGCAAACAAAACTGCATGAAAGTGGAGGAAAACGAATGGATAAATATGTATGTGATGTCTGTGGCTATGTTTATGATCCTGAGATAGGCGATCCCGACGGTGATATTGAGCCGGGTGTATCTTTTGCAGATCTTCCTGAGGAATGGCTTTGCCCGCTCTGTGGAGCACCCAAAGAGGATTTCTCACTCATAGAAGAATAGTTACACAAATGGAAATGAAGGAAGCCGATATCTGATCGGCTTTCTTTTTGAAAGGATAAAATATGAAGGTCCAGAAAATCAGCGATCATGTCCTTTCGCTGGGTGCATCTGACCCTGGTTTGCAATACTTCGACAAGCTAATGCCAACACCTTATGGGACTAGCTATAACAGTTATATTGTGCGCGGAGAAGATAAAGTCGCCCTGCTTGACCCGGTGCAAAGCGATTCCATCCATCAATTGTTGTCCAATCTTGCTCTGGCGGGAGTTAGTCATATCGACTATATCCTGAGTTTACATACTGAGCAGGATCACTCCGGAGGAACAGAGCTGCTCTTGCAGCGCTTCCCGGAAGCAAGGCTGGTCGGAACCGGCAAAGTAGCAGAATTTCTCGAGATACACCTCAATATTCCTGCCAGCCAGGTGCAAGTGATAGCAGAAAACGAGACACTTGATCTGGGTGGATTAGGGCTGACCTGTATCCCCATACCTTTTGCTCACTGGCCTGACAACACCATGTACTGGCTGGAGGAGGAGAGGATTCTTTTCAGTTCAGATCTCTATGGCAGCCATTATGCAGTTCCGCCTTATAAGGCAGCGGATGAAAAAATTCACCTGGAGACGACGCGCTCATATTATGCTGAAATTATGATGCCGACCAGCAAACTGCTGGGACGTCATCTGGCAAAAAGCAGAGATCTGGATCCGCTTATAATCTGTCCAGCTCATGGACCGATCTGGTACGAGCCGGATAAGGTCTTGTCGCTTTATGAGAGCTATATCTCTGGGAAAGTGGATAAACGTGTTGTCATGCCGGTAGTTTCCATGCATGACAGCACAAAAACAATGGCCTACTATCTGGCGGAAAAACTTGAGGGATTCGGGATTCCTGTAAATATTCATCACCTGGATGATCCCAATCAGGACTTAAGGGTTTCTATGGGCAAGGTGGTCGAAGATACTGTGGATGCATCCTGCCTGATCATGGCAGCGCCGACGGTATTGACCGGACCTCATCCTTCAGCCGGTGCTCTGGCTCTAATGCTCAATGCTTTTAAACCCCCGCTTAAATATATAGCTTTGATCGGTTCATTTGGCTGGGGCAGCCAGATAGAGAAACGTTTTTATGATCTCCTGCCACAAGTAAAGGCGGAAAGGCTGGATACTCTTTTAGTCAAAGGTCTGCCAACAGAGGAGGATTATAAGCTCCTGGACGAATATGCCCGGATGCTGAAAGAAAAACTGATATCCCCGGAAAAGGAATAGCTTATTTAAAGCCTTGTAGCAACAGCTTAAGCTTCTTCAAGCAGGGTTTTTATCATAATAGAGTAGAATTTTTCCGGATGGCGCCTGAAGGAAAAGGCTGCTTTGCGTGCTAATTCTTCGCTTGGCAGCTCCAGGTCAACACTAAAAGAGTCACCCTGATCACTCAAGTGCTGAACCCGAAGCAGATATGATCCCTTATCTGTAAGCTTGTAATCAGCCTCGATTGCCTTACGTTTTCTGCGTTCAATACTGGTTTCTGCCAGATGTTCGCTCACCCAGAGGCGCACACTTTCAGCTATCTGTCCTTCCAGGGCCAGCAATATTTTTTCACCCTGGGCTGTGAGATAGCATTCCGCTCCACTTCTGGCATCAACCGAATCTGTGATCAGATCGGTATCCATCAGGACAATCAGTTCAGACGATTCCAGCCAGTTTAATGCTTCAGCCAGCATGAAATAGTCTGCCGTTAAAGTCCCCAGAGCAGTTTCTATCAAATCGCTGCGTTGTAAGCCGGGTGCTTCCCGCAGGATGTATAAAAGGTGCAGCTTTTCTCTGGTAATATCCTTGCCGTCCATTGCATAACCTCTTTCCGGAGATATCTGTAGCTAATAGAAACTAAAAATGTCCTGTTCTACGAGACTGATTTCACCCTCAGCATTTTCGTAGATATAATCAGTCAAAGTCCCGGCCATCTGTTCAGCCTCGCCTTGGCTCAGTGCTGTATAGCTAAGACCGAGAACAAGGGTCTGATGCACATCCTGAGCCTCAACTTCCTTAATAGAAACATTATAGCGTCTTCTCATAGAATCAACGAGAGAACGTTTAACTCTGCGCTTTTCTTTGAGAGACTTTACCCAGGAAAGTTTGATCACAAAACGCACGGCAAGAATAAACATATTTTCAGTCTTTCATATCTTTCAGCTCGAAATTTTCACTGGGGTAGGAAACAGCCTGTCCCTTTTTTGCTGCTTCTAAAAGCGTGAGCACGAGTCTGAGTGAACTGAGTCCGTCAGCGGCAGCAGGCAGATCAGAAGCCAGGTCTGATTCCAAAACCGCACCGTACATGAGGGTGTGAGCCTTGCCGATATGTTTGATAATGCCTAAGCCATCGCGCTTTAACAGGTGTTTAAGAGCCGGTCTCACTATGGCAGGTGTCTTGTTTTTTTTGTCGTCATATGAAAGTGAAAAATTGATTTTGCCACTCTTGATGCCGGCAGCAAATGTACCTTTCTCATAACGAAGGAAAATTTCAGCCTCCTGTTGCTGAGGATCCGTCAGGGTGCTGCCTTCAACTGCGACCAGAGCTCCTGATTCCAGGCTGAAAACTCCCATAGCGAGATCGGCAGCCTCGATGTCGTGATAGGGAGGCGCCAGCTTGCACGTGGCCTCCTGTGGCAGCTCACCCAAAAGGTAGAAGACAAGGTCGAGTGCATGTATGGTTTGGTTCATGAGCGCTCCGCCTTCATGCTCCCAGCTGCCGAGCCATGATGATCGATCGTAATAGGCCTGATCATGTCCCCAGCGCACGATCATATTTGCAGACAGCGGCCGCCCAAAGGAGCCTGAAGTTAAAAACTCCTTCAGCTCTCTGACAGCGGGATAAAAACGATAAGTAAGGCAGGGTATGATGTTGCGGCCGCTCGCCAGCGACATCTCCTGTAAAATTTCACCTTCCCTTACAGTCAGTGTCATCGGCTTTTCCACAATGACGTCCGCACCATTTTTCATGGCCAAGAGAGCCAGATCGGTATGCAAACCAGGAGGTGTTGCTATAGCGACTAAATCAGCCGGGGGACCTGTATGAATATCCAGCTTTTCATAGATCTCTTCAAGGCTGGCCGCTGTGGGCGGAAGGGGCAGACTCATCTTGCGGGAAGTAATAAAACTTGACAACACCTGCTGGCTGGGTTCTACCACACCTGCCAGTTGCAGCAGACCTCGTTTTTCATAAAAATCTATAGCGCGCAGATGACGCCTGCCGGCACTGCCTAAGCCGACAAGGATTATTTTTCTGCTTTCATTTTTTATCATGTGTTAATCCAGTGCAAACATAATTTACTAATGCATCCACGATTCTATCGTCCGGCATTTCTTCGTCATCTGACAGAGCCAGATATTGGCGTAAACGTCCCTGATAATACTTTGTTGTTTGAGCAAACTGCAGCATAACAGCAGTATTATCTAAAAAGTAACCAGCCATTTCAAGATCTATATCGGGGCGCAGTTCGCCCTTTTCCTGTGCATTCTTCAATAACTGAGCGTAGGCAGACCGAAAGCTGCTTTCCATCTGTTTCGACAATTTATCGGAAAAGGGGCTTAGTGAATCCGTGGTCAACAAAAGATACAGCTTTGACAGCTCCGGATATTTTCGGCTGTATTCCAAAGTCATCCGGAACAATGTCGTCATAGCAGAACGGAAGCTATCTTCCTTCTGTGGGTTCCATTCCGTGACAATCTGTTCAAAAATCGCATAACCCATTTCCGCAATAGCTTTAAAAAGATCCTCTTTCGAAGAAAAATAGCTGTAAAGGGAACCAACACTGATGCCGGCCTTTTGCGCAATATCCTGAACACTGGCAGCTTCATATCCTTTTTGAGAAAAAACAGAGATAGCAGCCCAATAGACTTTGATTTGCCGATCTCGTGAGGTCTTCTCAAAAGTAGATTTATGATATATTTTTCGTTCCAAGAAACATACTCCTCTTTTACTTGCTAGATCTATTATCACATATTTATAGAAAACTTTTTTAATTTCACATACTATGGTGCCTGCTGCAGCCATAAGCAAGAGTCGGTTTTGCTGGCGGGATGCATAAATCCTAACATTTCTGTATTGCTATTCGTTAGGTTAATACTGAAAATTCAGGAATTCCTCGACATGTAGAGTAATATCAATATTTGCAGGTATCCGGCAGTCATGAAAATATATTTGCTCAATAATTTATGCATAAATTATTAATAAGACATATCGAAATTTTACAAATGCAAGCTGTTAAATTGACCAAATTACTTGCGATATGTACAAAGAAGCTTGTTGTAATAGATGATTTTAGCTGTTAATATACAATCAATGAATTACATGTACTGGGAGGTAGTAACATGATTATTGGAGTTCCTAAGGAAATTATGCCGGGTGAGCGACGTGTTGCAGCATCGCCGGAAACAGTAGCAAAAATGGTTAAAGACGGTCTCGAAGTTTTAGTAGAGAAGAATGCAGGGGAGGGTGCTTTTTACCATGATGCTGATTACACAGCGGCCGGAGCGGAGATTATTGAAAATGTAGTGGATCTCTATCAGCGGGCAGAGGTTATTTTGAAGGTTAAAGAACCTCTGATGAATGAGGAACAGAACAAGCATGAAGTTGATCTTATGCATGAGGGGCAGCTGTTAATTACCTTCATCCACCCCGCCTCACCAGTTAATCATCAAATGGTAAAACACATGGCAGAACACGGAATTACCAGCATTACTTTGGATGGTATTCCTCGTATAACCCGTGCCCAGAGCATGGATGCCCTGACTTCTATGAGCACTTGTGCTGGTTATAAAGGCATACTTTTGGCAGCGAATGCCCTGCCAAAATTTATTCCGCAAATTTTCACAGCTGTGGGAATGATTAAACCGATCAATACCTTGGTTGTAGGTGTGGGTGTAGGTGGTCTGCAGGCTCTGGCTACAGCCAAACGGCTGGGTTCTCAGGTATATGCTGCGGATATTCGTCCGGCTGCAGCAGAGCAGGCACTGTCACTTGGCGCTAAGGTGATCGACCTTGAAGTCCCGGCAGAAGAAGCTATCGGTGAGGGCGGTTACGCCCAGGCACTTAGTGAGGAAAGACTGGAAGCTGAACGTAAGATTCTTGCTCAGCATCTCCCAGACATGGATATTGTATTCCTGTCCGCTCTGGTACCGGGTAAAGTTGCTCCGACTCTGATCACAGAAGAAATGGTCAAGAGTATGAAACCGGGTTCTGTCATAGTCGATATTTCCATCGACCAGGGTGGAAACTGTGCCATTACACCAGCGGGGACAACTGAGGTGAAGCATAAGGTAACGCTCGTCGGTATTAAAAATATACCGGGATTGCTGCCGACCAGCTCCACCTGGATGTTTGCTCAAAACGTCTACAATCTGCTTTCTTACCTGATTAAAGACGGAGAGATTGTGATCGACCTCAATGATGAGATTATTCAGAGTTCTCTGACAACTTATGGGGGGAAAGTGGTCCATAAAGGAACCCTGGAAGCCTTTAAGGCCCTGGGACACTAAATCGCTAATGCTGCACACAATTTGTGTGCAGCATTATGTTTTGCCACTTTGTCGTTTTGCTAAAGTTTTTCCGATATATTAACGGGCTTCCAGCAAAAATGAAGAGCTTTATGAAGGGACCACCGTTATTGGACGGTGGCCGCTTCATGTAAAAGATAGATTAATAAGAACGATTTGTTAAACAAGGAGACAAGGGAATGGGATTAGAACATTTAATCTTGATAGTTGTTTTTGTGGTGTCTATGCTGGTCGGTTATAAAATTATTGACCGCGTGCCCAGCTTGCTGCATACACCACTGATGTCGGGCATGAATGCTTATTCAGGTGTTACGGTGCTGGGTTGTCTGACGGCTACTGCAGTAGCCGCTGACATGAGTAACACTGTTAGCAGGATCCTGGGCTTTATTGCTATTGTCCTCGCTATGATCAATGTTGTCGGAGGATTTGCAGTGACAGACCGTATGCTGCGGATGTTCCACTCTGAGGGTAATGACAAGGGGGGTAAATAAATGTTAATGAATTTACCGTTTTCTCCCGTCTTTTTGGCTGTGACACACCATACGGGTACGGCCGCCACCATATATTATGTACTGGCAGCAATCCTGGCTATTACTGTTTTGATTGGAATTTCCATGATGAGCAAGGTCAAAACTGCAGTCAAAGGCAACTTGCTTGGCTCAGTTTCCATGCTCCTCATGATTGTTCTGACCCTGTGGTACTGGAATATATTTTCTTTTGTCGAGCTGTATATATCCATATTGCTTGGAGCCGTTATTGGTCTCTGGCTTTCTGTCAAAGTTAATATGATTCAAATGCCGCAAATGGTCGGCATGCTTAATGGTTTCGGTGGTGCGGCTTCAATGCTAGCGGGCATTCTGACCCTGATAGCAGCCGGTGACGGAGCTTCTGCGGATATATTTTCACTTGCTACTTCCGGTCTGGCAATCTTTGTCGGTGCCTTTACCTTTACCGGCAGTATGGTGGCTGCGGGGAAACTACATGGTGTTATTACTCAAAAGCCGATCGAATTCAAACGCCACGCACTTTGGACCGCTTTGACCTTAGTTTTATCTCTGCTGACTGTGGTGCTCTTGAGTATCCCTGCTGTATTGGCTGCTACTGTGGCAAAAACAATAATAATCATTTTCTCGGCAATAATATCCGGCCTCTTCGGTATCATCTTTGCTATTCGTGTCGGTGGGGCGGACATGCCGATTACGATTTCACTGCTAAACTCTTTCTCCGGTGTCGCCGGTGCTATCGCAGGTTTGGCAATAGCAGATCCTCTGCTTGTTTCAGTCGGTGCAATAGTCGGAGCCTCCGGATTGCTTTTGACACAAATTATGTGCCGTTCAATGAACCGCAAACTGATAGATATCCTCCTTGGCAAAACTTCCACTCCACAAGTGAAGGCCATACAAAGTGCTGCAGCCTCAGTAACAGCCGGTGCTGGTAAAACTGAAGTGAAGGTAGCTGGAGCAGAGGAACTTGTAGCTGATGCAGTACAGACCGGCCCCGCCTATGCTGCCTGGCTCAATGACGCAGAGAAGATAATCATCGTACCCGGTTACGGCATGGCCCTGTCTCAGGCTCAGCCGCTGGTTAAAAACCTTATGGACGAGCTGGAAGATGCCGGCAAGAATGTGGAGTTTGCCATTCACCCGGTAGCGGGTCGTATGCCCGGTCATATGAACGTACTTCTGGCAGAAGTCGACGTGCCCTATGAGAAGCTTCATGAGATGGAAGAGATCAATCCTCAGTTTGCAGAAACTGATGTGGTCATCGTTATCGGTGCCAATGACGTGGTCAACCCTGCAGCAAATACAGCGGAAGGTACACCGATTTATGGTATGCCGATCCTGGAAGTAGCAGATGCCAAGCACGTCATCATCATGAACTATGATAAACAGCCGGGATATGCCGGTGTTGACAACCCGCTTTATGAAGATGGCCGGGGAGATAAGATCGCCCTGCTCCTGGGTGACGCCAAGGAATCTCTGAAGGACCTGGTTAAAGAATACCGGTCAGCGACCTCGCAGGCAGTGACAGTAGCTGTGACTGAAGATACAGTTCCTGCTTATAGCCGCTGGCTCAAAGACGCAGAGAAGATAATCATCGTGCCTGGCTACGGCATGGCTCTGTCTCAGGCTCAGCCGCTGGTTAAAAATCTTATGGATGAGCTGGAAGAGGCCGGCAAGAATGTGGAGTTTGCTATTCACCCGGTAGCGGGTCGTATGCCTGGTCATATGAACGTACTTCTGGCGGAAGTCGATGTACCCTATGAGAAGCTTCATGAGATGGAAGAGATCAATCCCCAGTTTGCAGAAACTGATGTGGTCATCGTCATCGGTGCCAATGATGTGGTCAACCCTGCAGCAAATACAGCGGAAGGCACACCGATTTATGGTATGCCTATTCTGGAAGTAGAAGATGCCAAACATGTCATCATCATGAACTATGATAAACAGCCGGGATATGCCGGTGTTGACAACCCCCTTTATGAAGAAGGCCGGGGAGATAAGATCGCCCTGCTCCTGGGTGACGCAACTGCTTCTTTAAAGAATCTACTGCAAGAACTGAGAGAGTACTGCGGCTAAAACGGATAAGCAAATAAAGCTACTTTAAAGGGTCCTCAAACCGCTGAATGCATGGAGAGGACCCTTTTTTGCTGCGAAATAAAGGAGCTATCGAATATGCAGGTTATTGTGAATATGCACAAAGATTTTAAATAAATTGTGTCATTGTGTTTGGGCTTGTAGGTGTATCTTTTATTGTGACAAGACTATATAACTAATGAGCTGTGAAAAGATGGCAAAGGATAGAATAGCTTTAAAGAAACATGATCAGGAGGGTTTTTGATGTGCCAGCCAAAGCAAATCGCAGTTGACGATCCCAGATTTTTAGAACTTGACACATTCTTAAAGAAACTACAGGGAGAAAAAGGTATAGCTATGATTGCCTTGCAAAAAGCTCAGCAGTTATTTGGCTATTTGCCTTTGGAGGTACATAAACATATTTCTGCCTTTACAGGTATTTCTGTTGCAGAACTATACGGTGTATCTTCATTTTATAGCCAGTTTTTACTGGAAGCGGAAGGGAAACACCGTATTTCAGTATGCATGGGCACAGCATGCTATGTTAAGGGTTCTCAGAAGGTTTTGGATAAACTCTGCGAACTGCTCAATATCAAGGTTGGAGAAGTTTCATCGGATGGTTTGTTTAGCATAACAGCTGCAAGATGTATTGGTTGTTGCGGTCTGGCTCCGGTAATTATGATCGATGAGGAAGTTTACGCTAATATTGTGGATTTGAACGAGTTGGAGCAAATACTTGATAGCTATCGTTCGAAAGAAGCAGCTGCGGTAACAGTCTCAGTTGCCTCAGCTGACAATAAAGGTGAAGCGGAGGATCTGGCATGATTACACGAACCAGAACATCCTGGGAAAATATTTCTAATTTGCGCCGGCGCACATTAACTGAACTGGAACAGCCTGAGCACTTCCGGGTAACAGTTGGTATGGCTACTTGCGGAATTTCTGCAGGTGCGGACTTAACTTTCGAAGCCATACGACAGGAAGCTGAAAGAAACGATTTGCAAGATATTTCTCTTGAAATCACCGGCTGTATTGGCCTTTGTTCATTCGAGCCCATTGTAGAAATATACGAAAAAGGCAAGGAAAAAGTCTCATATGTGAAGGTTGATCCTGTCAAGGCCATTGCGATAGTAAGACAGCACCTGATCGGCGGTGAGCCGGTGGAAGAGTTTACATTAAGGGGCTTTTTACGTGAACAGCATGAAAAAAAACAAAGAGAAGCTGAAGCACATAGTTATCTCAGCCATAAGTTAGAGCCTGTTACCACTACAGAGCTTGATAGCAGATCTAAAGATCTGGTAATAGAAGATGAGAGCGAAGAGTCTGACCTTGCCGGTTTGCCGGAGCATTTTATAGATTTACCTTTTTATAAAAAGCAAAAACGCCAGGTCCTGAGAAATTGTGGCTATATCAATCCTGAACGTATAGATGAAGCTATTGCCGTAGGCGCATATGCTGCACTCAAACGGGTCTTGACTGAAATGTCAGCTCAAGCTGTTATTGATTGTATTTCGGACTCCGGTTTGCGCGGTCGTGGCGGAGCGGGTTTTCCAACCGGAATAAAATGGAGCTTCGCTGCTCGTGAAAAAGCAGAAGAGAAATATTTCATCTGTAACGCTGATGAAGGTGACCCGGGGGCATTCATGGATCGCAGTATTTTGGAAGGCGACCCTCATGCTGTTTTAGAAGCAATGATAATTGGTGGCTATGCAATTGGCGCCAGCAAAGGATATATATATGTCCGCGCGGAATATCCAACAGCGGTTAAGCGATTAAATATTGCGATAGAACAAGCCCGTGAACTAGGGTTATTGGGCGACCATATCATGGCAAGTGATTTTTCTTTCGATATTGAATTGCGTTTAGGTGCCGGTGCCTTTGTTTGTGGAGAAGAAACTGCTTTAATTGCCTCTATTGAGGGTGGGCGTGGCATGCCACGAAACAAACCTCCCTTTCCCGCTGCCCATGGACTATTTGGTAAACCGACAATTATTAATAATGTGGAAACATTGGCGAATATTCCAGCTATTATTTTGAATGGATCACAGTGGTTCCGGACAATTGGCACCGAAAGCTCACCGGGAACCAAAGTTTTTGCTCTGGGAGGAAAGGTAGAACATACAGGTCTGCTTGAAGTTCCTATGGGAATAACGCTGAGAGAGGTCATTTTTGACATAGGTGGTGGCTGTCCTGACAATAAAAAATTCAAAGCTGTGCAAACGGGAGGTCCTTCTGGAGGATGTATTACAGAAAATAAGCTGGATCTGGAAGTAGATTTTGATACTCTTAAGGCGGCCGGATCGATGATGGGGTCTGGTGGCCTTATTGTGATGGATGAAGATAATTGCATGGTAGATATTGCACGTTTCTATACTGAGTTTACCGTGGATGAATCCTGCGGACAATGTGTTCCCTGCCGGGAAGGAACTAAGCGCATGTTAGAGATACTTGAGCGCATAACCGGAGGACATGCCGAAATGGACGACCTGGATCTTCTTGAAGAACTAGGTGAGCACTTGCAAGTGAGTTCACTTTGCGCCTTAGGCCAAACTGCTGCTAACCCGGTTCTGTCAACTTTAAGACAATTCCGTGATGAATACGAGACTCACATCAGAGATAAACAATGTCCCTCACATGTCTGTAAAAATCTGCTCGGATATATTATTACTGCTAATTGCAAGGGCTGCACCAAGTGTGCCCGTATCTGCCCTGTGCATGCGATCAGCGGCAAACCGCGAGAGATTCATGAAATAGATTTGGATGTTTGTATCCGCTGTGGACTTTGCATTGAAAATTGTGCTTTCAACGCAATTGAGCGTAGATAGAGCTTAGTTGAGGATAAAGATTATGCGTCAAACAAAAACAAGAAACAAGATACACTCTGTTCCATTTTCTTCCGGAACTGAAGCTATGAAAGGAGAGCTGAAGCTGGAACTGGAGGAAAAGGTACCGCTGGTAAATTTGACAATTAACGGACAGGAAGTGACTTGCCCGGAGAGTTGGAATTTAATTATGGCTGCGCGTAAAGCAGGCTATGAAATTCCTTCACTCTGCTATCTACGAGAAATTAACGAAAACTCTTCTTGCCGAGTCTGCCTTGTTGAAGTTGCGCGTAAAAAAGGCGAAGCTTTCCGTATGGTTACGGCTTGCTCAACAAAGGCGGCTGAGGGCATGGTCGTTATAACGAATAGTACACGCGTGAGAAAAACGGTAAGGCTTAATTTAGAATTGATTAAAGCTAACCACAATAGTGACTGCCTTTCCTGTATTAGGAATGACAATTGCGAATTTCAGCGCCTTTGCGCCATGTATGGTGTCCAGACCTCACGTTTTACCGGAGCAGTTCGCGAAGCAGAGATAGATGATTTATCCTGGTCCATTGTGCGGGATCCCAGCAAGTGTATTCTTTGCGGACGATGTGTTAATACCTGTAAAGCAGTCCAGGGAATCGGCGTGCTCGAATTCTCTAAGCGCGGTTTTGAAACAACCGTAGGACCGGCCTTCGGATACAGTATGAAAGATGTCAATTGCCTCTATTGCGGACAGTGTATTGAGGCATGTCCGGTCGGTGCCCTGCACGAGAAAGACCAGATAGAAGATGTCTTAAAAGAAATAGAGAATCCGGATAAATTTGTGATTGTTCAGACAGCACCTGCTGTGCGTGCGGCTTTAGGTGAAGAGTTTGGCTATCCGATAGGAACAGCCGTTACCGGAAAAATGGTTGCTGCTCTCAGAAGACTGGGCTTTGACCGCGTTTATGATACAAACTTTGCAGCAGATCTGACAATTATGGAAGAGGCAACAGAGCTAATCAGCCGTCTGAAGAATAATGAACGACTGCCACTGCTGACCTCCTGTTCACCTGGCTGGGTGCGTTATTGTGAACTCTATTATCCGGAGTTTTTAGAGAATATCAGCAGCTGTAAATCGCCGCAGCAAATGATGGGGGCAGTGATTAAGTCATATTATGCTGAGAGAGTGGGCGTTGATCCTAATAGCATCGTCTCCGTATCCATTATGCCTTGTACCTCGAAAAAGACAGAGGCAAATCGACCGGAGATGGAGGTCGATGGTTTGCGTGATGTTGACTATTCACTGACTACACGTGAGCTTTCTCGTATGATTCGTCAAAGCGGTCTCCAATTTCAGGAGTTGGCAGATGAGGAAGCAGATTCAATCCTGGGTGACTATACGGGTGCCGGTGTTATATTCGGGACATCAGGCGGAGTTATGGAAGCTGCTTTGCGTACGGCAGCAGATGTTCTCACAGGAGATGATCTGGAAGACTTTGAGTATAGTGAAGTACGCGGTATGGAAGGAATTAAAGAAGCTACTATCCTTCTTCCCATTGATGGGCAAGAGATAGAATTAAAAGTTGCGGTAGCCAGCTCAGCTGCTAATGCAGCTAAAGTATTGGATGCTGTTAAATCTGGCGAAAAGAAATATCATTTTATAGAAGTTATGGCTTGTCCCGGTGGATGTATTCACGGTGGCGGACAACCATATGTTCCGGCCAGAGAAAGGATATTTCTTGACCCACGCCCGGCCAGAGCGAAAGCTCTCTATGATGAAGATCTTGCTCAAAATGAACGCAAGTCATATAAGAATTCCGATGTTCAAGAACTATACAAAAGATTCTTTGGTGAGCCCAACAGTGAACGTGCTCACAAATACCTGCATACCCATTATGGGCAACGCGAAGCTTATCCGCTGAAAGAAGATGATTCTAGTTTATGAAACACCAAGCAATAAACAAAACTGTATGTGTGGTTTTAATTGTACTTGCTGCCTTTTTTTCTGTGTCCTGCACGCAGAAAGCCTCAGAAGCGATTAATATTGTTGCTTTAAAAGGACCTACTGCGATGGGTTTGGCACAATTACTAACTGAATATGGCGGGGATGAAGATGCTGAGTATGCTTTCTCTCTCGAAAGCCAGCCGGAGCTTGTCGGTCCCAAGCTGCTTCAAGGTGAGTGTGATCTGGCAGCATTACCGGCTAATCTGGCGGCTACACTTTATAACAAGAGTGAAGGTAAAATTCAGGTTATTGCCATCAATACTTTAGGAGTTTTATATCTGGCGGAAAATGGCGACAGCATCAAAGATGTGACAGATCTGCGGTCCAAAACTATTTACTCAGCAGGTAAGGGAGCCACTCCGGAGATTGTTTTGAGAATGGTTTTGGAAAATAACGGCATCGACCCGGACAAGGATGTCAACCTTGTTTTTGTATCTGAGCATACAGAAGTTGTAGCACGTATGTTAGCTGAAGAGGGCAGCGTGGGGCACTTACCTGAGCCTTACCTGACTGTGGCCTCCGGCAAAAATCCGTCGATTCGCAGAGCAATTGATTTGAATTCTGCATGGACAGATATTTATGGTGAATCCAGCCCGCTTATTACAGGTGTACTGGTGGGCAGAAAAGATTTTCTGGAGGAAAATAAGAAGGACGTTAAAGTATTCTGCGAGCGCTATGGCTATTCTGCTAATTTTGCTGTAGAAAATATAGATGCAGCTGCCAAGATGATATCTGACTTGGGTATTTTCGAAGAGATTCCGGCAAAGAAAGCTTTGCCCGAATGCAATATTGTATATATCGACGGTGAGGATATGAAGCTTCAGCTTTCAGCCTATCTGGAAGCCTTGTTTAGTGTTAATCCCCAAGTTGTAGGTAACAAAATACCGTCTGACGATTTTTATTTCAAACCATGAGGAGGTTCCGCCGGGCATTAGCTGTAATTTTTTGGCTGCTGGTCATGCAGCTTTTGTCAATCATATTCAAGGAAACACTGATTTTTGTGGGTCCTCTGGATATTGTTAGAAGTCTTGCTAGATTAATTACCCAGACTGATTTTTTGCTGGCAGTATTAGCTACAAGCTGGCGGATTCTTTTTGGCTTTGTTCTGGCAACCGCATTAGCTGGTTTACTAGCTATTGCTGCTATGCGTTCAAGCACGTGGGAAGATTTCTTTGCTCCACTAATAGCGGTTTTTAAAGCGGTCCCGGTGGTTTCCTTTATCCTGATAATCTTAATCTATTTTGGAGCTGATTCAAGCAGCTGGATCGTTGTTTGCATAGTAACTTTGCCCGGCCTCTATGAGAGCCTGCTTCAAGGCATGAGGATGAGTGATCCTGATCTGAATGAAATGGCAGAGGTTTTTGCGGTACCATTCACAAGGCGGCTGAGCAAGCTGTATCTGCCAAGTGCGATATCGTATTTCTCTGCCAGTGCGTCTTCGGCAATAGGTTTTGCCTGGAAAGCAGGAATAGCAACAGAAGTTTTTGGAATTGTCCAGGGTTCACTGGGAGAACGATTCTATGAAGCTAAGATTTATCTGGAAACAGCGGACTTATTTGCCTATACTGCTCTTATTATTATTCTCAGCTGGCTTTTTTCGAAAATACTGCAAGCTCAATTGCGCAAAATGACTAGGAAATATGAATTCGGAATTCAGGGCAAGACAAGTCAGGACATGACTGAAGACAAACTAAATAAACACCAAGTAGCCGGCTCCTCCTATTATCAGACTAAGTTATCAGATAAGAGAGCAAGCACGCAGGTATCAGATGAAATAAAAAATAATGAAGAAGTTTGTCTGCAAACTGTGAACATAACGAAGGCCTACGGTGAGCTGGTCGTACTGGAGAATTTTAACCACTCTTTCTCCGACCACTCTCGCAGTTTTGTGCTGGGACCCTCAGGTTGTGGCAAGACGACATTGCTCCGCCTGCTGCTTGGGCTGGAAGAGCCAAGTTCCGGAGAAGTGCTGGGCAGGAACACAGCAAAGGCCGGTGCAGTTTTCCAGGAACCCCGCCTCTTACCTCATCTGACGGCCAGGGAGAATATTCTTTTTGTAGCTCCAAATCTTAAACAGGCAGAAATTCAGGAGGCTTTTATCCAATTAGGGCTTACCGGCGATCTTGACAAGCCGGTGGCAACACTTAGCGGTGGCATGAAAGATCGGGTAGCCATTGCCCGGCTTCTTTTGTCAGATCGCTATTTTTTGTTAATGGACGAACCTTTTGGTTCACTCGACAGCGAAACAAAAGTACGTACCGGCTCTTTTATTGAGAGACATCTACATGGCCGTCCCTTTATTCTAGTTTCACATCAGCTGGAAGACGGGACTCTGATGCAAATAGAAGAAACAATTATATTAGGATAAAGCCTTGACAGCAGTTATTAAACATTGCCCAGGATGACGTGGTCCAAATGCTGTGCAGCTATGTCACGCATCATACGCAGTAGTTTGATATCTGTAGCAGCTTCACTGGAACGGTAGTTGGGGAAATATCTGGACAGATGCAGAGGCAGTCCCCGGTCAATCCCGGCGAGGAATTTAGCTTCGGCTTCAATCTCGTCAGGGTTGTCAGATAAACCGGGCACAATCAGAGTGGTTACTTCCACGTGAGCATGGGCTGCG
>LFRM01373915.1_pt1 | contig 52137 bp, 42 predicted proteins | sample 618341 | NCBI WGS metagenome assembly LFRM01 (sample SAMN03654438, study PRJNA283298) | anaerobic digester metagenome | isolation source: pool of bioreactors CSTR01a, CSTR02a, and CSTR03a thermophilic anaerobic... | place: Denmark: Kgs. Lyngby | collected 2014-05-21 | reverse complement strand
TAATTATTGTATTAGGTATTCTTTTAATATAAAAAGCTGAAAAAGACTTTATTATCTAAACGCCTATTTCGATTTACTAATTTTCTTTATTTTTGTAAAAAAAATTGAAACTTCCAAGGTATCTATCATCTAAACTCATAAAAAACAAACAAGAAGGTTCAGCACGACCAGTGCTGATAATTGCTCAGATATCTATTGCTATTAGCATCATTGCTATGTTAATATCTTTTTCTATAATTAGAGGTTTCAAAACTGAAATTAAAAATAAGGTTGTAGGCTTTAATGGTCATTTACAAATAGCGAATTATAGCAATATAGCAGATGCTTTTAGCACCGATCCAATTGTTTATCCACGTGATGATGTAGAGAGCATTAAATCTATAAAAAATGTAATTTCCGTAGCACCAATAATAGAAAAACCAGCTATTTTACATGAAAATGATTTAATAGAGGGTATAGTATTCAAAGGTATAAATAAAGAATATCCTACCGATTTTTTTAATGAAAACTTAGTAAAAGGTAGATTGCCAAATTTAGATACTACACTTACAGAGGTTTGCATTTCAGAAAATTTAGCTAAAAAATATAATTTAGATCTAGATAGTGCTGTGAGGGTGTATTTTTTTAAAGAAGGACAATATACTCCAAGGGGACGTAAATTAAAAGTTGTAGGTATATATAATACTGGATTGCAAGATTATGATAATCATTATATCCTTGGAAATATAAAAATACCACAACAACTTGATGGATGGGGAGATACATTGGTAGGAGCTTATGAAATATTTTTGTCAAATATAGACATCATTGATTTTCTAAAACCAATAATTTTGCAAAAACTAGATTATGACGTTCAATTAATAGATGTCAGAGAAAAAGAAAGTCGCTTTTTTTCATGGTTAGAAATGCTTAATAGTAACGTGATAGTTATCTATATACTTATGACTATAGTTGCTTTTATCAATATCATAGGAATATTACTTATATTAATATTAGAAAAAATTAAATTTATAGGATTAATGAAAACTCTAGGGATGACAACAAAAAAACTTTCATCAGTATTTCTATGGCTCACGATGAGATATATAATGTACAGTTTATTAATAGGTAACATAATCACAATTGCGATAATAATTATACAGAATTTATGGCATATAATACCACTAAATGAGACAATGTATTACATGTCTTATGTACCTATGCAGTTAAATATAGATTATTTTATAATTGCAAACCTAGCAATTATAATTCTTGGATTATTGGGAATAATCATACCACGAATAGTAATAAGGCAGATATCACCATCAGAGGCAGTAATAGCAGAGTAAAAAGGTTTTTTGGAGGGAAGGGGGTAGGTGAAATGAATAATTATTATGTTAGCTTTTCCCTATGCTTTAATCTCAACCTCATATATACATACCACGCCTCCCAGTCTGATGCTGCTAAATTCAACATCCTACCTACATCTTCTATCACTCTATTCAATAAATATTTATGCTTGGCCACATACCACATTATATAGCTCTGCAAATACTTCGTAGCAACTCCTCTAAATTTATTATTTATCCATCCTGCAAAATCATTTTCCTTGTCCTTCACTATCGATAATCCATGCTGTCCATACTTCTTTGTTCTCCTAGTAATTATAGTTTTATCTTTTATGCTTTGTGTTTTCAAATTCTTGAATTCTTCATTATCAGGCGAGCAAATCACAGCATTTTTAGAGATTCTTGCTAATAATATTTTATCTATTTGATCTCGTTTCACATTATCTAGACCAGTCAATTTGCAGAGCATATTTCCACTTCTGTCTATCATAGATAGTACAGCTACATTGTGAGTTTTCAGTTCCTGAGCTAATAAATATTCTTCTAAAGTTTTGTATCTGCGACCTTTCTCAGAATATTTCAATTTTAGCTCATCTATTTCCATAATACCAAAGAAGTTTACGTTATTTTCGAAGCTTCTAAGAGCAGATAGAATACGATGTCGCCATTCGAAGCTAGTAGGTAGAGAAATACGAAGTTCTTTAGAACATTGACGTAAGGTTTTGCCCTCTAGCATAAGGCGAATATAGTCGAGCATTAATTCTTTTTTGTGAAGGTAATAGACGAAAGTGCCAGTAGTCTCTCGAAAGTTTTTACCACAATTTTTGCATTTATACACTTGTTGACCTTGTTGGTGACCATTTTTCTTAATATGGATGCTTTTGCAATTGGGACATTGTGGAGAGACGCTTTCAGCTTTCAGATGTTGGTAATCTACAACGTCGTTGCCTTGAAGTTTCATCTTATTGTAGAGATTATTTAGGAATTCTAAATTTAGTTGTTTGCCCTGTGAGAGGTGCTCTTGGAGGTTTGATACTATATTTTTCATATTAAAAAAATTTTGTTGCAAAGATAATATAATTTTTAAATATAAGCATATAAATTTCTAAACATTTTAAAATGTTCACATCTCCCCTCCCTCAAATTCAATCTTCTTACCCCAATATCCCCTTTTGTTCTTCTATAATCTATACATGATTACTTTACCCAAAAAAATTTTTTTATAAATAATTTTATAAAAAAATCACTTATATTTGTAAAAAAATAAACAGATTATGAAAAAATTATTTATTCTTTTTTTGATTTTTTTCCCATACTTTTTATTTAGTCAATATGAAGTTTCTAAAGTAGAAGCTGATCAATGGGGACACTATGTAGTGAGTAAATATTTCCCCAAGGATATTGATTATGGTATTGAGAATGTTGAAATTTTATCAGAACATTCCAATTTTACTTATTATTTATATAATATTAAGCCGACAGGATTTATATTAATTAGTGGTGCTAAGTTATTACATCCTATAATTGGTTATTCTTGGGAGAGTGATTTTAATTATCCTATAGCCCAGCCTGCTGTAAAATCTTTTTTGCGCCAAATTTCTAAATATGTTGAAAAATCTAATAATATACATCCATTATGGTTTAGTGATTGTACTAAAAATGCAGAAAAGCAATATCGTGCTGTTGCACCATTGTTATTTACTAAATGGGATCAGGGTGTTTATTACAATCAGTTTTGTCCTAAAGATCCTGCAGGTCCAGATGATAGATGTGTAACTGGTTGTGTAGCTACTGCTCTGGCTCAGGTGCTTAATTATTTTCGTTGGCCTTTAGTTGGTGAGGGAGAATATACAGATATAGATACTACTTATGGTCATTTATATGTTAACTATGCAGAGCAGCATTATTCTTATAATCAGATGCCTATTGCAGCTAATAGAGAAAATCGTCAATTAGCAAAACTTATTTATCATATTGGTGTGGCTTGTGATATGCATTATGGTCCTGATGGTTCTGGTATGTATAATCACAAAGCGGCTTATGCTATGAAAAATTTCTTTCGTTATGATGATTCTACAAAATATTTATTTCGTGATGAATCAACCTTAGATTGGGATAGTTTGCTTCGTTCTTATTTAGATCAGAAAATTCCACTTTATTATGCTGGTTGGTCTGATACAGAGTATGTAAGTGGTCATGCTTTTGTATTAGATGGTTATCAGGACACTATGGTTTATCATATTAATTGGGGATGGGGTGGTGCTTACGATGGATATTTTAATATTAATAATCTCACACCTGCTGGAGCTGATTTCACTCATAAACATGAATTAATTATTAATATGTATCCTAAAGGTCAATATCCTGTATATTGCGATAACACTGATACATTATTAACTCTAGATGGTACTATAGATGATGGTAGTGGTCCTTTATTCGATTATTTACCAAACACTCATTGTAGTTGGTTAATTAAGCCTTTCGATTCTATTCAAAATATTAAACTTACTTTTCTTAAATTAGATTTACCAGATCCTAACGATGTTATCAAAATATACGAAGGTGATGATAATGCCGGAAATATAATAGCTACTATTACTGGTACAAATATTCCAAATACTATTACTGTAAATGGTAAATCTGTTTTTATTGAATTCATTTCTAATGATAGTGTACAGGGAGATGGATTTTTATTATCTTATTCTGCTACTCTTTATAATTTTTGTACACCAAGTTTAGTTCAAATAGTTGCCGACAGCGGTGTAATAAATGATGGTAGTGGTATATATAATTATCATAATAATAGAATTTGTCGATGGCGTATAACTCCTGAAAATGCTGATAATTTATTGCTTACTTTTAATTATTTCGATATAGATTCTACTGATTATTTAACTATTAAAAGCTATGATGGCAGTGTCAATTTAGAGCTTAGAGGTAATAGTTTACCATCACCTATTAATATTTCTAGTTTCCCTATTAATATTTTGTTTAGCTCTAGTAAAACTTATAATGCACAGGGTTTCGAATTGGTTTTCAAGCCAGATATTAATTCTATTGCCTCATATAATGATGATTCATATCTTTATCCTAATCCTTTTAATAATTTTTTAAATCTAAAAACTGATAATGATGGTCAATTATTTATATATTCTCCAGAGGGGCAATTGATTTATTCTCAATATTTTTATTCTGGTAATAATATTATAAATACTGCCAATTGGCCGGCTGGTATATGTTTTGTAATATTTGTGAGTAATGACTTTGTTTTTAGTAAAAAAATTGTAAAATTATATGAGTAGTTTAGACAATGTAATTTTAATAAGTGATAGGGTACTGATAAAACCTCTTACTGAAGACGAAAAAACTTCTAGTGGATTGATTTTGCCTCCAGGTTATCATGAAAAAGAAATCGTAGCTTATGGATATATTGTGAAAGTAGGTCCAGGTTATTCACTGCCGAGTGAATCTTTTGAAGATGAATATTGGAAACGTGAAACTACTGAACAGGTGCGTTATCTCCCTCTGCAGGTGAAAGAGGGAGATCTAGCTGTATATTTACAAAAGCAAGCTATTGATGTAGAAATTAATAATGAAGAATATAAAATCGTAAATCAAAATTCTATTCTCTTGGTTCAAAGAGAAGATTTTTTATAATAATTCTTTGTTTTATGGACTAAAAATTAATTTAAAAAATTATTTTAATCTAATATTTATTATCTTTTATCAATATATTTTCTATATTTACTAAAAATATGTATTGTAATATTTTATATTTTACAAATAAATTTTAAATAAAATAAAAAAGAGCTACTTTATATGGTAGCTCTTTTAATAGATATAATTAAAATAATTATTTTATGCTTCACCGTAGAAATTAGTATTTATATTAGGCATTTTGTGCTCATGTTCTATAATCTCACCAAAATTATTTTCATAACGTTGTATATTATCTGATAAAGCTCTAAGAAGTTTTTTGGCATGTTGTGGAGTACAAATAATTCTACTTCTCACTTTAGCATCTGAAACTCCTGGCACTAATGACAGGAAATCTATTACGAATTCATCAGGAGAATGTGAAATAATAGCTAAATTTGAATAAATACCATCTGCTATCTCAGGTGGTAAAAAAACATTTATTTGATTTTCTTTTTTATCTTTTTCGCTCATAATTTTATTGATTTTGTAATTCTTTTTTTGATTCTATTAAAGCCTCATATTCTTCCATAGAGCCAACAATCAAGTTATCATATTGACGAATACCTGTCCCAGCTGGTATTAGATGACCAACAATGACATTTTCTTTAAGGCCATTTAAATTATCTTTAGTTGCTTTCACAGAAGCATTAGTTAACACTTTAACCGTTTCTTGGAAAGAGGCTGCAGACAATACACTTTGTGTTTGCAAAGCAGCTCTAGTAATTGATTGTAAAACCTGCCTAGCAGTAGCAGGTTGTGCATCTCTAGCTTGTACCAGCTTCATATCTCTACGTTTAAGTACAGAATTAATATCTCTAAGTTGTCTAGCTGTAACTAGCATACCAGGACGCAAATCACTATCACCAGGATCAGTTATTACTTTCATACTAAATATCTTATCGTTTTCATCATTAAAAACAAATCTATCTACTAATTCTTTTTCTAAGAATCTAGTATCGCCAGGATCAACGATTTCAACTTTTTGCATCATTTGTTTAACAATAACTTCGAAATGTTTATCATTGATTTTAACACCTTGCAAACGATAGACTTCTTGAATTTCATTAACAAGGTATTCCTGCACTTTAGTAGGACCTTTAATAGCCAATATATCTAATGGAGAGATAGGACCATCTGAAAGTGGAGTACCAGCTTTAACAAAATCTCCTTCTTGAGCTAGAATTTGTTTAGTAGTGGGAATCAAATAATGTCTTTCATCACCAGTTTTAGAAGTTATTATAACTTCTTTATTTCCCCTTTTAAGTTTAGAACCGAAACTAACTATACCATCGATTTCAGCAACAATAGCAGGATCTATTGGAGATCTAGCCTCAAATAATTCTTGTACACGTGGCAATCCACCTGTAATATCACTAGCTTTACCTACTATACGTGGTATTTTGGCTATATTATCACCAATTTTTATTAATTGTCCATCATGTACGAGAATACTTGCCCTAACAGGTAAATCATAAACTTTTAAAACTTCACCTGCTGCAGAAGTAATTAATATTTGAGGAATTTTCCCTCTCTGTTTAGAATCAATGATTATTCTATCCTTATGTCCAGTATTTTCATCTATTTCATATTTAAAAGTAACGTTTTCAATAATATCATTATATACCACTTTACCCGCAACCTCACTTATAATTAAAGAATTATATGCATCCCATTCACAGATAATTTCTCCTTTTTTTACTAGCTCACCTTCTAATTTATAAAGTTTAGAGCCAAAAGGAATATTAGAAGATTGCATAATAGTCATTGTATTAGGATCTAGTAAATGCACTTCAGCAGAACGCCCCATGACAATATAGTAATTATTAGCATTATCATTATAATCTATATATCTAAGTTCATCAAAATGAACAATTCCATCATTTTTAGCAATAATTTTATTTTCTATGCCCACACGACCTACTGCACCACCAATATGGAAAGTACGTAATGTAAGCTGAGTACCAGGTTCACCAATAGATTGGGCTGCTATCACACCAACAGCTTCTCCCACATTCACTAATTTACCTATAGCCAAGTTTCTACCATAGCATTTAGCACATACGCCATGTCTAGATTCACAAGTGAGTACTGAGCGAATTTCTACTTCAGTAATACCAGCATCTATTATAGCTTGGGCTTTATTTTCAGTAATTTCTTCTCCTTCATGAACAATAATTTCACCAGTTATAGGTTTTTGTATATCATGCAGAGAAACTCTACCTAAAATACGATCATATAAAGATTCAACGATTTCATCACCATTACGTAAATCACTAACTACTAATCCACGTAAAGTACCGCAATCATCTTCGGTAACAATTACATCTTGAGCAACGTCAACTAATCTACGAGTTAGATAACCAGCATCTGCAGTTTTAAGAGCAGTATCTGCTAAACCTTTTCTAGCACCGTGAGATGAAATAAAGTATTCAAGCGTTGACAAGCCTTCTTTAAAATTTGCTATAATAGGATTTTCAATAATTTCTGAGCTAGAAATAGCGCTCTTTTGAGGTTTAGCCATCAATCCACGCATACCACATAGCTGACGTATTTGCTCTTTAGAACCTCTAGCACCTGAATCTAGCATCATATAAACAGGATTAAACCCTTGTTTATCATTAGCTATTTGCTTAATTAATATTTGAGTTAATTTAGCATTAGCATGCGTCCATGTGTCAATTACTTGATTATATCGCTCATTATTAGTAATTAAGCCCATATTATAATTTGCCATTATCTCATCTACCTCTTCTTTAGCTTCATTGATAATATCAACTTTTTCTTCTGGTATTATTAAATCTCCTAAATTAAAAGATAATCCACCTTTGAATGCTATTTGATAACCTAATTGTTTAACGTCATCTAGAAATTGAGTAGTTACAACATTATTTGTAGCTTTTAAAACATCAGCAATAATGTCTCTAATAATACTTTTAGTAACAACTTTATTTATAAAACCAACCTCTTCAGGAACGATTTCATTGAAAATTATTCTACCAATAGTTGTCTCTATAAGAGATTTATTGCCATTTTTATCGTTAATCAACACTTTCACTACAGCATGCATATCTACCTTGCCTTCATTATAAGCCAATAAAGCTTCTTCTTTAGAATAGAATATTTTGCCTTCACCGCGAATTATGTACTCTGGTGTACTTTTGCGTTCTTTTGTTAAATAATACAATCCAAGGACCATATCTTGAGATGGAACAGCAATAGGAGCACCATTAGCTGGATTTAGAATATTATGTGTAGCAAGCATTAATATTTGAGCTTCTGCCACAGCTTCATTGCCAAGAGGTACGTGCACAGCCATTTGATCACCATCAAAGTCAGCATTAAATGCAGCACACACTAATGGGTGCAATTGTATTGCTCTACCTTCAATCATTTTAGGTTGAAAAGCTTGAATACTCAATCTATGCAATGTAGGAGCACGATTTAGCAAAACTGGATGACCTTTCAACACATTTTCTAATATTTCCCAGATAACTGGATCTTTTCTTTCAATAACTTTTTTAGCAGATTTTACAGTTTTTACTATGCCACGCTCTAAAAGATGACGAATGATAAAAGGTTTAAAAAGTTCAGCAGCCATTTCCTTTGGTAAACCAACTTCATTCATTTTAAGTTCTGGACCTACAACGATTACAGAACGGCCAGAATAATCTACACGTTTACCTAAAAGATTTTGTCTAAAGCGTCCTTGTTTCCCTTTCAGACTATCACTTAGAGATTTTAGGGGTCTATTAAGAGATGAACCCGCAACAGCTACTTTACGAGTATTATCAAACAAATAATCAACAGCTTCCTGGAGCATACGTTTTTCGTTACGTAGGATCACATCAGGAGCTTTGATATCTACTAATCTTTTTAATCTATTATTGCGAATGATGACTCTACGATAAAGTTCATTCAGGTCACTAGAAGCAAACCTACCACCATCTAGAGGTACTAAAGGTCTAAGATCTGGCGGAATGACTGGTAAAATTTTTAGAATCATCCATTCTGGATTATTTTTAATATGTTTTTGAGCTTCACGAAAATCTTCAACTACTTGTAATCTTTTTAAAAGATCAGATTTTCTTTGTTGAGATGTTTCATTGCTAGCTCTATCACGCAGATTATAAGACAGCTCATCTAGATCTAATTCTGATAATAAATATAGTAAAGCCTCACCACCCATTTTAGCAATAAATTTATCAGGATTATCATCAGATAATTGCTGATTTTCTATTGGGATATTTTCTAAAATATTGAAATATTCTTCTTCGCTAAGGAAATCAAGTTTATTGATGTTTTCTTTAGCCATAATACCAGGATTGATGACTACGTATTTTTCATAATAAACAACATTTTTGATTTGTTTAGTATTAAAACCTAGCAGAGCTCCTATTTTATTAGGATTAGAACGGAAATACCATGTATGAGCTACAGGTACAGACAATTGAATATGTCCCATGCGTTCGCGTCTAACTTTTTTTTCAGTAACTTCTACGCCACATCTATCACAAACAATACCTTTATATCTAATACGTTTATATTTACCACAAGCACACTCATAGTCTTTCACAGGACCAAAAATACGTTCACAAAACAAACCATCTCTCTCTGGTTTGTAGGTACGATAGTTAATAGTTTCTGGTCTAGTCACTTCCCCATGAGACATAGCCAGAATATCATCAGGTGATGCTATACTGATAATTATACTTGAAAAATTTGTGGGGATTGAATCACTTTTAAATGCCATATTTTTTTAATTATTCTTCAAATGTTATTTTTAAACCTAACCCACGAAGTTCGTGGACTAATACATTAAATGACTCAGGAATACCTGGTTCAGGCAAATTATTTCCTTTAACAATAGCTTCATAAGCTTTTGCTCTACCAGTAACATCGTCACTTTTTACAGTCAAAATTTCACGTAATATATGTGAAGCTCCAAAAGCTTCCAAAGCCCAAACTTCCATTTCACCAAAACGTTGACCACCAAAGTGTGATTTACCACCAAGAGGTTGTTGAGTTATTAGAGAATAAGGGCCTATAGATCTAGCATGCATTTTATCATCTACTAGGTGATGCAGCTTCATCATATAAATAATACCAACTGTAGTAGGTTGATCAAAACGATCTCCAGTGCCCCCGTCATACAAATACACTTGTCCATTCTCAGGTAACCCAGCTTTTCTAATATATTCATTAGTTTCTTCTATAGTTGCTCCATCAAAAATAGGTGTAGCGAAATGTACGCCAAGTTTTTTGCCAGCCCAGCCTAATACAGTTTCATAAATCTGTCCCAAGTTCATACGACTAGGCACACCTAATGGATTAAGGACCACATCTACAGGAGTACCATCTGCCAAAAACGGCATATCTGCCTCTGGTACTATTTTAGCAACTATACCTTTATTACCATGACGACCAGCCATTTTATCGCCAACTTTTAGTTTACGTTTGGTTGCTATATATACTTTGGCTAATTTTACTATTCCTGATGGTAGATCATCTCCTACGCTTAAAGTATATTTTTGTCTTTGTAGTTTGCCATAAATATCTTTATATTTTATTTCATAATTATGAAGTACTTGTTTTATAAGTTTATTTTTTTCATTATCTGAGGTCCAATTTTCTGGATTAATATCCAAATAATTTTCTATACGTTGCAATAATTTAGCAGAAAATTTTTCACCTTTAGCTATTAATTCTACTTTATATTTATTAAATACACCGTTAGAAACTGTTCCTTCAGTAATAGAAATAAGTTTTTTAATTAATTTATCTCTAAGAGCACTTGCTTCTTTTTCGAATTCTGCCTCAACTTTTTCTACGAGATGTTTTTCTTTTTCTTTTTCTTTTTTATTTTTTGAAAGTTTAGAGAATAATTTAGTGTCAATAACAGTACCAGCAGAGCCTGGAGGAGTTTTCAGAGAAGCGTCTTTCACATCACCAGCTTTGTCGCCAAAGATAGCTCGTAATAATCTCTCTTCTGGAGTAGGATCAGTTTCACCTTTAGGAGTAATTTTACCAATTAAAATATCACCTTCAGTAACTTCGGCGCCTATTCTAATAATACCATTTTTATCCAAATCTTTAGTAGCTTCAATGCTAACGTTAGGTATATCATTTGTCAATTCTTCTATACCTCTTTTAGTTTCACGTACTTCAGTAGAAAATTCTTCTATATGTAGCGAAGTAAATAGATCTTCTTTCAAAACACGTTCAGAGATTACAATAGCATCTTCATAGTTATATCCTTTCCAAGGCATAAATGCAACTAAAAGATTTCTTCCGAGAGCTAATTCACCATCCTTAGTAGCGAAACCTTCACAAAGAACTTGTCCTTTTTTTACTTTATCACCTTTTCTCACAATAGGTATCAGATTAATTATAGTGTTTTGATTAGTTCTAAGGAATTTAGTGAGTTCATAAGTAGTATAATCATCATCAAAAGAAGCTAATTTAGCATTTTTATCCAAGTCATATTTAATTATAATTTTTTTAGCATCGACATATTCTACTACGCCGTCATATTCGGCATTAATAAGAACACGAGAGCTTTCGGCCACTTTACTTTCTATACCTGTAGCTACAATAGGAACTTCTGGATTGAGTAGTGGAACAGCTTGACGCATCATGTTTGATCCCATAAGTGCACGGTTAGCGTCATCATTTTCCAAAAATGGAATTAAAGAAGCAGATACTGAAGCTATTTGGTTAGTAGCCACATCCATAAAGTTTATTTGTTCACGAGGTACAACAGGAAAATCTGAACTATAACGGCACATCAATTGTTCTTCTACTATTAATCCATTTTCATCTAACAATGTATTAGCAGGAGCAATATAATAAAATTCCTCATCTTCAGCATTCAAATAAATAGGCTCTTCATCTATTTGTACCACACCATTGATAACTCGATGATATGGAGTTTCTATGAAACCTAGATCATTAATACGAGAATAAACTGTTAGTGAATTAATCAATCCAATATTAGGACCTTCAGGAGTTTCTATAGGGCAGAGACGTCCATAATGAGTATAATGAACATCACGCACTTCGAAACCAGCACGTTCACGTGTTAGACCACCAGGACCTAAAGCACTAATACGACGTTTATGAGTAATCTCTGAAAGGGGGTTTGTTTGATCTAACAATTGAGATAATTGATTTGTGCCAAAAAATGTATTAATAACTGATGACAGAGCTTTAGCATTAATCAAATCAATAGGTTTAAACACTTCATTATCTCTCACGTTCATACGCTCTCTAATAGTTCTAGCCATACGTGCTAAACCTACACCAAATTGCATATACAATTGTTCACCTACTGTACGAACACGTCTATTGCTTAAATGATCTATATCATCGATATCTGTTTTGTTATTTATTAAATTTATTAAATATTTAATTATATCGATGATATCTTGATGAGTTAGTACACGTTGATTAATATCTACTGTATCTCTTTCTAGTTTTTTATTAATTTTATAGCGACCGACCTCACCCAGATCATATTTTTTATCTGAAAAGAAAAGCTTATCAATGATTTGCAAAGCAGTTTCTTTGTCAGGAGGTTCAGCATTACGTAGCTGTCTATAAATATATTCTAAAGCTTCTCGTTGATTATTTGCTGGATCTTTTTGTAGAGTATTAAATAGTACAGAATAATCATCAGTATTTATGTCATCTCTATGTAGAAGAATTGTTTCAGCGTTAGATTTCAAAATTATTGGAATATGAAATTCCTCAATGATAGTTTCACGTTCTATCAAAACTTCTGTACGTTCTAGAGAAGTTAGCTCACCAGTATCCTCATCTACAAAATCCTCAATCCAATTACGTACAACACGAGCAGCTAATTTTCTTCCTATATAATTTTTTAGATTTTTTTCATCAATTGCAACTTCTTCAGTTAAATCGAAAATTTCTAAAATTTCTTTATCAGTTTCATAGCCAATAGCACGTAGTAGAGTGGTCATAGGTACTTTCTTCTTTCTATCTATATATGCATACATTACACCTTGTATATCAGTAGTAAATTCTATCCAAGTTCCTTTGTGAGGGATAATGCGAGCAGAATATATTAAACCACCATTAGGATGTCGAGTAGTTTCGAAAAATACACCAGGACTACGATGCATTTGCGACACAACGACTCTTTCAGCACCATTGATTATAAAGGTTCCTTTGGGAGTCATGTAAGGAATAGGACCCAGATATACATCTTGAGTAACAGCTTCGAAATCTTCATGTTCTGGATCAGTACAATATAGATAAAGTCGAGCTTTGAATGGTACACTATATGTAAGGCCACGTTCCATACATTCCTCGATAGTATATCTTGGTGGATCTATATAATAATCCACGAAATCTAAAACATACAGTCCTCGAGAATCTGTAATAGGAAAATTTTCTTTAAAAACTTTAAATAATCCTTCATTTTTTCTATTTTCGGGAGTTGTCTCCAATTGAAAAAAATCCTTAAACGATTGTAATTGAACTTCTAAAAGATCTGGACTTTCGTATTGTAAGGATTTACCAAATTTGATTCTTTCTTTCATATTTTTAGAATCTCTAATTTTTTTAAATTCTTTTTTTAAACTTATATTTTTTTGTTAAAAATAATATTTAATGATATATGAAAAATTTTTTTACACTTCATTAATTTTTCTAAAAAATTTATAATTATAAAATAAAATTTTGATTAAACAAATACATTAAAATTATTTATTAAAAATAATCAAAAGATCAGCCTGAACAATTAAAAAATTGCTCAGACTGATACAAAAATGAGTAAGTATAGACATTTTACTTAATTTCAACTTCAGCGCCTGCTTCTTCTAAAGATTTTTTCAATGCATCAGCTTCTTCTTTTGAAATTTTTTCTTTGATAGGCTTAGGAGCTGTATCTACTAATTCTTTAGCTTCTTTAAGGCCTAGTCCAGTCATTTCTTTAACTAATTTAACAACAGCTAATTTTTGAGGGCCTGCAGCTTTTAGAATTACATCAAATTCTGTTTGTTCTTCTTGAGCAGCTGCACTGCCTTCACTAGCAACACCACCAGCTACCATTACTGGAGCAGCAGCTGGTTCAATGTTATATTTTTCTTTTAAAATTGTAAGAAGATCATTAACTTCTTTTACGGTCAGGTTTACTAACTGTTCCGCTAATACTTCAATATCTGCCATTTTATAATTTTTTTTAGGTTAAACAAAAATTTATTCTTTTTCTGCTAGAGTTTTTAATACGCCAGCAATTTTTTGTCCTTGACCTTGCAAGGATGATAATAATTTATTAAATGGATTATTAAGAGCTAATGCTATATCTGCAATAAGTTCTTCACGAGTTTTTAGAGTAGCTAAAGTATTTAATTGATTATCGCCAATAAAGACTACATTTTCTATAAAAGCACCTTTCAGAATAGGTTTATCAGAATTTTCTCTAAATTTTTTAATTAATTTAGCAGGTGCATTATTGGGTGTATGGCCATACATGATAGCAGTAGGTCCATTAAGTATAGGATACATTTCAGAATAATCCTTATTACTACTAAGCATTGCTTTATGTAACAAAGAATTTTTGACAACTTTAAGTTTAATATTTTCTTTAAAACATCTAGATCTCAAGAGAAATGTATCTACAGAATTTAGTCCGCTAATATCTACTACATAGATATAATCATAATTATTTACTAGCTCTATTAATTCATCTAATAAAATTTGCTTTTTTTCTCTTTTCATAACATTAAGAGTTAAACAATAGATTTAGGATCGATTTTTACACTAGGACTCATAGTACTGGAAGCAGTAATTTTTTTAATATAAGTACCTTTAGCAGCGGGAGGTTTCAATTTCATAACAGTACTAATTAATTCTTTAGCATTTTCAACCAATTTTTCTGGATCGAAGGATACTTTGCCAACAGGAGAATGAATAATACCATACTTATCAACTTTGAAATCCACCTTACCACTTTTAGCAGCAGTAACAGCTTTGCCCACATCCATAGTAACAGTGCCAGTTTTAGGATTAGGCATGAGTCCACGTGGTCCAAGAATTTTACCTAAAGGGCCGATTTTAGGCATTACATCGGGAGTACAAATAATCACATCTACATCTGTCCAACCAGATTTGATTTTATCAATGTACTCTTCGAGACCGACATAGTCTGCACCGGCTTCTTTAGCTTCATTTTCTTTATCAGGTCCACATAGTACTAAAACTCGAACATTTTTTCCTGTACCGTGAGGAAGCATCACAGTACCTCTAACCATTTGGTCAGATTTGCGAGGATCTACACCTAAGACTATGTCTAGATCGACGGAAGCATCGAAATTAGTATAAGTAATTTCTTTGACGATCTTCATAGCATCGGCTAGGTTATAGAGTGCGTTTTTATCATATTTAGCCAGGGCGGCTTTTCTTTTTTTAGGTATTTTAGCCATGGTTCTTTAATTTTAAAATGAATAATTAGAAAGGAGCATTACCTGTAACAGTTATACCCATGCTATTAGCTGTACCAGCAATAGTTTTCATAGCAGATTCTATTGTAAAACAATTTAAATCTACCATTTTATCTTGGGCAATTTGTTTAATTTGATCCCAGGAAACCTTTCCTACTTTAACTCTATTAGGTTCAGCGGAACCTTTTTGGATTTTAGCAGCTTCCATTAGTTGAACCACGACTGGAGGAGTTTTTACTACAAAATCGAAGCTTTTATTAGCATACACTGTAATAATAACAGGTAATAATTTACCAGCTTGATTTTGAGTACGAGCATTAAATTGCTTACAAAACTCAGTAATATTTAAACCCTTAGATCCAAGGGCAGGTCCAATCGGTGGAGCTGGATTAGCTGCACCTCCCTTAATTTGTAATTTAATAATTCCTACTACTTCTTTTGCCATTATTTTATTTTTTATTTACGATTCTTTTTCTACTTGCATATAACTTAATTCCAATAAAGTTTTACGACCAAAAATTTTAACACCAACTTTTAATTTTTTCTTTTCTTCATTAATTTCTTCTACAGTACCTACGAATGAACTGAACGGTCCATCGACGATACGAACATTTTCTCCAACTAAAAATGACAGTTCTATTTCTTCCCCTTTATCATTAAGTTCATCTACTTTACTAAGTATTCTATGTACTTCTGAAGATCTCATTGGAGTAGGATTATCTTTATCTCCGAGAAATCCCAAAACACTAGGAATGCTCTTAATTGTATTGATAATCTCAGCATCTAATATAGCTTCTATCAAAACATATCCAGGAAAATAATTTTTCTCTTTAGTAATTCTTTTCCCTTTACGTATTTGATATACTTTCTCTACTGGCACTAAAACTCTAGGTATATAACTACGAAGATTATTTTTATCGATTTCTATTTCCAAAAGTTCTTTTACTTTTTTTTCTTGTCCTGTAAATGTTTTAATTACATACCATTTATGGAGATTATCATCTTTTTCGGGCATCATTATTATAGATTAATAATTTTTTAATAAATAAAACTAACTAAACCCTGACTAGCAAGATCCATAACTAAAATAACAATAGATATGATTACTGAAGCTACAGCCACTACGATAGAACTTTCTACTAACTCATCCCAAGATGGCCAAGTAACTTTATGTAAAAATTCATCTCTAACCTCTTTTAATTGTCTTAAAAATTTTTTCATAACTAAAAAATTAATCAACGCGGGCGGGAAGACTCGAACTCCCAACCAATGGTTTTGGAGACCACTACTCTACCAATTGAGCTACACCCGCAATTATGTAAACTAACTAAAAATCAATCTAAAATTTCAGTTACTTGACCAGCGCCTACAGTTCTACCACCTTCACGTATAGCAAATCTAAGACCTTTATTCATTGCGATAGGATAGATCAGATCTACTTGAATAGTAATATTATCACCAGGTAAAACCATTTCTACACCATCTGGTAAATTAATTTCGCCAGTTACATCAGTAGTGCGGAAATAGAATTGTGGACGATAGTGATTTTTAAAAGGAGTATGACGGCCACCTTCTTCTTTTTTAAGAATATACACCTCAGCTTTAAATTTTTTATGAGGATGTATACTGCCTGGTTTAGCAATAACCATGCCACGTTTGATTTCATCTTTGTCTATACCTCTTAGAAGTAATCCTACATTATCTCCAGCTTCGCCACGATCTAATATTTTACGGAACATTTCTACACCAGTAACAACACTTTTTAGTTTTTCTTCACTAAGTCCAACGATTTCAACAGGATCACCAGTATTAATAACTCCTTGTTCTATACGGCCAGTAGCTACAGTACCACGACCTGTGATAGAGAAAATATCTTCTACAGGCATTAAAAAGTCTTTATCAATATCTCTAACAGGAAGAGGGATAAAATTATCAACAGCGTCCATTAATTCAAGAACTTTTTCTACCCATTGTGGCTCACGATTCAGAGCACCTAATGCAGATCCACGAATTACAGGAGTATTATCTCCATCATAACCGTAAAAATTTAATAAATCACGAATATCCATTTCTACTAAATCGAGAAGCTCTGGGTCATCTACTATGTCTACTTTATTCATGAAAACTACAATAGCAGGGACACCTACCTGGTGAGCTAACAAGATATGTTCACGTGTTTGAGGCATAGGACCATCAGTAGCAGCTACGACAAGAATAGCACCATCCATTTGAGCAGCACCAGTTACCATATTTTTAATATAGTCAGCGTGACCTGGACAGTCTATATGAGCATAGTGACGATTTTCTGTTTCATATTCAATATGAGAAGTATTGATAGTAATACCTCGATCTTTTTCCTCGGGAGCATTATCAATATCAAAAAAGCTTTTAGCTTGAGCATAACCTTTCTCAGCTAATATTTGGGTGATAGCAGCTGTTAATGTTGTTTTACCATGGTCTATATGTCCTATTGTACCGACATTGACATGAGGTTTGTTGCGTTCAAATTTTTCTTTTGCCATGTTTTTATGTTTTTTGGGTTAATTAAAGCCTTCGGCGAGAGTTGAACTCGCGACCCCTTCCTTACCAAGGAAGTGCTCTACCACTGAGCTACAAAGGCATAAATATTTAAAAAGCGGAAGACGGGACTCGAACCCGCTACCTAAAGCTTGGAAGGCTTTCGCTCTGCCAGATGAGCTACTTCCGCTAGAAGTGGGGAGGGAAGGATTCGAACCTCCGAAGGCTTAGCCAACAGATTTACAGTCTGCCCCATTTGACCACTCTGGTACCTCCCCATTTACTGAGCCGATAGAGGGACTCGAACCCCCGACCAGCTGATTACAAATCAGCTGCTCTACCAACTGAGCTACATCGGCTTTTTATCACATATTATTATAAAAAACAACCTAAAATTTTAGTTTGCAAAATTATATATTATTTTTCAATTAAAAAAAATTTTTAATAATTTTTTTTAATATTTTATTTTTCTTTTGTCTTTTCTATTTGCCTACGCAAAGCTTCCACAGCCAAATCTGTTGCTTCTTCGAATGTTTTAGCTTTTTTCATTGCGAAAAGGTCATTACCAGAAATTACTAATTTTATTTCTGCAATCTTATTCTCTGGTGTAGGTGTATTCTCTAATTTTAAAATTACATCACTGCTAATGATTTCTTGATGAAATTTTGATAGTTTTTTAATTTTTTCGTTAATATATTCATCCAATTTCTTATCTATTTTGAAATGGATAGGATTAATATTCACTTTCATAAAACCTCCTTTTTAAAACATTGTATATTTTTTAATATTAATTTATGACCTCGGATGCGCTTTTGAATAAACTTTCTTAATATGCTCAATAGAACTATGAGCATATATTTGCGTAGATGCTAAGCTACTATGTCCTAATAATTCTTTGATAGCATTTAAATCAGCTCCTTCTTGTAATAGATGTGTGGCAAAAGTATGTCTAAGTATATGAGGACTTTTTTGTGAAATATAATTTAAATCACTCAAATAACTATTGACTACTCTATAAACAAATTTATCATATAACTTTTTACCATTTTTTAATAAAAAAAAGTTATCATCAATTTGCTTATTTGCAAAAAAATCACTTTTTATGTTTATATAATCAAGGATTAACTTTTTAAAATCATCTGTAAACGGGATGTATCGCTCCTTATTCCTTTTGCCTAGCACCTTAATAGTTTTTCTATATAAATCGATATCTTCATTTTTTAAATTTACTAATTCAGATCTACGCATACCTGTTTGATAAAGCATCTCAATAATCAAAATATTTCTCATAGGTTCAAAATCACTTGTAGCATTATTTTCGAAATCTTCATTTAGTATATCTACATTCAAATCTTTAGATTTAACATATTGAGGTATACGTTTAGGTATTTTAGGTTTAGAGATATTATTCACTGGATTTTGAGGAATAATATTTTTATTTACCAAAAAATTATAAAAAGAAGATAAAGCTACAATTTTCCTATTGATAGTAGAAGCCTTTAAACCTAATTCATTTAAAAACATTATCCAATCATTTATATGGATACGTTTGACGTTTATTAAATCTATATCAAAAGTATTTTGAATAAATGCTTTAAAATCATATAAATCAATACTATACGAATAAACAGTACGTGGAGAATATCTTTGATTATTCTCTAAAAAATTCAAATAATCTTTAATATAGTCCATTAAGAAAAAAATTATAAACTATTAATGAACTATTTCAAGCATTTAAGCTCTTAGTAATACGTTGTTGTTTATATAAAGATTTAGATTTTTTTTCTCTTTCCTTTTCTGAAGGTTTCACATAAAATTGTCTAGCTTTCACTTGTTTAGCGACACCTGTTTTTTCAAATTTTCTTTTAAGTTTTTTCAAAGCTTTATCAATGCTATCGCCTTCTTTTAATTCTACTATTAACATATAAATACCTTTTTTTGCAAAATTACATTTTTTTTTTGAAATAAAAAAATTTATAATAAAATTGATTCTATAATATTTTGAGTGGGTTAATTATTTTAACACAAAGAACACCAAGATATTACTCAAAGTTTATCCTGTTAAATAATTCCGCATAAGCGGAATTGCTTTGCATTTAACAGGATGAACAAAGTGTCATTTTTAAGCCTTTTAATTCTATCATTCTCTGTGTTCTTTGTGCATTCTTTGAGAACTTTGTGGTTAATATTTAACTGTCTAATTTTTATAAATTATTCTTTTATTAATCTCAACCCACTCAAAATGTTATAGAACCTTTTTTTCGTATTTTGAAATAATATTATCTATAGCAGTTTCTATCATTTCGATAGCATTATTTAATTCATGAATATCATCAAGAAGGCAAGGATCAGCTATAGAAATATTCCTACCTGGATAAACTTCATTCATTAAATAATCAATTTTTTTTAAATCATTTTCATTGCGAGCCATTTCTTTAGCAAGCTTGTAAACATTTGAATCCATTACATAGATTTCGTCAAAATTATCAAAATCTGCTTTCTGAAATAATCTACTCCTATGATTAGATGGCTGGTAACCTTTAGCGATTAATGCTTGTTGAACACGTTCATCAGTCTCTTCACCAATTAAATAAGGTTCAAATCCAGCAGAGTCTACTATAGAATCACTTCCGATTTTTGCTAATTTTTCTTTTAAAATTTGCTCAGCCATATTTGATCTACAAACATTACCTTGGCACAAAAATAAATATCTCATCATATTAATTTTTTTGCAAAATTAAATGATTTGTTTTATTGAGTATAAAAAAATTTATATTTTTGTAAAATATTGATATAGATTAATGGAAGAAAAACGCAAAATATCTAAATATAACAATGAATATAATTCATATTTATTGCGAATAGTATTAAAAAAAAATTTGTGGTTGATAATACTATTTTTAGCCATTATAGTATTAGGTATATGGGCATTTCTTAGATACACACAGCCTATTTATCAAGCGAATACTATAATACAATTAAACAACGAAAATAGAGTTACAGAACTAATAAGTTCAAATACATTTACTAAAGACAATACATTAGAAAACAGAGTGGAAGTGCTCTCATCACCAGAATTTATAAAAAGAGTTATACGAAAATTGCCTTTAGACATAAGTTTGTATGCTAAAGGGAATATCTTAGACTTTGAACTATATAAAACTGCACCTATCTCTATAGAGTATTCAATAAAAGATAGCACTATCATTAATGTCCCTATTTATTTTAAAATAAAAAATAGCAAAAATATAGAATTAAATTATAAATTAAATGGTGAAATCATACAAATAAAAGAAAAAATCGGAGATACTATTTTAACTCGACATCTAAAACTATATATAATTCCATCTCCCGACATAACTGATGGTGAATATTACTTTACGATAAATGATTTCACACATTTAGTACGCAGATATAGAAATCAGTTGTCTATAAGCATTATAAATAGTAATTCTGGATCAGTACAATTGTCGTTTAATGATGAAAATCCTGTAAAATGTGTAGACTTTTTAAACACAGTAATTCAAGAATATAAATCATTTGATATAGAGCAGAGAACTAAAAGTGCTAGAAGTATGCTAGATTTTATTGATCAACAACTAACTGCTCTCGAGCAAATAATGGATCAAGAGAATATCCCAAATAGATCATTAGATTTACTATCAGATACTTTCACATCAGTATTATCAATAAAACAAGAAATCATAAAACTACAAACTGAAAAGGAACTGTTGAATGATGAAATATCAAATTTAAAAAATGCACTATTAGTTTTAGAAAATGATTCTTTCAATACATCAAAGTTAATAGTTTATTTAGCACAGTCTAGTTATTATCCTATATTATCAACATTTATTAATGAATATAGATTATTGATAGAACAATATGCCAGTTTATCTACTATTTATTCACAGAATACTACTGCTATAGAACAGATATTATGGAAAATACATTATAGCAAAAATTCATTAATAGATGTTTTGCAGACTTTACTAGATAAATCAAAATATCAATTATCTACTGCTAATAAAAAAATTCAAGATTTACAACATATTATAAATTCTTATAATAGTAATAGCTTCATTGCCAGTACAATGGATGAAACAAATATTTCTCAACCCAGTACTAAATATTATGAGCAATTTCTAGATAAACGATTGGAATACACACTATATATAGCTGGTATTGTTTCTGATATTGTAGTTTTAGAAGAACCCACCTTGCTGACAAACCCTATATATCCTAATAAAACCAAAATAATATTAATGGGTACATTCATCTTTCTGTTGCTTGCAGTTATCACACTAATATGGAAATATATAAGCTATACAAATATTTTGTCAATGGAAGATATAGAACCACATATCAAAGATAATCTTATTATTACATTGCCGCTTTTCAGTGGAGATCTATCCAAGAATCAGTTAGTAATACATAAATACAAAAGATCATTATTAGCTGAATCATTTAGAAAGATAAAAAGTCATTTACTTTTAAGGGATAAAAATATTCCTCAAACTATTGTAGTGACTAGCACTATATCTGGAGAAGGCAAAACTTTCGTAGCTATCAACCTAGGTGGTATATTAGCTCTATCAAATAAAAAAGTATTAATCATAGATACTGATCTCAGAAGGCCAAAGATGAGTATAACCTTTAATAATTTAAATGATTTGGGTTTATCAAATTATCTATTAGGAGAATGTAATATAGAGCAATGTGTAAAAACTACAGAAATAAATAATTTATTTTATTTCCCTGCTGGTTCTTTACCAGAATATCCAAATGAGATACTAACTAGTCACAAAATGGATGAGCTACTCGAAAATCTCAAAAAATATTATGACATAATAATACTAGATACCCCACCTATTGGCTTAATATCAGATACTACAAAATTTGTTTTATTAGCTGATACTACTGTTTACGTTTTTAGAAGTGAATACTCTAAAAAAGAATTTATCTTAAATTTAGAAAAATTGAAGCAAGAGCTACATCCAAAAGAATTAGTCGTCGTGCTAAATGGATTTAAAGAAAAATATATTAAACGCACTAAATACGGTGCATATGGATATGCATATAAATATGATATATATGGCTATTATACAGATAACGAAGAAAAACAATCTAATACTAAAAAATCAATGAAAAAATATTTTAATTATTTTTATAAAAAAAATAAATGAAATGGAAATAAAAAAATTAGAAATTGATGGATTGGTAATATTCACACCAAATATTTTCGAGGATAATAGAGGATATTTTTTAGAGACTTATAGACTTTCATACCTTAATGAAGCGGGGATAACACATGATTTCGTTCAAGAAAACGAATCTTTATCATTTATGGGCGTCATCAGAGGCTTACATTTCCAGGTGCCACCACATTCACAGGCTAAACTAGTGAGAGTTGTTAAAGGGAAGGTTATAGACGTAGCAGTAGATTTACGAAAAAATAGTTCTACTTTTGGCAAATATGCTATGGTGGAGCTAGATGATATTACTAAAAAATCATTTTATATACCCGCAGGCTTTGCTCATGGCTTTATTTCACTGGCTGATGAGACTATTCTGCAGTATAAATGCTCAGACTATTATTGTAAAGAATGTGAAAGGACCTTAGCATGGAACGATCCCTTTTTAGCTATTCCATGGAATTATGCAAATCCTATTTTGTCTGATAAAGATATCAATGCAATGTCATTCGCAGATTTTAAGTCTCCATTTTAAAATTATTTTAGGTTCTATAACGTTTTGTATGAGTAAAGATAAAAAAAGAGTAATTTATAAAATGAATTTTATTTATTATTAAACAATTGAATATTAACCACAGAGTTCTCAAAGAAGGCACAAAGAACACAGAGAAAAAATAAAAGTGAATGATAAACTTTAATGTTATTTTATTAAAAGATGGAATTAAAATGGTCATAAATGGCACTTTGTGCACTTTGTGTAATATCTTTGTGCCCTTTGTGGTAAAATAATTAACCCACAATAAACGTTATAGAACCATAATTTAATCTAATTATTTAATAACAAATGCTTAAAATAATATTACATAAATTAACTACGTTAATTTTCATAATTTACCATAATAAATGAAGCAAGTAATAATAATAATTAATATTTTACTTTTTAATGTGCTAATAGCTCAAAAAAATACTATCCTATATCCTCCACAGCTGGATAGTTTACTATATTATGAAAATATTATAAAAAATGGAGAAAATGATTTCGATAAATTGCAATCAAATGAATATTTTAATAGATTAATGATAGAGATATTGAGTTATCCAGATGCATATAAATTTAATTTTGATACTATAAAACTATTATCAGTGCTAAAAGGGGATGATTTCTTGTTAATCACGTGGGGCGTACCATTGAATAATGGAAAAACTATCCCATATGGATTAACATTAAAAAAATTGCCTAGAAATAATAACTATAAAGTAGTAGAACTAAAAAATGTTAAAGATTCATTGCAAGATCCAGAGCAAGCAATATTAAAAAATGGAGATTGGTATGGAGCCATATATTATCAAATAATACCTATAGAAATTAATGACATTAAATACTATACACTCCTAGGTTGGGATGGAGAAAATGGATTATACCAATCAAAAGTAATAGATATATTAGGTTTTTCATATAATGGACAAACAATATTTGGTAAAAGAATGTTCAAAAACATTCCAGATAAAAAAAATCCAACCAGGCTAATTTTCAGATATAGCACAGATGCAGTAATGTCTCTTAGATATGAAAGACAATCATATGAAGTAAGCACCACAAAGACAAAACAAAAAAACAAACCTAAAAATTCTAAAAATTATAGTAAAGCACAAAAAGCAGATAAAAAGATAGTAAAAACAAAAAGATATTTTGATGAAATGATAATTTACAATAGCATATCACCATTAAATAAATTTTTAGTAGGTCAATATCAATTTTATTATCCTAATGCAGAAGATCTAGTAGGATTGCAGCTAATTGACAATAAATGGGTATATAGACCAAACATAGATGCTCGCAATGCACCAGATGTTCACGATAATTATGATCCTACAAAGAAAAAAACAACTAATAAACTGCCACCATATCATTAATGATAAGATATTTAGCACAAAGTCATACTAATTTGTTTTTTAGCAACATCGACAGACTTTATTTTAACCCTTACTCTATCACCGAGTCTATATCTAGTACCAGTGCGACGACCTACAAGCATATAATTATTCTCATCTAAATAATAATAGTCATCTTTCATATCTACCATATGTACTAAGCCTTCACATATTTTACCATCTAATTCCACAAATAGTCCCCATTTGCTTACTCCAGTAATAGCACCAGTAAACACTTTGTCAACTTTATCTAACATAAACTCTGTTTGTTTATATTTGATAGAATCCCATTCGGCATTTTGAGCTTTTTGCTCCATATCGCTAGAATGCTTACACTTTTCCTCTAAATCACTAATTTTTTCATAGTGTATTTTGCTTTCATTTGATAAATATAATTTTAATAATCTATGCACCATCATATCAGGATAACGACGAATAGGAGAAGTGAAATGAGTATAATATCTAAAAGCTAATCCATAATGTCCAATATTGTGAGTTGTATATATAGCACGAGCCATAGTACGTATAGCTATTTGATTTATCATGTTTTCCTCAGGCTTATCTGCTATATCTTCGAATAGCTTATTCATAGATTTAGCCATAGCTATGTCATTATCTAAATTAAGTTTATATCCAAGTTTTCTTAAAAAAACTGCTAATGTAGCGATTTTTTCAGGTGAAGGTTTATCATGTACACGATAAACAAATGGAAGCTCTCTATTTGATTTTTGCTTTAGTATTAAACCTACATATTCAGCTACAGTTTTATTAGCTAAAAGCATAAACTCTTCAATCAACTGATTAGCCTCTCTCTGTTCTTTAGTAATTATTTCTACAGGTTTTTTTTGTTCATTTAGAATAAAACTAATCTCTTCAGAATGAAAATTAATAGCACCATTTCTAAAACGTTCTGCACGCAAAATCTGAGCTAAACTATTTAAAATATGCATAGCATCACCATCCAAATCTTTATTTTTCCCATCGATTATTTGCTGTGCCTCATCATAGCTAAATCTATAATCTGAGCGAATAATAGTTTCGCATATGTTACTCTTTATCACTTTAGCTTTACTATTCATAGTAAAAATAACAGAAAAAGCCAATCTATCTTCATTAGGTTTAAGTGAACAAATGTCTGCAGATAACCTCTCTGGTAACATATGCAAAGTTCTATCAACGAGATAAACAGAGGTAGCTCGCTGATATGCTTCTACATCAATTTTGCTTAATGGCTTTACATAATGAGTAACATCAGCTATATGGACACCAATTTCATAATTGCCATCATCTAATATTCTAAAAGAAATAGCATCATCGAAATCTTTGGCCTCTGCTGGGTCAATAGTAAAAGTGAGCACATCACGAAAATCTTCTCTATTACTGATAACTTCTGGACTAATATCTTTAGGAATATGCAAAGACTCTTCGATAACATCAGAAGGAAAATCTAAATGAAATCCATTATTGACGAGAATAGAGAGCATCTCTACTTCATTTTCGCCAGGTTGACCTAATACACGCACTATTTTGCCTACAGGTGCCTTAATGCCTTGCTCCCACTCTACTATTTCTACTACTACTTTATCACCATTATTGGCACCATTTCTCAAATCTTTAGGTATTACGAACTCTACGGGCATTTTAGAGTCATCAGGATTCACATAACTGGCATAAGCTCCCTCATCATATACACCAACAAATTGAGTTCTATTGCGTTCTAAAACTTCTACTACTATACCTTCTGGCTTTCTATTTTTTCGCTTTGGCAGCAATCTGATTTTTACTTTATCACCAGGAAGAGCATTATCAGTATTAATAGGTGAGATAAAAATATCTTCTTTTAGATCTGGACTGATAAAATAAGCCTTACCAGTACTTTTGAAATCTATTTTACCAATAAGTTCACTTGTAAGGACTTCTTTCTGAATCACTTGAGACGATATTTGATATTTACCTTTACCCACACGCTTTAGAGCACCGAGTTTGTATAATTTTTCTAGTGCATCAACTATTTTTTTCCTATCTTTTGGATTATCATAACCCAGCTGTGCTGATATTTGTTTATAATTAAAACTTTCGTCCTCAGCTTGTTTAAAAATTGCTAAAATATTTGCTAATAAAGGTTCCTTTTCAATCTTTTTTAGATTGTCTTTGAAATTTTTAACTTTATTCTTTTGTGGTTGTTTGTTAGTCGACATAATTTCTAATAAAAAGTTTTAAAATATTTTGCAAAATTAATTTATTTTATTTCAATGAAATAATATTTATATGTTAAGTGAATATTAATATATAAATAAAAAAGGCGACTTTAATTAGCCGCCTTTTTTAATATTAAAATAAATTACAATTTATTCATAAGCGACAGTTACATCAAAAGTTCCAGTATATGCTCCTGGAGCCTGACTAGCTCCAACCACTAAGGTTGCACCAACATTTAATGTTGCTTCACCAGAAGCATCTAGAGATGATGGGCTTGCTGGATCACTAATAAAGCTTTTTACAGCCATACTCTCAGTCCCATTGGTGATAGATACATCACCATCACTAGGCAAAGTGATATTAAATGCATAATTTGCGTCACCAGTAACATCAAAAGTAGCCTGATTACCAGGAAATGCAGCAACTAAAATTACATCACCACTTGTTGCTGAACGAACACCAGCAGGAGACATCACAACCTCATCTGCTACTGAAGCTGCTGCTATACTACCAAAATCTAAATCTTGTGTACATGTTATTGCAATTGGAGTTACAATATTTGCTGTTGCATTTGCCTGAGCAGTTGCCCCTGGTGTTTGTGCTTTTAATAATTGAGGTGTAATAAAAATTACTAACACACTCATACAAAAAATTAATTTTTTCATTTTTTTTATTTTTTTTGGATTGTTAACTAATGTTATCAATATTTATACCATATAATAATAATTTTCAAATATGTTTCATTATGCCAGTAAATCCTAATATTAAAATAGATAGTTAATTTTCTAATCAAAGATATTTTTAATTATAAATTCTAAAAATTAGAATTTAAATTCCATTTTTGAGAATTTACAAAATAATATTAAATAGTCAAATCATGATATATCAGATAAATTGACAAATTTAAAGATTAAAAAAGATATAAAATAATATTCTCAAAATGAGAATATTATTTTATATTTCAATTTTTTAATAATAGTATTTTGGATATCAAAGAAATATAAAATATATTTCTGGTTCCATAATGTTTATTTTAGGTAAATTATTTAATTGTCCCATTATTTTTATTAATCCACAAATTAGCACAAATTAAAAATTAAGGTTGATTAATTGATAAGTAATAAGTGATGAGTAATAGGTTAAAGTTTTTATAAGATAATTATTGGAACAACTAATCTTTACTCACTCAAAACGTTATAGAACCAAATTAATTAATCTTTTTTTAAGATAAAATGTAAATTGTCAATAAAATAGAAATCAATATCATCAACATAATCTCCCTCAAAAGATTCATTAATCTGAAAATCAATGCAAAAATTTGAAATATTATAACCTAAATCATTCATTTGAGTAGAATCCAAGCAAACCATATATTTACCAGGTCTTAATCCAAAATAATTGAAATATCCATTTTGGTCTGTTAGTGTTTTATTAATAATATTATTATTACTGTCCTTAATATAAATAATGATTTTAGGATAACCAACTTGTTTTTCGGTTTCAGCATCAATTAATATTGCTCTACCTTGAATTTCACCCATTGGTTTAACAGGAATAAATATTTTATTTACTTGATTAGGCTCAGGGTAAATAGCAATATTTTTATGGTTCAAAGTCCATGAAATATATTGAAAATTTTTGTCCGTTATAGAAATAATTTTTTTAATGTATGGTTCCAAAATTAAAAATCTATGAATACTATCATTATGAGGCATTACATCAATACCACCACTAATTGTAACAACAGAATTTTTAATTAAAGGTTCATCATCATCTTTTAAATTATTATGATTGATATCTACGAATAGCATTACATCTATAAAACATTTACCTACACTTGAATTTTTATTAGCATAAACTGGAATTTTAGAATTACTGAATACTAAACTACCAGAAATATATTGATTAAAATTGTAATTTTTATTCTCTTTATTAAAAGCAAAAACTGTTTTTAAATAATTAAGATCAAAATAAGTGTTTAACATGATATAATTAGATTTATTATAAAAATAATAATTATAAGAAATGCTAGCAGAAAAAAATTTATTAAAAGTTTTTTGAATCATCATTTGAGAATAATTTAATTTATATGTTGACATATCTAATGAAGTATTAATAGTTATTAACCATTGTTTAGGTAAATATAGATTAAGATTAATTCCACTAATATATGAATCAAGTCCAGAGAGAGAAATTTGCGAGAACAAAGCTAAATTAAAATATCTAGTATAAAATGATAAATTACCATAGTAATAATAAATGTTTTGCTTTTCTAAATTATAAAAATTAGTATAACGATATTGACTTAAAAAATTAAAATTTAATTTTTTAATTTTGAATGGTATGTTTAGTCCAATGCTAGAACTTAATTTATTATTAGTTAAAATAGCGTCCTGCTTTTTTTCATAAAATCTCAACTCACTATTAATAGATAAACCGTTTCTTAATCTATATAATAAATAACCTTCATGAAATGAATTTGCAACATAAGAGTAGCTTAAAAATAAATTATTAAATGGGGTAAATGATAATTTAGCAAAAGGCATATGACGGCTAAAGATATTTTTTTCTAACGACTCATATCCTGCACTCAATGTAATTTTTTTTGTTATACCATAAGAAAATATAGCATGAATAAATTTATATCCCAATGTATCGTAAGATATGCCAGAATATATTTGATATTCAAGTTTATTTTTGGGTGCTAAACTAAATGGAATTAAAATATTAAGAGTTTCAATTTTCTCTTCACCTGTTGGGCCATAATGTTTTAGAACTACCGAATAATTACCGTAATTAAGAGGAATCTCAAAAATATATTGGCCTTTTTCATCAGCAGTAGTAATGCCCCAATAAACATCATTAATATATAATTCTACTTTCCAGTTAGGATTTGTTGTTCTTTTAATAATATATGGCACATAATCCATTTTTTTAGTTAGAGAAATATTTGACAATTCAATACCAAATAAACCAGAATATATATCAGAATAAAGTGGAACATTTATTAAACCAACATTTACTTGTGTTAAATATGGTGATCTAATATTAGCCCACCGCCAATTAAATCCTTGTTGCTTCCAATCTATATTATTAAAATCAACAATATTGTTATGTATTTTTAATTCACCCCCCAATAATTCTAATCCTAAATCTGTTCTGATATTATAATTGAATTTATTATTATTTCCCCCTGAAAAAGAAAGATTATAATCTAAAATTGCTCCTCCTATCCATCTAAATCTATCATATATAGTTGTATCACAAAAAATTTCATTTGATCTTTGATTTATTTTATTACGTAGTTTTTCTAGTTTATATAATTTTATTATGGGTAATTCTATTTCTGAATGTAGATTTACACGCAAAGTGCTAAAATTAAAATCACACTGTAAATTAAATATCTTTCGATAAAAAGCTAAAGAAAAATAAATATCATCATTAGTTTGAATAAAATCACCATCATCAATATATAACTCTTGATTTTTAAATATCATTTTTTTGTCATTAATATTTATTTTGTATAAATTATTCTCATTACAAAAAAAACCTTCGATAGTATCTAATTTATTAGAATGTTTTAAATTAATTTTCAGTAAATTAAACATTTCAATAATAGGTAAATAAAGTTGATTATTGTTATAGTTATATAGTGCATTTATATTAAAACTTAATGTATTTTCAATAATTAATAATATGGGAACTTCCTCATAAGTATCAGGATAATAAATTTGTTGGGCATTAGCATGAGAATATACTATTAAAAATAATAACAATATACATTTAATACTACGATTTTTTAATTTTAAAAAAAGCATAAAAATAATTATTTCACTACAATAGTTAAATTTATATTACCAACATATTCACCAGTTAAGGTCTCAGCTGATGATATAACATTGATATATCCACCTAAATAAACTAAAAAACCATTTTCTGCATTTTCTGGTGTTACAAATAAATTACCTGTGTTTAATTCATCTAAATATACAATGATTTCATTACCAAATTTATTTTTTAAAACGCATTTTTTATCAAATATTATTTGAACTAAAGTATTAGAAGGGGCAATTACTTCAAATATAGCTGGTGAAAAATTGCTATCATCATAAAGTAATATTACATTACCAGTTGAATACCTTTCTCCAGAATAAGAAATATGAATAGTTCCACCACCATTTGTCGCAACAAAAGAACCAAATTGCAAAGGTGATAATTGAGTAATAGATGATTGAATGTTGGGTAATTTATCCAAAACACTTGTAGATATTATAGGTTTTACATTCTGGTTATGTAGCATATTATCATAAGTTAAATTATTTTGAGATAAATTATTTACTTGTTTAGATACTTGTCCTATATTATTTTTATCTTTATTAGGAATATTTTGAATGTTTTTTATTTCCTGAGAATTAATTTTATTCGCACAAAATAAAAAAATAATAAAAGAAAACAATAAAATATAAAAATTTCTCATAATCTACCTTAAATCATAATAATAATCAAAATATATATCTTTATTATTAATATTTTTATCATCAGATACAGAATAAATGATTTCTAATTTACCATTGTGAAAATCAATATTCTCATCAGATTTTAACTTTATAATCATTTCCCTGTATTGTAAGGGAGGATATATGGCAATACCTTTTATGCCATATATTTTTTGTGATGTACCATCATCATTAATGTAATAAATATCTATATCACCATAAGAAGATTTATTCCCTTCTCTATACATTTTAAAAGACAATGTAGGATTATCATCTATAACTAAATTAACATCGCTAATAGACACTTTAACATTTAAATCTCCAACTCTTATAATAACAGGTATAGCCAATCCATATATAGGAGTAAGTTTTATCGTAATAGAATCACCATTTCCCCCATTTTCATTAGCTAGTGAAGATTCAGTAGGAATGGATCTAAAATAAAGATGAGATCTATACTCACCTATTGGTATATTAGAATGCACATTGGCTTGTATCCTAACTACTTGAGCTGTATTGGGGGCTAATACAATAGACCGAGGGAAAAAACGTAAGTATTTACTTGCAAAATAATGAATATAAGTAGTATCTGCCGGGTCAATAAGAACGAAAGAGCCATCTTCATTCATTTTATATTCAATAAAACTAATTATATATTTTGCAGTGTCTTTACCGTTATTTACTAGTGTAACCTCTTGAATATTATTATTTCCCTCAAATACTACTCTTCGCGGGAAAATCATAACATCACTTTGAGAATATAAATTAATATTTGTTAAAAATAAAATAAAATTAACCAAAAATGTTTTAATATAAAATTTACTTGTTATCATTTATCTTCAACTTTCTTTTGGTTTGATAATAATCTATATATTGTGGATTTTCCTATTGCTAATCTTTTAGCTACTTCATCTATGTTATGATTAAATGTATTTAAATAATGCATAATAATTTTCTCTTTATATTCATTTAATGTTAATTGTTTTTCTAAAAAAACACTACTACAAAAATTATGCCTTGAAAAAATTATATCCTTTTCAGCAATAACATTATTATCTGATAATACACAAGCTAATTCAATAATTGATTTCAGCTCTCTTACATTACCAGGGAAATCGTATGAAAATAATTTATCAAGAGCACCTTGAGTTAATTTTTTATTTTTTATATTATTTCTTTTGCAATAATTTTGTATAAAATATTGTGATAACCTTGGAATATCATTTATACGTTCTATCAGTGGAGGCAAAACTATTGTAAGTCCTAATAATCTATAATACAAGTCTTCCCTAAAATTACCCTTTCTAACTTCTTCCCATAAATTTTTATTTGATGCTACAATAACTCTTAAGTTTAGATCAATAAATTTATTACTTCCTACTCGTGAAATTTTAAAATCTTGTAGAACGCGTAATAATTTAGCTTGAATGTTTAATGAAATATTAGCAATCTCATCGATGAATAAAGTACCATTATTGGCTTCTTCCATTTTCCCAATTTTTGTAGATTTAGCATCTGTAAAGGCACCTTTATTATAACCAAATAGTTCTGATTCTATTAGCTCTTCAGGTATAGCAAAAATATCTATAGGAACAAATGGATAATTGGCACGATTAGAATTACTATGTATTGTTTTAGCAACAACTTCTTTGCCAGTGCCAGTCTCTCCAAATATCGATACAATAATATCTGTTTTGCTAGCTTTCTCGATAATTGGATAAATTTCTAACATTTTTTTACTCTCGCCTATTAAATGTAAACTATTAAAATTATTAATAAATCTTTCTGGTATAAACTTATTTTTTTTAATATCTTTAATATCATTTAATAGCCTTATCTCTAATCTATCATTTTTAATAATAAAATCATAAGCTCCATTTTTTAAAAAATTTGCCACATCTTCTATTTCTATAGTAGATTGATTTGAAATAATAATAATTTCTGTGTTTATTTGTTTTTTATTACAAATATTAATAAGATCTATATAATCATTATATTTAATTGAATTAAATATTATTACATCCGGTTTTTTATATAAATTATCTATTAAATTGTCTTTATCATTAAAAGTTATAATTTCATTTTCTGGTTCTTTAGGTAAATTATTATCTATCAACTTGCCTATATAATTGCTTTTGTCTAAAATAAATATTATAAAATTTTTCATTAACAAACGAAATAAAAGTTTTTAAATTTTTGCAAAATTAATTTATTTTATTTCAATGAAATAATATTTATATGTTAAGTGAATATTAATATATAAATAAAAAAGGCCAATAAAAATTTTGTTTATAAACAAGTTTTTTTTTTTAATTTAGCTAAAATGATCTAAGTAAAATAATACTATGTATGCTCTAGTAGATTGCAATAATTTCTATGTATCTTGTGAGAGAGTTTTTGATCCGTCACTTAATGGTAAGCCAGTAGTGGTTTTATCAAACAACGATGGATGTGTAATATCTCGTAGTAACGAAGCCAAAGCTATTGGTATACCAATGGGCAAACCTGCTTTCGAGCTAAAAGAACTTATAGAAAAGTATAACATTAAAGTTTTTTCGACAAATTTTCCACTTTATGGTGATATGAGCTCAAGGGTGATGAACATACTTGCAGAATTTTCGCCAGAAATCGAAATATATAGCATAGACGAGGCTTTCCTAAATCTCAAAGGATACAAATATATTGAATTGCAAGATTATGCTAAAAAAATCAAAGACACAGTGCATCTATATACTGGCATACCTGTGAGCATAGGTGTCGGAGCCACTAAAACCTTAGCAAAAGCTGCAGAATACTTTGCTAAAAAAGATCCTAAAAGCAAAGGTATATGCATTATATCTGATGAAAATAGAAAAGAATATCTCTCTAAACTACCAATAGATGAGGTATGGGGCATCGGACGACAACACTATAAAATGCTAAATAAATATGGAGTAAAGACAGCTCTAGATTTTGTAAATTTACGTCCTCAATGGGTTAGAAATCAGATGACTGTGGTAGGCTCTAAAACTCAAGAAGAGCTTATGGGCATAGAATGTTTCGATTTAGAAACTTCTCCACCATCTAAAAAGAATATCTGTGTATCTAGATCTTTTGGCAATATGATAAGTGATTATTCATTATTAGCTGAGGCTGTATCTAACTTCGCAGCTAGCTGCGCTGAAAAACTTAGGCATCAGCATTCTTGTGCATCCACTATTATGGTTTTTGTCATTACTAATAGATTTAGAAAAGACCTGCCTCAATATGCTAAAAATGCTATTGTCAATATGCCAGTAGCCACTAATAGCACTTTTGAAATCATTAAGTACGCTTTACTAATTTTACGTAACATATATAAAGCGGGTTATCAGTATAAAAAAGCTGGTGTTATTGTAAGTAATATAGTGCCAGATAATGCTGTGCAAACTGCTCTTTTCGATGAAATTGATCGTGAGAAACAAAATAAAGTAATGTTAGCAATGGATAATATTAATAAAAAATACGGACGTAATACACTAAAAGTAGCTGCTATGGGTAAAAATAGAGAATGGAAACTGAAACAAGAGAAATTATCACGTGCCTACACTACTAAATGGCAAGATATTATTAATGTAAAAGTCTGAAAAAAATTATTTTCTAAGCGACTAACTACATTAATTATTTACTCCTATTGGCTATTACATTTATAACATTTGTAAGTAATGATTTTTTTTCTTTATCTAAAGATAATAAATCGATATTATTTTGGGCTTTCATTATATGATAATTAATCTGTTCTTCCGTTTTTTTATCTATATTTAGTTTTTTATATATATCGATAACTTTATTTATTTTGTCATTACTATTTATATTTTTATCATTATATAAATTATAAAAATCTTGCTTGTCTTTTTCATCTTCTATGCTTTGATATGCTGTAATATACAAAAAAGTTTTTTTAGCATCCAAAATGTCACCACCAATTTTTTTACCAAAAATATTTTCATCAGCAAAACAATCAAAATAATCATCTTGTAATTGAAAAGCTAAGCCCAGATGAATGCCTAAATCATATATCGTCATTTCATCTGCAGTAGGACAATTGCCTAGCAGAGCACCTATTTTCATAGAGCTAGCAATTAAAACAGCAGTTTTCAAGTAAATCATTTTTTCATAATCGCTAATAGAAACATCAATTTTATCCTCAAAATCCATATCTAATTGTTGTCCCTCACATACTTTAGTAGCTGTGTTAGTAAACTCATCCAGTATGCGAACTAAATATTTTTCTTTAGTTTTATTGACCATGCTATAAGCTATAGCAAACAAAATATCTCCAGCTAATAATGCTTTATTGAGTCCATATTTAGCTACTACTGTTTCTCTACCACGTCTCATCTGTGCTTTGTCCATGATATCATCATGAAAAAGAGTGAAGTTATGAAAAAGTTCTATGCCTAATGCTGGTGGCACTGCATCATCGATGTTACCACCGTACATATCACATAGAAACAAAATCAATGCTGGACGAAATCTTTTACCACCACATTCTATCCCATATCTAATAGGTTCATACAAGGTTTGTGGCTCTTTATTCAAATCTATCTCAGCTAAATTTTTTTTGATATAATCAATATAATAATTAAATATTTCCATAAATAATTTTTAACTTTACAAAGATATTAATAAAATCAAGAATAAGTTTTAAAGTGTTAAGAGTTGATAAGTTGATTAGTTGATTAGTTGATTAGTGAGACTGGGAGAATTGGAGAATAGGTGCCTGAGAGAATAAATGAGAAAAGATTAGTTTTTTTTCAGTAATTAGCTTATAAAAACTTTAATCTATCACTCAATGCTCATTATTCCTAAACTTCTAAACCCATAAACATTAATTTATAATTTGTGCTCATTTGTGTTCATTTGTGGATTAATAACAACAATTGGGCAGTTAAATATCAACCTAAATAATTTACCTACAATAAACTTTATAGAACCTAATTTTTTTTAATGCCTAATAATAGTTATAGAGCCATTTAATAAACGTGAAGTGAGACCTTCTAATCGCCATTCGTAAACTTCACAAAGGTAATAGTAAACTCCATCAGGCACTGGACGTCCTGAATTCATATTTGTTCCATCCCAGTTAATATCTGGATCTTGCGTTTCGAAAACTAAATTTCCCCATCTATTATAAACTAACAAATGTATTTTTTCGACAAAATCATAAGGAAAAGGTTGAAATAAATCATTATAACCATCGCCATCAGGAGTAAATACATTAGGTAACGAATATAAATCGCAACTATTGATATCTGAACAAACTTTCATTGATGGCAAAGAAGCATTGTTATTAGTATCTACTGCTACTATGTAATAGCAGCCAGCTACAGTGCTAGCTAAAGTATGGATATATGATGTATCAGTAGTATTTACTAATAGAGTAAAATCATCATGTATTGTAGGAGAATAAAAGACTTGATAATGACTAAAATCATTAGCATCACAATAAGTGATGACATTTTGCCAAGTTAAAATATTAGAAAGAGAATTACAATCAGCAGTTACATGTAAAATAGGGGAGCATGGTGGCTCTATATCTATCGGTATAGCACATAGCTCTTGAGACCAATTCTCTAGAGGAGTTACAAAGCCAGGTGCAGAATAATGTCCATAAGCCAGAACTTTATAGCAATAATTATTACCATTTATTAAACCAGTATCTATGAATTCTGTATTTATTGTTTTAGTTAATAATTCATAAGATAGTGAAACGTCATTAAATCTATAAACATAAAAACTATCATTAGTCCACGGTACTTGATAATTAAATTTTAAATGTATTTTTTTATCACCTGGAGTAGCAACTAAAAAAACTGAAGAAGCTGCTGACGAGCTATTAATTGGCTGCCATGTGTCATTAATTTGATTTAACAAATGTATCTGATAATGATAACTTTTGTTTTTTGTATCAATATTTTGATGCAGTAAAACAGTATCGTCTAAGCTAAATGTACTTGATAAAAAACTATAATTATTGCCAGAAAGATTTTCGCCGAAATAAACATCATATTTATATGGTCCTGGATGAGCTATGGTATCTAAATCATCAGGTTTAGACCATTTTAGTAGCAGTTCACCATTTACCTCATCGGTGGTATTTACACTCACGTGAGTTATAACAGGAGCTACATCACTGAGAATAGCACATGCTTCATTAGATACTTTGCTCACTGCTCCATCTGAGAAATAAGCATATACTCGATAGCAATATTCATTTCCTATAGCCAAATTGCCTTCATTAATATAATCTGTATAGGTAGTATCATAAATTGTGAGAGTAGAATCTATCAATACAAATCCGAGAGAATCTGGTAGCCCAGTTTCGCAATCTCCCTGAACGTAAGAAGTATGCGTATTTTTTCTGAAAATTTTGTAACCAATAGCATTATCACAAAATTCTCTATGCCATTCAAGTTCTATACCATAGGGAGTAGCTGTAGCCTGTAAGTTTTCTGGAGCAGGTGCGATAACAGAAACATTTATTTTTTTATACACTTCAGAGATATCTGCTACTCTTGTAAAGCCTATATTATCCAAGCCCCAATGATCATAATCATAATTTGTTGATTTATCCTGATACCATCTAATGCGTGTATTCGGAGTCAGTGCATCAGCAGGTAATAATATTGTGTAATTATTCCAATGTATTAAGTTAGGTTCATGACCACCTTCTTCTTCATATTTGGGATTAGGATTGAAATATACTATATTTATCCAATTGTTTTCTGAGTCAGTAGTATTATATTGCACATAAACTCCCTCATCTGGCTCATCAGGACCTTCGCAACTACTACCACCATAGCCAGTATGTTCCTCATAACGCATATCAAATTCTAAAATATAATCACCATCAGATAGGTCTAAAACAGGACTTGTTAAATATCGAGGCGCAGTTTCATCTTTGCCAAACCATATATGTTTAGAGTTATCCCATCCATTGCCACAAGGGCTATTAAACATTACAGGTACATTAGAAGTAAATGGGGATAAAAGTCCATTATTAAAATTATATAAACTAGATGAAGAATTATCTTGATTTAAAATATCGACACGAAAATTTAAACTATAAGAATTTATAGAAACCTCATCACAACTAGCATCCCAACTAAAATTTGAAGAGATATTATTAACACCTTTTATTGGTTGAGGAAAAGAAGCTCCCATATCTATTAGCTGTCCCGATGCTGTTAATAGCATAGTATCATTATAAACAAACGAAGCACTCACTGGGAATGACAAATTATTACCGGCAATTATACATGTATCTGCTGGACTATCAAGAATAGGACTAATACTTTGGCAATTATTTACTATGATAGTAACATCTCTATCTACATATCCTACCATCACTCCGGAAATTAATTTTTTAGCACGAACTACAAAGCTATATTCTCCTCTAATAGGAGTATCCCAAGTAATAATTCCAGTATGTTGGTCTAGTGAAAAGCTACTAGTAGCAGATGGCATGGTATAATTAGTAATATTTACTCCACCAGAATCTCTACAAGAAATAAGCTGATACGTATATGTAGCATTAGGATGAGGCTCTGGATCATACACACTCATGTCTAGCTCTTGCAATGTACCACTACATATTCTAAATGGCGTCGGAGATTGAAAACGTAAAGAATGACTACTGTTTACATAAGGATTAATTACAAGTAAAGCTTCTGTATATAATGATTTCTGTACTGATAAAGGGATATTTGCTATATATGGTCCTCGGCACTTATATGAAACACTAAGGAGAAATGTAGAAGGACCAGAATAAGTATGCTGCCCATGATAAATAACTTTTTTGAGATATGGCAATCCAGCAGGTGATATGCTCAATAAATTCAAATTGCTCTTAGTGCCATCACCCCAGTTTAATGATAAATTTTGATCAATAGGACCATGCTCATATACATAACATACCACATTCACTTGATACGTCAAATTACTAATAGGTTCATATTGAATCTCTATGGACCTAATATTCATAGCATTAACTACAAAACTAGTTAAAATAAGAATTATAAATATTAATAATTTTTTCATAAAGGGGAAAAAATATCCTGATTGTAAAATTAATAAAAATTTTATAAATGATATCATTATTTTATATTCAATCTATCTAAGGCAGCATGATATTTTTTAGCACATTGCATATGTTCAGAAATAGTACGGCTAAATGTATGATATCCTGATAAATCATCTTTAGCACAGAAAAATAAATAATCATGTTTCTGATAATTTAAAACAGCATCAATAGTGCGAGGAAATGGTAATAGAATAGGACCTGGTGGCAATCCTTTATTTTTATAGGTGTTATAGGGAGAATTAATTTCTAGGTGTTTATGAAGAACTCTTTTAATATTGAAGTCTTGATGAGCAAAAATAATAGTCGGATCCGACTCTAAAGGCATATTTCTCCTCAAGCGATTGATAAAAACTCCAGCAACTATTGGCATCTCATCCCATTTTTTAGTCTCAGCTTCTACAATAGATGCTAGAATGCAAACCTGAACAGGAGTTAAATTCAATGCTTGTGCTTTTTCTAATCTTTCATTTATCCAGAAATTATCCCATTCTTTTTTCATTCTCAGAACAAATTCTTTAGGTGTAGTAGTCCATAAAAAATAATATGTATTTGGTATAAAAATACATGGTATGTTGTATTTATTAAATCCTAATGAATCTATAAAATCTTTATCATTTACTACATCTAAAAAATCTTGTCTGGTAAAAATAAATTTCCCATCAATTTTATCAGCTAAATCATTAATTGTTCTAACATTATTAAAAGTCAAAGTTATCGGATCCTGGTTGCCTATTCTTATTTTATTTATCAAATCATTATTATTCATACCTTTTTTAAGCACATATCTCCCGGGTTTTGCAGTAAAATATCTAAATTTAGTAGCAAACTGAAAAGTCCATGGGAATTTCAGAATATTCTCATTTTTTAAAATTTCTATAAAATCATCGGTGTCTGTATCAGGATAAATATAAATTGTGGTTTCTTGAGCATTATTAGGTATTTTCACATTAGGGAAATAGAATGTAAAATAAAAAGCGCTAGACACTAAAATAATCAAAACTACAAGTATTTTAATCAATCTCATATTCATTAAATTTATTATAAAATAATTCATCAATAAAAATGCCATTTATCAAATACCAATCTTTTCTAGAAGATTGTAATTGAAAATTTGATTTTTCAAATAATTTGATACTAGCCACATTATTAGCAGGTATTAAAGCACATACTTGGTGCAATTGCAAAATATTAAAACAATAATTCACTGCCAGAGCTATAGATTGTGAACCATAATGTTTATTTCTATAAAGCTCATCTATAAAAATACCGATAAATATTCTACGATGAAGAGGAGCGAAATTATACAAATCTACAATACCAATTTTATTATGAAGTTTATCCTCAGCAACAAATCTATACTGCTTCTCAGCGAAAATATCTGTTTGTCCTTTTATAAAATTTTCTATTGTCCATCTAGAGAAGGGTTGAAAAGCATCACTCAGATACCAATAGGAATCATTATTTTCTATATCAAACATCCAATCAATATCATCAAGCTCTGGAGCTCTTAATTTAATATTTTCACCTTGTAAATGCATAAAATTTTTATAAAATTATAAATAAAAATTCTCAATCTTAAATACTAAAGTAGCAGGACCACGCAAAAGTAAAATATTATCATTTAATTGATTTACTTGTAGATCGCCACCTAAGGCACTAATATTCATCGGAAAAGCTTTATTAAAAAAATTATGGAGGACTACAGCTGCAGCACATATACCTGTACCACAAGCAAAGGTTTCATCTTCTACACCTCTTTCATAGGTTCTAATTTTTATTTTCTCACCTAATTCTACAAAATTTACATTTGCACCATCATCACCAAAATCTGGTGAAAATCTAAGTATTTTACCTTCATTATATACATCGAGCAAGTCTACATTCTCAACGAACTTAATCAGATGAGGCACACCTGTATTCACAAAAAAAGAATGCTCATCAATTCTAGTAATTTGAGATAAAACATTTATACTAATTTCCACATCCCAGTTATTTTCTAATCTATTGAATATCATTGCATTATGAATGCCATCATCAGCATCAAAATTAAAATACTTACCAACATCAATAAGATTTAGTAAATTAGCAAAAGCACAAATACAACGGGCTCCGTTACCACACATAATAGCTCTACTCCCATCATAATTATAATATATCATAGAAAAAATGCTAGAATTATTATTAGGATTAGCAAGTAAAATTAATCCATCTGCACCAATGCCTAAATGTCTATCGCATAATTTCTTTATTAAAGCGGAATCAAATAAACTATCGCTCTTATCGCGTGTATCTGATAAGATAAAATCATTCCCTGCACCATGAAATTTGTAAAAAGAAAAATTATGATTAATCATTTTCAAATAAAATTAAAATACAAATATATAAAAATAATAAATCACTCTATTTTTTTAATTACCTTTGGGATATTAGTATTAATGTTTCTTTTACCCACTAAGGAAGAAACTTTATAAGCATTAAATTTAATATCATTGGACTGTTTGAGTAATTTTTCTTTTTTTTCGGGAGTATTAGCATACAACCATTCTTTTTCTATAGATTTAGGTAAAATAAATGGCATTCTTTGCTTAGTATTATGGATTTCTTTCATTATTCCTACAGCCTCTCGTGTAATTAAAGAAAAAGTATAATATTGTGTGCCAGTAAAAGGATCATGCCATACATCCCATATGCCAGCAATAGAAAAAATTTCTTCATCAGCTAATCTAATAAGCCATGGCTGTTTAGCATTGCCAATTTGCTGCCACTCAAAAAAACCTGTAGAAGGTATCAAACAAAGCTTATTCTTTGCTGAAATATAAAATGATTTTTTTTGATGAAGAGTTTCTATCCTAGCATTCAAGGTTTTAAAACGAATATCATCTGCAATATTTTTATTTTTAATAAAAAAAGGGATTAATCCCCATTGAAAAAATTGAATCACACTAGGAGCTTCATTAGCAATAATAGGCCAAGCAGGCAAACTAAATGCAGTAGCATGATAAATAGGTTGCCACTCACTACCTGGGATAAATTTTGCATTATATCTATTTTCTATCTTTACAGCATCTACGATTAATGAATTATGAAAACACATGATAAATATAATATATTAAATAGCTAAATTAAGGAAATTTTAGCAAATAAATAAGGTTAGAGAATTGAGAAAGGGTTTGAGAAGTAGCAAATTTTTGTTATACTTTACAGTATGTTATTCATATCTTTGAGTTATTATTTCTCGATACTTGTCCCACGCCCATCTGTCGTGCGATGACAAGTTCAATAGTCTGCCAATGTCAGGATCTATCAACTCTTTTAAATATTTATTCATTATCACAAACCACATCAAATAGCTTTGCAAGTACTTCGTAGCTACTCCGTGAAATCTACTCACCCAAGTTTTGAAATCACTTATTTTGCTTTCTACTATCTTTACACTATAAATTCCGCGTTTTATCTGTCTTTTGTTTACAATCACTTTTTTACTTTGCAAACTTTTCACAGCTTTTTTGAACTCTTTCTTGGGCTTTACACATATCAGATTGCCTTCAGACAATCTATTCTTTAGCTCTTCTTTCAATTGCTCATTCTTAACTTTTTTATCTCCTAAATGTTTGAAAAGTAAATTACCTTCTCTGTCGGTAACTACTAATACTGCTACCTTTGGATGTTTTTTCTTTTTAGCTCGCATATATTCTTCTTTGCTTTTAAACTTTCTACCTTTTTCTGAATAATTCATTAGCAGTTCATCAGCTTCTACAATACCAGAAAAGCTTATACCACCTTCTAAAGCTCTAATAGCAGCTAATATTTTGTGCCGCCATTCGAAGCTTGTTTTCAGACAAATGCCAACCTCATCAGCACATGCACGAAGACTTTTACCCTCGAGCATGCATCTCATATAGTCAAGCATTAATGGATATTTTCGCATGCGATAGACAAAGGTGCGAGCTGTTTCACGGAATTGATAACCGCAGGATTTGCATTTGTAAACTTGTCTGCCATTTCTTTTACCAGCCTTTATGACATTCTCACTTCTGCAATCTGGACAGATAGCTGCGGTAGATTGAATTTTTACTTTTTGGTAATCTACAGCTGTAGCATTGTTATTGACGAGAAATTGATATAGCTGATCCAGAAAATCACGCTTATGATCCTTGTGTAAAGCCAAGTATTTATCGATGTTTTCTAGTAATTCTTTCATAATTATAAAATTTGTACAAAATTAATATATTTTATTAAAATAATAAAATGTTTAAAGTATAACATAGAAATGTTATACAAACCCCTTACCATTCCTTTTGCAATCCATCTCCTCAAACCCTCATCCTATGCTTTCTTCTATTCTCCTCATTAAATCACTGTTATATACCTGACCATCATACATCATTACGCTTTCATCACTTAATGTGTAAATAAATGGAACTTCATTTTTAATTGCAAAAATTCTAGAATCCATACTATATTTACCAATGCATAAAAATATTATATTTTTATATGTTTTGTATAGATTACAAAAAAATTGATATTCTTTTTCATTTGCAGGGTTTAGCACGATTTTTAGATAATCGATTTTATATTCTTTTTGTTGCTTTAAAAGTTCATCTATTTCATTAATGTCTATTATGCCATTTATTTTATGAACTGATAAAATTGTTTTGCATTTTTTTGTTATTGCGTAATTAATTATTGCAGTAGTTTCTTGATATTTTAAGCTTTCTATATTTAAGTCTATATAATCACTTCCCAAATTAATTACTTTATTGAATACTGCAAATGCATATTCATTATTTGTTCCTTTGATAGGTATGGTAGCTATAATCTCATTTTTATCATTTTTTTTTGTGAAAATATTTTCAATATTCGTTTTTGTGATATAATCTAAGCGTAATTCTATATATGGATATATTTTTATCAAAGAGTTTATATATTTTTCATCATCTATATTTATTGTTTGAAAAATTTTTGTTTTCATCAAATATCTTTTGTGTTTTCTCTCTTTAATTTAATAAATTTTAATAGAAAAATTATAAATAAAATCATTAATATTAGTGATATTAATTCTGTCCATAGTGGAAATTTAATATTATCAATTTCTTCTAATGAATAAGAAATTTTATTGTTACTAGCTAACCAATATGAGAGGGTTGCCATTAGATTATTTATAAAATGCATAAATATAGAATACCAGATATTGCCAGTGGTATAATATACTATTCCTAAAATAATCCCAAAAAACCAAATTGCTAAAATTGTACTCCAGGATAAATGGAATAAGCTAAAAATAAGTCCTGTTAAGATAATGCCAATCCATGCATGTTTTGTTAATTTTATTAAATATTTTTGTATTATTCCTCTAAAGATTAATTCTTCACCAACAGCTGGCACCAATGCCACATAGACTATATTCAATAACAAAAAGCCAATACCACTACCACTCATTGTTTGTTTCAATAATTCATTTGCCATATTTTCATATTGGCTAAAAAAATTATCAATATTTGATGGTAATTTTATCAAATTGGTTATTTCAGTTAATAAAGATAAAGATGGTTGGATTAATAAAACTACAAAAAACGTTAGTATTAAAAATAGCAAATCCTTATATGGTCTATTTTGATAAAATTCGTAAATTTTATATTTATTTAATAATGGGAAAGCTATTCCTACTCCTGTAAAAGTAAATAAATGTGCGATAGTATTTGCTAACATTATTGCTCGGGGGTTGCTTAAATTATTTGTTGATAAAAGTACAAATGACATGGCGAGGTTAAAAAATAATGCTGCTGCCAGGAATAATGCTAAGAAAGTTAAAAAACTTTTCCAATTAATTTTAATATCGTTCATTTTTATTAATTTTACTACTGCAAAATTAATAAAAAACTATGCAAATAGGGAAGTTTGACCTTAGTAGATATCCAATAATTTTAGCTCCTATGGATGGCATTACTGATAAAGTATTTAGAAAAATTTGTAAAGAAATGGGAGCTACACTTACATATTCTGAATTCGTTTCTGCTGATGCAATCATTAGAAATGTAAAAGTTAGTTTTGATAAAATTAGTAAAAATGAAGATGAGTTCCCTTTTGTAGTTCAAATATTTGGTAATGATCCAGAAATAATGGGACAAGCAGCTAAATTAGTAGAATCTGCTGGTGCAGATATTATAGATTTGAATTTTGGTTGTCCTATGAAAAAAATTGTGTCTAAAGGTGCTGGTGCCGCTTTATTAAAAAATCCTGAATTAATGCTAGAAATAACCAAAAATGTTGTTAAAAATGTAAATGTACCAGTAACAGTAAAAACTAGATTAGGCTGGGATGAAACTTCAATTATTATAGATAATATCGCACGTGGATTGCAAGATTGTGGCATCGCAGCTCTGACTCTACATGCTCGTACTAGGAAACAACTTTATTCTGGTAATGCTGATTGGGATTATTTTTTAAAATTAAAATCTGATTCTTCTTTTTCTATTCCCCTCATTGCAAATGGAGATATAGATAATCCTGAGAAAGCAAAGCTTTTATTTGATGATTATGGTGTGGATGGTGTGATGATTGGTAGAGCTGCTATCGGCAATCCTTGGATCTTTAGAGATTGTAATGATTATATTTTAAAAAACATTTCACCAAAACCAATAAGTATTAACGAGAGATTAGCAATATGCAAAAGGCATTTCAACGAACTCGCAGCAATGAAAAATGAAAAAGTTGCTATTATTGAGATGAGAAAATTTTTTAAAAATTATTTTAAAGGTATTGCAAATATAAAACAATATCGTGTTGCATTATTAGAAGCAACAAGTCTGGAAGAAATTCATTCCATTTTCAATGATATAAAAAATATTGAAGAAAAAGTATAAATAAAAAAACCACTCATGATGAGTGGCTTTTTTACTTTCTTTTATTTAAGAAAGTTCTTAGCCTTTACCTTGACCAGCTTTTACTTGTTCAGTTTGTGTTTCTGGTTTTGGGGTTGCTGGTTTTGGGGTTGTTTGTTTTTGACTAGCTGCTTCTGCTTGAGCAATGCTGTCTAATCTTGCTTGTTCGATTTGAGCTAAACTATCAGCTATGCGTGCGCTATCAGCTTGTACTTTTGCAATGCTATCTGCTATACGTGCACTGTCTAATTTTGCTTGTTCTGCTTTTTTCTGAGCATTTCCGCATGATGCTAATACCATCATACCTGCTACTAATGCTACTACTACTAAATTTTTCATATCCATTTTCATTTTTTATGGTTTGACATGCAAAATTATAAAAAATTTTTAAATAAAAAAAATTTTTTTTATTTTTTTGATATAAGAGTTTAGATAATAAATTTTCCCAAATATTTTTTTAATTTATGAAATAACTCCAAAATTATTAGTCTACTCTAATTAATCCCGCATTTTTGAATATGAGATTTTTCTATAATTTTTATTATATTATTATAGTTGAAAAAAAATAAACAAATAACAATTATTTTACATTTAATTAACATATTTATTTTATAAATTGACATTATTTTATTAATTTTGCAAAAAATATACTATTGAGTATGAGTTATTTATTATTTGACAAACAGCAGCTTGTAAATTTAGAGTTTTCATTGAATAGAGAGATTATCAGGGCTAATAGAGCTGGATCATATGCGAGCACTACAATTATATATTGCAATACGCGAAAGTATCATGGTTTGTTAGTTTCACCCCAACCTCAATTAGATGATGATTTACATGTTTTCCTTTCTGCTATAGATGAGAGCATTATACAGCATGATGCTGAGTTTAATATTGGTATTCATCAATATCCTGGTCCTATTTATTTTCCTAAAGGGCATAAATATGTTGAGGAATTTCAAAGTGTACCTATTCCTACTCTTATTTATCGTGTAGGAGGTGTAGTTTTGTCTAAACAATTGTTATTTATAAATAAAGAAGATAGAGTCCTCATCAAATATACTCTATTAGATGCTCATAGCGATACATTATTGCGTTTAAAGCCATTTTTAGCTTTTAGAAATTATCACACTCTCAGTAAAGCAAATATGTATGCTAATAAAAATTATGAAGAATGTGAGAATGGAATCATTATGAAGCTATACCAAGGTTATAGTTCATTGTATATACAAATTTCTAAAGAGTCTAAATATGTTCATGCTCCAGATTGGTATTATAATATAGAATATAGGAAAGAGCTAGAACGTGGCTATGATGGACATGAAGATTTACTTGTGCCAGGATATTTTGAATTTCCTATCAAGAAAAATGAAAGTGTAATTATAAGTGCAGGTTTATCAGAGACTAAACCTAATATGCTAAAAAGGTTATTTAATAATGAGCTAAAAAATAGAATACCACGCGATAGTTATGAAAATAATTTAATTAATTCTGCTCAGCAATTTATCATTCAGCGTGGTAATGATGTGGAAATAAAAGCTGGCTATCATTGGTTTGGCAGATGGGGACGTGATACTCTAATTTCTTTACCAGGGTTGACATTAGTAACTGGTAATTATGATCTATGTAAAAAGGCTATAGATACGCTTTTAGCTGATAAAAAAGGTCCATTACTGCCCAATGTAGGTAAACAGCAACGCGTAGCTATTAATTCTGCTGATACATCATTATGGCTTTTCTGGACTTTGCAGCAATATCAATTATTTACTAATGAAACACCGATGAAAATCTGGCGATTATATAAAAATGACTTACAATCTATACTTTATGGCTATCGTAATGGAGAGGCTAAAGGAATATGGATGAGTGAGGATGGATTGATAAATGCTAAATTACCGGGATATGCTCTAACTTGGATGGATGCTATTGTAGATGGTAAACCAGTAACTCCTCGTTACGGGAAACCGATAGATATCAATGCTCTATGGTATAATGCTATTTGCTATGCTATTTATTTAGCTGAACATATAAATGACAAAGAATTTATAGATGATTGGTTACCATTAAAAGAAAAAATTGAAAACTCTTTTTTAGAAACTTTTTGGGATGAGCAACATGGCTACTTAGCTGATTGTGTAGATGATGGAGAAAAAGACTGGTGTGTACGTCCTAATATGGTTTTTGCAACTTCTTTACCATACGTTTGTCTAGATGAGAAAAAAAGATTATCTGTTCTAGAGAGAATACAGCAAGAGCTTTTGACACCAAGAGGCTTGCGAACTTTAAGTCCCAAATGTCCACATTATCGTGGTCATTATGAAGGACCTATAAAAGAGAGAGATCTCGCATATCATCAAGGAACTGTGTGGCCATGGCTTTTAGGTGCTTTCGCTGAAGGATATCTTAGAATTTTTGGTAAAAATGGAATTCCATTTATTGAAAAAATTTATTTCGATTTAGAGTCAACTTTATCTGAACATGGTGTAGGTAGTATAAGTGAGGTCTTTGATGGTGATCCACCACACAAACCTGGTGGAGCTATTTCTCAAGCTTGGAGTGTAGCAGAAATTATGAGAATTAAATGGTTAATTGAAAAATATAAAAATCTATGAGAGTATTGATGTTTGGTTGGGAATTTCCACCACATATTTCAGGTGGGTTAGGTACAGCCTGCTATGGGCTCACTAAAGCTCTCCTGAGGCAAGGTGTAGAGATTATTTTTGTTGTTCCTAAAGCCTTTGGAGACGAAGATAATGAAATTAGAATAGTAAATGCTTCAGATTTTGAAATTAATCTAGAAGATCAATCTACTGTAGAACTTTGGAAAAGATTGAAATATATACAAATAGCTTCTAAAATAATTCCTTATATTAGTCCGGAATATTATACTAAAGAATATGAAAATTTAATTAAAGAAGAAATTACAAAAAATGAATTTTTTAAACAAAAATATCAATTCTCAGGTATATATGGCCCTAATCTAATGTATGAAGTATCTAGATATGCATTAATTGCTAGTGCTCTAGCTGCTACAAATGATTTCGATGTAATACATGCTCATGATTGGTTAACATATCCTGCTGGTATATCAGCTAAAAACACAAGTGGTAAACCACTAGTAGTGCATGTACATGCTACGGAGTTTGATCGAAGTGGTGAAAATATTAACCAAGATGTATATAATATCGAACGTGAAGGTATGATGCAAGCTGATAAAGTTATCACCGTATCTAACTTTACAAGAAATATAGTGATCAATAGATATGGTATTAATCCTGACAAAGTATTTACTATTTATAATGGTGCAGACGCTTTTAATTTTAATACAAGACCTAAAGTGCAGAAACCTTATAAAGAAAAAGTAGTAACTTATATTGGGAGAATAACTTTTCAAAAAGGACCAGAATATTTTGTAGAAACTGCTCGCAAATTATTACAATATGATAATGATGTGAGATTTGTGATGGCTGGCTCTGGAGATATGTTTCCCAGAATAATCAGATTAGCAGCTCGATATCGTATAGGACACAAGATTCATTTTACTGGTTTTCTAAAAGGTCCCGAAGTAGAAGAAGTGCTTTCGTATAGTGATGTTTATGTGATGCCAAGTGTTTCTGAACCTTTTGGTATTTCGCCACTCGAGGCTTTGATGTCTAATATTCCAATAGTAATTTCTAAACAAAGTGGTGTAGCAGAGGTTCTTAAACATGCTATTAAAGTGGACTTTTGGGATATAGATGCTATGGCTAACGCTATTTATGGCATTTTACATTATCCAGCTATTAATAAAATGTTTCAAAAATATAGTAAAGATGAGGTAGATCAGTTAAAATGGGATAATTCAGCTTATGAAGTTAAACAACTGTATGAATCTTTATTACAAGAATATTTAATTTTAAAATGATAAGTGTATGAGATATATTTGTTTTTATTTCCAAGTTCATCAACCCATAAGATTGAGAACTTACAGATTTTTTGACATAGGACTTAATCATCATTATTATGATGATTATCAAAATCAATATATACTACGTAGAGTTGCAGATAAGTGTTATTTGCCAATGAATCAATTACTGTATGAACTTATTCAAACATTTGGGCAACGTTTTAGAGTGGCCTTTTCTATCTCTGGAGTAGCCCTTGAGCAATTTGAAAAATATGCTCCAGAAGTTATTGAGAGTTTCAAACTATTAGCCAATACTGGTGCAGTAGAGTTTTTAGCAGAGACTTATAGCCACTCTTTGGCATCTGTGATTTCTAAAGAAGAATTTTATTCTCAGATTAATTTACAACAAGAAAAATTACAATCTTTATTAGGTGTGAAACCTAGTACAGCTTTTAGAAATACTGAGCTTATTTATAGTGACCAAATAGGTGAATATGTAGCAGATTTAGGATATAAAGTAATGCTGGCTGAGGGAGCTAAACATATATTAGGTTGGAAAAGTCCACATTTTCTTTATTATAACGTCAGAAATCCAGAACTTAAACTTTTACTAAAAGACTATCAACTTAGCGATGATATTGCTTTCAGATTTTCTAACAGAGGATGGGACCAATGGCCATTGACAGCAGATAAATATGTAGACTGGCTAAATAATATTGATAAAAACCATGAAGTTGTTAATTTATTTATGGATTATGAAACTTTTGGAGAACATCAATGGAAGGAAACAGGTATTTTTGATTTTATGAGGGCATTACCAGGTAGAATATTTTCACATTCAGATTATGAGTTTGCTAATCCTACAGAACTCATAGAAATACTTCAACCTGTTGCTCCACTGCATGTACCATACCCTACTTCATGGGCAGATGAAGAAAGAGATCTCACAGCTTGGTTAGGAAACGATCTACAAGAGGATGCTTTTAACACATTATATTCGCTAAGAGATAAAGTCTTACAAACAAATAATCCTGATATTTTCAAAGATTGGTTATATCTACAAACAAGTGACCATTTTTATTATATGTGTACTAAATGGTTCTCTGATGGCGATGTACATAAATATTTTAATCCTTATGGCTCACCATATGATGCATATATTAATTATATGAATATTTTAAGTGATTTCATAACAAGAATTGATAATATTTTATCACAACAAGCTGATAAAGAACTAAATGTTACTAAAAAACAAAAAGATGATGATATTAATAAAACTACAAATAAAAGCCTGAAAAAACTGATGTTAAAAAATCTGTTAAGAAAAATAAAGAAAAGGATAATATCAAACTCACAAAAAAACAACTAGAAACAATAATTAGTCATCCCTTAAAAAGTCAATTTGAATATTTTATTTTAAAAAAAATAAAGAAAAAT
>LFRM01029911.1_pt2 | contig 52159 bp, 38 predicted proteins | sample 618341 | NCBI WGS metagenome assembly LFRM01 (sample SAMN03654438, study PRJNA283298) | anaerobic digester metagenome | isolation source: pool of bioreactors CSTR01a, CSTR02a, and CSTR03a thermophilic anaerobic... | place: Denmark: Kgs. Lyngby | collected 2014-05-21 | reverse complement strand
CTATCAAATGAGACCTTATGCCTGCCATCGCCAAGCAGGGCATAGGTGCAGTGGTCTATCGAACGCATGGCCCCCAGGGCATTGCGTTCGATACAGGGGATCTGTACCAAACCGCGCATAGGATCGCAGGTGAGGCCCAAGTGATGTTCCAGACCCATTTCAGCGGCATACTCGATCTGATGGATGGTCCCGCCGAGCAGCTGGGTTGCAGCACCACTGGCCATTGCACAGGCAACGCCAACCTCGCCCTGACACCCCACCTCAGCTCCGCTGATGGAACCGTTGGCCTTGACCAGGTTTCCGATAAGTCCGGCCGTTAGCAAGGCACGTAAAATCTTGACCTTGGATATCTTATAATGCTTTGCAAGATAATAGAGGACACCGGGGAGCACACCGCAACTACCACAAGTTGGGGCTGTTACAATCCTGCCACCCCCTGCATTCTCCTCTGAGACGGCAAGGGCATAGCTGATAGCAATGGCTGTGTTGCCCAATGGCCCGGTGAAATCACCTGCCTTGGAGTTGTACTGGCTGGCTTTCCTTGCCAGCTTGAGACCGCCAGGAAGAACTCCCTCGGCATTGATGCCCGCCTCCACAGCTTCACACATCACAGTCCAGACTTCACTGATATAGTCCAGTATCTCATTGCCCTCAAACTGCAGGACGAACTCCCAGAGCTGCAGGCCCTCTTCAGCGCAATAGGCGAGAATCTTCGCCATCGTCCCATACTCCTGGGGATAGAGGCGCTTCTTTTCATCCTCAATCTCGCCTTCAACGACCACGCGCCCTCCCCCAGTGCTGTAGTAGGTCTGTTCGGCCACCGTCTCTCCCTGAGAGTCATACCCCTTAAGGCTAAGGGCATTTGGATGGAACGGTTTCTCCTCATCAGGGTACCAGATGATCTCCACCTGTTTTTCCGCCTGGGCGAATATCTCACGGATCGCCTTGTCGGTCAGATGGCCTTTTCCTGTTGCAGCAAGACTACCGTACAGGCATGCCTCATACCGGTCAGCCTCCGGACACAATCCAAGGAAATGCTCTGTTGCAAAACGTGGGCCCATGGTGTGGCTACTTGAGGGACCATAGCCAATTCTATAAAGTTCGCGTAGTGATTCCATACAGAGACTTTACATTTTTAATCGGGAAAAAGAAAGATATCCAACTACCACAGGGGTCCCTTCTGAACCGATACAAAAAAGACTTGCTCCCTGAGGTCGACGAATATCCTGAGCAGCAAGGCCTCCTCCATGTTCCAGAAACAGTGCAATCCTTCACCCAGGAGAAGGCTGACCCCTTCCCCATCCCAATAGCTCCAGAAGGAGCGGTCGCACTTCCTTTGGCCAACCCAGTAACCTTGCGGGATAGAGGAGACCACAACAGCCAGGGGGTTTTGAACCTGTATGGATGAGGAGGAGAGCTCTCCATTGACCAGATCCTTTTGCAGGCGATTGGCATCGATGAGGGTGAAATCATCTGCCTTGGAGCGCATCTCCTCCAGGAGCTTAGGATAGCCCAGAGACCCTAAGGAGTCAGCATTGATCTTGGAACTCTCAAGCAGCGTATGGCAGAGCGCCCCCTCCTGTTCGCTGAGCAGGACCTGTGCCCTGCCGTTGGGGGTTATTGCTCCTCCTGCAGGGGCAAACACTCCCAACGGATACGCACAGAAGAGTACAGTCTCTGCCCGCCTTACCCATAACTTCACCCTCTTCTCCCCAGCTTTCAGGTGCTTTTGCTTCACCTCTCCCCCATCAATCCAGACGAGGGTATACCAGAAACTCTGGTTTTTCATCTCCTCCCAGCGGTGTTTCAAAGGGAGGGACACCTCCACACTCCTCATTGAAAGGGGGTCGACCGCACAGCCGGTGAAAAGAGACAGGGTAAGGGTTATGATCGAAAAAATGGCACATGCTCTCTGCTTGCTCACATACAAGAGAGAGGCGAAACACCCCCTATCCCTTCAAGGAAGCCTTTACCTTGCCGTCTCAGAGCTGACAAGACGCTTCAGTATGGCAAGAACCTCTTTGAACAGGGGCAAGCGATGGAAAAAGAGCAGATAGACCAGATTGGGAATCACCAGCACAGCAAGCAGTGAAACGGCAAAACGAAAAACCGTATTGGGTATCTTGATCAAGGAGAGGGTGGCGAATGTTGCAAACCCAGCAACCAGGGTTACCAGTGTATAGAGCGCATACTGAAAAAAATACTTGCCCAAGGCTTCATCAAAGCCAAAACGGTAGACCACATAAGGCTCTATCCAGAAGCAGGTGGTCAAGGTGCTTACCGAGGATCCTATCAAGACACCGAGGACTCCATACTTTCTTGCAAGCAGTATTGATACGACCAGATTGACCGCGGCTTGCAGCAAGGCCTTGTACCGGTCATACCAGAACAATCCCAGCGAGTCCTTGAACACAAGCACAGGCCTTCTCATACCCGAAAGATAGTAGTTGAGCACGATTGCAAAGACTACGCTCCGGGGAAACAGATATGCCCTTCCCAACCATAAGGATATGAATGGATTATATAAGAAATAGAGGCAGAGGGCGGTGAACCCGTATACCCAGGCAGAGATGAAATTCAGCTCGTCGAAGAGACTCTTGCTTCCTAAGGCCCCTCTCTCTGCCGCAAGGTTCCCTATGCTCGCAGTGATGGAGGAGAAGAGCAGTCCGACAATGCCTCCCACTGCGCCCTGGATCAGAGTGTAGTTGGCATACAGGCCAGCGCTGAACAGACTGACAAACCGGACAAGGATGATGTTGTCCGTCCCATTGACCAGGACTCCCCCCACCTTATGGAATGTCAGGGCAAAGACATTTCTTTTGATCTTGCTCTTCTCATCCCTGCTTAGAAAAGCATCCGTCTTCTCTTTCAGGTAAGGATAACGGGAGTTCACCTGCAGTGTTATCGCCAGATTTTCCCCTATGGTGCAAGCAAGCATCACCAGAAGAAAGAGAATATAGTTTCCCGTCACCACCAGAACCACTATCTGAAGCAGATGTTTGAGTATCTGAAAACCGTACATGTAGATGGAGTTGATGTAGGCCTTCTGGTCGGCGATGATCACCGTCCTTTTGTATCCCAGGAAATAGCTGCTTCCTGAGTTGATGACATACAAGGAGTAGATGACACTCAGATGCGGAATGGGAGGAACCTCCCTCATGAGCAGATGGAGAAAGGGAGTGAAGGCAAACCCCAATACAAGCACCAGCGTACCGATCAGCCGGTAAGCTTTCCTGTAGAGCTTCATCAGAGCCTGAATCTTCTGTTCCTCTTTGAAGGCAAGGGGTTTGTAGAGGCTGTAGCTTATCGCAGAGCCAAAACCCAATTCAGCTAGGGAGAGCATCGTAAGTACGTTGGAGAACAATCCTGAAAGGCCGAGATACTCTAGAGAAAGGAACATCACAAAAACCTTACGGGCGATGAACCCACTGAAATAACTCAGGATGAGGCCAAGGGTTCCAAACTTTATATTACGTACTGAATTGTCCAATCTTGACAAACATAACCTCGCATGGCCTCATAAGAGAGCCTACTCAGGATAGTACCACACACAGGTCAAAAGGACAGCAGAGCCTAGTGGAGGGAAGTAGAAATAACGATATCAAGTATATGTATCATAACAATGATGGCCTGAAATACCATAGCAGAGGTATTTTTTATTCTTATTTAGCTTAATTGTGCCTTCATAGCAGACATATACTCACTTCGGTAACGTTTGAACAGGAGCCGGAACTCTTCACTGCCATAGTCTGCATAGGTCCAAGGAAGTGAGTTGAACCGGCCCTTCTCATAGAAGAGGGTAACCTCAGCATAGATTCCTTGCTGCAGCGGTATGCGGTGGGAACGGTTTTTGGTGGTGGCGAGGATCAGGCTGGCCGCACTGAGCAGGCCGGGGTCGAGATTGATTCTCCTGCCCCCATCCACTGTGAACTGCTCTTCCAGCAGATTGGTGAAGAGCTTGGCTTCAGCAAGCAAAGAGGGGTCATACAGCTTTTCAAATACCAGGAAAAACCTCTGGGGCCGGCCGTCCATCTCCTTGTTGTAGTAGTCGGTGAAAGTGAAAGGTACGGCCTCGCTGGTATGGAGGATGGGACCGAACTTCTTTTCAAGCAGGGCAAAGAGAGCTGGATGGGAATCCTCACTAGTAGAGAGGATACCCATCACCAACCTTGATGGCACGAAGCTCTGGATTTCACCCATTTCAGATACCTGCCGTATAGGTCCCCAGGACTCTTACCGACGCACAACAATCCTTCAGCTCTTCCAGGGCATGCTCGAAGGAGCCCGCATCTTGTCCAAGTTCCGTCTCGACAAAGAAAGAGTACTCCCAAGGCTTGCCCGGTATTGGACGGGACTCCAGCTTCTTCATGTTGAGCCCATGTTTGGTAAGGACCAACAAGGCTTCGAAGAGGGAACCGGGACGGTCACTGACGGTGAACCTGAGCGAGGCGCGATTGACCGGGGAGAGGGACCTGTAAGCCCCAGCCATATCCTCTTTGCAGAGGATATAGAACCTGGTGTAGTTTCGGGGGTTGCTCTCAATACCTTCTGCAAGTATCTCCATCTCATGGACAGCTGCAGCAGGAGACCCTGCGATGGCAGCGAGTGTCTTGTCATTGGAAGCCTTTACAAAGCTTACCGCACCGGCAGTATCGAAAAAGGGAATCGCTTCAGCATGGGCAAGCTCGCTGCGAAGGTAATCCACACACTGGGCTAGGCCCTGTGGGTGGGAGTAGACCTTCCTGATATCCTCCAACTTGGTTCCGGGAAGGGTAATGAGGTTATGCACTATCCTGATCTGTTGCTCCCCTACCACCTGGATGTCAGGGTAGCGGTCAAGCAGATCCAGCGTATCGAAGATGGTTCCTCCCAAGGTATTCTCCAAGGGTATCATGCCATAGGTAGCCTCTCCTCCCATCAGAGCTTCGAAGATATCACCAAACTGCTTACAAGGAAGAGCTATGGCACTCTCATCGAAGGATCGCCTGATGGCGAGTTCGCTGAACGCTCCCCGCTCGCCCTGGAAGGCAACAGTAAGAGAAGAAGCTTTTTTCCCCTTTGCACCCTCTTTCTTTACAGAAGGAAGAGTGAGGGGAATCCTTTCCAATGACTTCCCTACCACAGGGCAGAGGGCGTGCAGGTCACGCATCAAGGTCTCAAACTGGGAGGGAAAGAGTGATTGGGGGCCATCACTGAAGGCCTTTTCAGGATGGTTGTGCACCTCGACCATAAGGCCGGAGGCACCGCTTGCAACCAGGGCAAGGCTCATCGGACTGACCATGTCCCGGATACCGGTGGCATGGCTGGGGTCGCCGATGATCGGCAGGTGGGTCATTTTCTGGATAACAGGGACGGCACTGCAATCGAGGGTGTTGCGGGTAGCCCGTTCGTAGGTACGGATGCCCCGTTCACACAACACTATCTGGTCAGTGCCACTTGCCATGAGGTACTCGGCAGCCATCAGCCACTCTTCGATGGTGGCGCTGAGACCGCGCTTGAGCAGGACCGGCATGCCGGTCTTCCCGACAGCCTTCAACAGCTCGAAGTTCTGCATGTTACGCGCCCCGATCTGGAACATGTCTATATATCTGGCCATCATGTCGACATCACTGGGATTGACTATCTCACTTGTAACAGGCAGACCGTACTTCTCGCCCGCTTCCTTGAGATATTTCAGCCCCTCCTCGCCCATGCCTTGGAAAGCATAGGGGGATGTCCGTGGCTTGAACGCACCGCCGCGTAGGATGACCGCCCCTGCATCTCGCACAGCCCGGGCAATCTCCATGATCTGCTTGCGGCTCTCAATTGCACAAGGCCCTGCAATGATGGCGACTCGGTTGCCCCCGATCTTCACCTTTCCGACGGTGACGATGGTGTCCTCTTTCTTCAGTTCCCGGGAGGCGAGCTTGTAGGGCTTGCTGATGGGAATGACCTTCGCCACCCCTTCGAGCAACTCAACCTCACGAAGGTCGAGTGAACTCTGGCCTACGGCCCCAATGACAGTCTCTTCCTGTCCGACGATTTCCTTGACAGTGTAACCCTTGCCAACCAAGAAGGCCCTGATGTGCTCTTGTTGCACTTCAGATATGTTTTTCTTTAGTACGATTATCATGCGATTACGCTAGAAGGTATCCACCAAAAGGTCAAGTAACCATTGCCTTTTTCCTAGTGCCATGCTATGCAAACAGGTATGGAAGAACAGTACTGGGACGAGATATTCTCCTCATTCAGGAAGGCCATCGAAGACGAGGGGAGGACCTTGCCCTCCCTCTCAATCATTGCTGGGGAGAAAGATGACCCCTACCGCGTTCTCATCGCCACCATCCTCTCACTGAGGACCCGTGATGTGGTAACCCTGGCTTCAAGCAAAAATCTCTTTCTTCTTGCCGATACTCCGGAGGCCATGCTCGCCTTGGGCCTGGATGAGATTGAAAAGGCGATCTACCCTGCCGGATTCTACAAGACCAAGGCCAAGACAATCCACGCAATCAGTGAAATGCTGCTCTCCGAGTATGGGGGAAGGGTTCCATCAACAAGTGCAGAGCTGATGAAATTGCCAGGGGTCGGGATAAAGACAGCCAATCTCACCCTCAATTTGGGGTTCGGCATAGAGGCGATCTGTGTTGACTGTCATGTCCACAAGATTGCAAACAGGATGGGCTGGGTCAATACAAAAACCCCTGAGCAGACTGAAGTTGCACTTCAACGCGTCATGCCCAGGAGATTTTGGATACCACTCAATGAACTGTTGGTGATCTACGGCCAGCTTATCTGCACCTCGGTAAGCCCATGGTGCTCCAGATGCCCGCAACAACAGGATTGTCCAAAGATGGGAGTGAAAAAATCACGCTAAGGCTTTCTTTGAAACCTCAAACGTTGCAATAAGAACAATCAGGTGGAACATGACGCTCTCGACCCAGGAGATCCAGTGCTCTGCCCTGAACCCACGGAACCCCGGAGCGATATCCGCGAAGAAGATCGCTGCTATCCAGATGACCAATACGGCAATGGTACCAGCTTTGACAAATACACCTGAAAGCTTGTTCGTAAACAGCGGGATCAGCATTACAAGGCCACCCAACATAACGACGACAGCCACCAGATAGATTATCACATCGCTGCTGAACGCCTTATAGAGCGCTCCGATACCAGAACTGCCTCCACGAGAGATGAGGCCCTGAAGCCCTATGCTGATATACAGCAAAGAGATGACAAGCCTCAATACAAATGCACTGCTTTTTTTATTAACCTTACTCGTTTCAGCCATCACAAACTCCTTTATGATTGATATCAATAGACATCTCTTACAACCTGGGAAACAGCCTCAGCCTTTCCCAGTGTATAGAAATGGACACCGGGAACTTTATGTTCGATCAGGTCCTTCGCCTGCTTCTTGCTCCAGTATACTCCAACTTCCTTCACTTCGGAGAGTTTCTTTGCCCTATGCAGCAGATCGACCAACTCAGGGGGAAAGTCGACATGGAATGTCTGGGGAATGGTGGCAAGGTCCCGCTTGCTGCCGATCGGCTTGATTCCGGGAATTATGGGTACGGTGATGCCATTCTGACGACACTCCTCGACAAACCTGTAGTAGACACTGTTGTCGAAGAACATCTGGGTCACGATATATTCAGCTCCGCAGGCAACCTTATGCTTCAGGTGTTCCATATCAGTGATGCGGTTTGCAGCCTCCGCGTGTTTCTCCGGATACCCGGCGACACCGATACAGAAGTCTGTCTTCTCCCCATTGACCAGGGCCTCATCCAGATAGATGCCCTGGTTGAGGTTGTCTATCTGCTTCACCATATCACTGGAGTACTGGTGCCCCCCCTTAATCGGTACGAACCGCTTCTGCCCCTGCGGGGGATCGCCTCGGAGGGCGAGGACATTCTTGATACCCAAGAAGTTGAGCTCCAACAGCGCATCTTCAATCTCCTCGCTCTGCATCCCCCCACAGATAAGGTGGGCGACCACCGGTATGTTGAAGGTATGCTGGATGAGGGATGAGAGGGCGATGGTGCCCGGACGTTTACGTACAATACGCCGTTCGAGCAGACCGTCGGGACGCTCGTTGTAGACTACCTCAGCCTGGTGGTTGGTAACGTTGATGTACGCTGGCTCAAAAAGGCTCAGTGATCGGACCGTATCCAGAAGCACTTCAGCATTCCCTCCCTTCAAGGGAGGAACCAGTTCGAACGTAAACAAGGGCTTCTTGGCCCGATTAAGGATATCTATGACTTTCATACACTTAGTATTCCATACCAGCAAGGAGCGTGACAAGCTTATCCTCTGCAATACCCTTCTTTTGGGCATACAGGGCAACCTGAGCCTCAGAAACCTTACCAATGGCGAAATACCGGAGGTTCTCCCCTCCGATGAGCATGGAGCAGACACTTGATGCAGGGTCCATGGCAAAACTTTCGGTAAGACGTACCCCGATCTTCTCCTCGGCCCCAAGCAGTTCGAACAGGGTTTGTTTCTCACTATGGTCGCTCCAGGAGGAGTATCCCGGAGCGGGACGGATGAATGAGGGACAGGAACATCCCCACTTTTCCTTGAGGAAGGCCTCCGCCTCATCGGCGAGGACCTCTGCAAGCCTGTCAGCAAGAAGTTGCAAAGCGAGGTGTGTGTACCCCTCATCCGGATGCTTCAAATGCTCAGCCAGCTTCAAAGCTGAGGTTGCGACCAACAGGCCCACCGTATCTTCCTTGGCGATGGCATCGGCAAGGGAGAACCCGCTCTCCTCATTACGCAAGAAATAGAAAGAGGAAGAGCCCACCTTCACCTCAAGACGGTCACTTTGGGCCGGAAAAAGGCCGCATACAACCCTGGATCCCTGTTCAAACAGGTTTTGTATCTCTTGTCTCTCCAAAAGCGCTTTAGCCTCACTGACCAACCTTTCGCCCTCCTCACTTAAGAAGGGGACTTTCCATGCAGCGCAGTACATCTTCCAATTGATCTTCCCAACCAGAAGAGGAAGGGAGAAATCCTTCATGACAAAGACGCCATACTCATCTGCTACGCTGCCTTGTTCCTTCTGTCCTTGTTTGGCAAGGATTGATGCATAGTCAAAGCTTACAGAGGGGCGTTGCGCCCCTTGTTCACTCTCTCTCAACCTGAGGGTCTGCCTCTCGTGTTCCCTCAAAAAGCTCTTCCGCTCCTCTCCTACCGCCAGCTGGGCAGTCAGGGCCATAGCAGAGGCGTCCTTAGTCTGGATGACAGGGCCCCCATACAGGGGGGAGAGCTTTACAGCTGTGTGCAACTCGCTGGTGGTCGCCCCACCAACAAATATAGGAATAGTACAACCACTCTCTTCAAACAATCCGATCACCGAAGCCATCTCACGAAGCGAAGGGGTAATGAGGCCGCTCAACCCGACAAGATCGGCATGGTTCTCCTTAGCCGCTGCGAGGATCTGCTCTTTGGGAACCATCACCCCAAGGTCGATCACCTCAAAGTTGTTGCAGGTAAGGATAAGGCTGACGATGTTCTTTCCAATGTCGTGCACATCTCCCTTGACCGTAGCTATGACAGCAATCTTCTTCTTATGGCTACCTGAAACTGCCTTTGAACTAGCAATATAAGCTGTAATTCGGGGTTGGAGGATATCAACTGCCATTTTCATGGTTCGGGCACTACGAACCACCTGGGGAAGGAATAGCTTGCCTTCCCCAAAAAGCTTACCTACCTTTTTCATCCCCTCCATGAGAGGTCCCTCAACCAGGGCAAGCGGATTTTCTTCAATAAGGAGGGCAAGGTCCTCTTTAAGATAGCCGTTCTCTCCCTTGAGTACGGCCTCCACAAGCCGCTTCCGGGGAGGGAGGGTCTTCCACTCATTTCGAATGGTTGCCTTCCTAGCCGCACCCTTCTTTTCCTCCCCGCCTGTCTCCAGGGCAAGATCGATAAGCTCCATCCTGACTGAGGGCAGGTCAGACCCTTCGGCAAGCAGGGCTCTTTTGATGATATCCCTTGTCCTTGCATCTATTGCATCCACCTCCCTACTAACTGCAGGATTGACTATGCCCATATCCAGCGAGGAGAGGTCGAGAAACACTGCATGCATGGCATTGCGCAAGGTGTCGTTCCCCCTGAAGGAGAAGGACAGGTTGCTGATGCCCCCTATGGTATGGCAGTGAGGAAGGTTCTTTTTAATCCAAGAGACAGCCTTCAGAAAATCACGTGCATAGGTGTCGTGCTCGTCAATGCCTGTCGCAATGGAGAGCACGTTGGAATCGAAGATGATATCCTCGGCCCGTATCCCTGCAAGCAAGAGGGTGTTATAGCTACGCTTCGCCAGGGAAATCTTCCGTTCATACGTATCGGCCTGCCCCTCCTCATCAAAGAGCATGACAACCATGGCAAAACCGTAGGAAGCGATAAGCTTCGCCCGCTCGACAAACTTCGCCTCTCCCTCCTTGAGACTGATGGAATTTACTATCCCCCGGCCCTGGATCTCCTGTAAAGAGCGCTCAATGACCGACCAATCAGAGGAGTCCACCATGACAGGGACCCTACTTACCGAAGGGTCGCTGCCCCTATGCCTGAGAAAACTCACCATGCTCTCTTGCGCATCAAGCATGGAAGCGTCCATACAGAGATCGATGACATCTGCTCCCTCCTCGATCTGGGTCCGCGCAACCAAGAGAGCCTCTTCCCACGACTTCTCCCTGATGAGGCGGGCAAACTTTCGGGAACCTGCGACATTGGTGCGCTCCCCGATGACCAACAGCCTGTCGCTTGGCAGAGGGCAAACTTCCAAACCGGCAAGAAGCAGGGTATGATCCCGCTCGAGTCTTGTATGCACGGGCTTTCCCTGCACCGCCTTTGAGAGGGCCCTGATATGTTCGGGCGTCGTACCGCAACACCCTCCTACAATATTCAGACACCCCCGAGCCAATGCCGGCTCCAGTTCCTTTGCCAACTGGGCAGGGCTCAGACTGTACGATCCCTCCTTGTCGGGAAAGCCGGCATTCGGATGGGCACTGATGTAAAAGGGTGCCAATTCGGAGAGTCTCCCTATCAGAGGGAGCATCTCCTCAGGCCCTGTAGAGCAGTTGAGTCCTAGGGAGAAGAGCGGGAAATGGGAGAGTGAGACGACAAACGCCTCCAAAGTCTGCCCGCTGAGGGTACGTTGGCTCTGGTCACTGAAGGTTGCACTCACCATCAGGGGGACTTCCCGATCTTTAGTCCGCATCGCTTCAAGGCACCCCATGATCGCACTTTTTGCAACAAGGGTATCGAAGGCCGTCTCAATGAGCAGGAGGTCTACACTCCCATCGAGAAGCACTTCGGCCTGCTGGGTGTACATCGCCTTGAATGAGGCAAAATCACTCTGCCGGTAGGCTGGGTCACCGACATCGGAGGAGAAGGAGAGGCTACGGTTGGTGGGACCGATGACCCCAGCCACAAAGGCATACCCCTCATGAGAGCTTTCAAAGTCGGCTGCGGCTTCCCGTGCTATCTCACAACCTGCCTGATTGATGGCGAGGACATCATCAGCGAGGCCATACTCCTCCAAGTTGAAGGCATTGGCACAGAAGGTATTTGTCTCGATGATGTCGGCTCCCGCTTCCAGGTAGGCGGTGTGGATACCAAAGATCACATCACCACGGCTGAGGTTGAGAAACTCGTTGCATCCGAATGCTGTTTTCCCATCCAGGGTAAAGTCGTCACTGTCCAAACCTTCGGCTTGGATCATGGTACCCATCGCCCCGTCGAGCAAGGCTATACGCTCGCTGAGAATCTTATGCAAATATTCTTTTCGGTTCATGCTTTGTTTCGTACCTCCAACTGACCACAGAGTGCCAGTTTTGTATCAAGTAGGACAAGAGCGGAGAGTATCTCCTCTTTTTCATTCATCAGACGGGAGACCCGCTCTACATCCGCTTCTTCTCTGACCATATTGCAGAATGCTGTCGCATAGGCGTCTGCAAGGGCAGCATCCTTGCAGGCTACCATCACAGCGTCAGCTCTGCCAAAACTGTGGGAATGGCCGACTTTAGCGGAGGAGGTGCATACGCCCAAAGGACAATGCTCCATGTCAACAATAATAGAAACCTTACCTGAAAGCTTGTTAGACCCGGCAAAAAGTGTAACAGACAATGGTTTAAGGGTATCGATGTACAGATCACCGCCATTTTCCACTACTATTTCATCCAGGGAGAACTTCCTCTTCAAAACAGATCCAACCTCCTGTGCGATTGCCCCTGCCACACTTGCCATCGGTCCGGTCCCAGAGAGTCTTGCTGCTCGAATCATACCCTCAAGAAAGGGAGAAACCCCGTCCTCTCTCTTTCTGAGAGGTACGAGCGAGGAGAGAAACAAAGAGTCAGGATAGTTGAGTATCTCATTGCGCAGCCTTCTAAGCACCCTCGTACTCTCTTTGACAAGGGCATCGGGTGCAACACTAAAGGGGGCATATCCGATCCAAAGGTCGCTCTCTCCTACCGCAACCGTGACGGAGGAAAACCTGGAGAACCCCATCCCCCTACGGTAGGCACGCTCTTGGTACACAGCCTATGCCTCCCGCTCGTTTGATAGGGAGAACAACTGCATCGGACAGGCCTGGATGCAGAGGCTGCAGAGCACACAGAGGTCGGCGTCATAGACCAACTTCCAATCCCTATCCATGGAGAGGGCCTTGGGGGAACAGACAGCCGTACAGGCACCGCAGTTGATGCATCCCTCCTGTTGGAAGTTCAGTTCCTTGACCATCTCGGAGACGATGATTCCTGTCTGATTGAGCCAGAGCACGCTCTTCTTGAGGGCTTCTTCAGATCCTGACAACTCTACAACCAGCTTCCCGCCTCTTCCGGAGGCGACGTCGGCATTAAGGATATTGATATCGACATCATATGTCCTGACCAACTTGCTTACCAGAGGCTGCTCTACAAGCGTCGGAGAGAATCTGAGTGTATAACGCTTCTTCATCGCGGACCTCCTTCCCTGGGAACCAAAGGTTTTACAAAACTTTTCGCTGGAAGCGGATGAACCGGCTCTGTAAGGGTGAACTCACCTTTCTCTATCCAGCTCTGCAGCAGTTTTGCAATTTCCCGCGCCTTGCTCAAGGAGGAGAGAGGTGCGCTTTTTACCTCCTTGCCTCCGGGAAGCACTACCTTGCCGCTCTGAAGCTCAGCATAGGTGACACGGGCCAACTCAGGGTGTCCCTCAATGCCATAATCACTGACAACAGTCTCTATCTGGCTGTTCCTGATAGCCAAATGCCTGGCCATCTGGAGATCGAGGACAGGGATGGGGATCCCAATTCCCACAAACAGGGAGACGCCGTACTTCTCATAGTAGGCTGAACGGATGAACTCGGATGACATCGCCTTCGCATCGCCGATGAGAGCGAGCGTCGCCCCTGTCCCCAAGGGGATCCCATGCTCGTTTCGCTTTCGAGACGTGTTGTACTGGGTCCCGTTCCAAACCACATACCCCTCAGTCCCCCCGAGGAAGATCCTGGTACCGAGGCCTATGCTCCTCAAGTACGGGTCGTTGAGCAGGGGGCTGAGCTCCCCGCTGGTGGAATAGGTAATGTTGCTGAATCGGGGAAGCAGGGTTCCCATATAGGTGTATCTGATCTTGTTGGTGCTGTTGGTTGCCGCTGCATAGTTCTGATAGGCGTTTCGGGGATTGAACAGATAAAACTCGTTAAGGGTATCCTTGTTGATCCAGGTATCTATCTCCCTTGTGGGATAGCAGTCAGTGCCTTTGCCTCTGGCAAACAGGCGTACATCCTTGCCGCTGATCAGGTCCTCAATGACATGGGCCCCACCATAAGTCGGGTCGAACTTGGACTCTGCCGTCGCTCCGATAAGGGTGTCCACAGCAGCCAGGCCTTCATAGGCGCTGACCCCATTGAGGGTGATCTCCTCCATCCTGATGCCTGGAGACCAGTGCCCGAAATTGAGTACCGCAGAGGAGGAACACATCGGGCCGAAGGTAGCAGTGGTAACGACATCCACCTTCTCTGCAAGAGTCTCGATATCGGTCTCGGTTGCCATGAGGGAGAACTCTTCGGCTGTGACCACCACAACCTTCCCCTGTCTGATCTTCTCATTGATCTGCGCTACTGTCTTTGCCATGAAACCTCCTATACTCCAACCGGAATGAGATGGTACGAAGGGACCTCGTAGGGATGGGAGCGTTTCAAAGCTTCCATCACAGCGGGTGCATCCTCCTCCCTGACGACCAATTCTAGCCGCCACTCCTCAACTTGTGCAAGTTCCCCACTCTTCCCCAGGAAGGGATTGCTGGAGGCAGAGGGCCGAAACTGGCCGATCCCCTTTGTTTGCCAACAACACCGGTCATAGCCTCCCATCTCTCCCGCCCCGGAAGCGAACAAGGCATCTTTCACCGACTCGAGGTGACTTTCAGGCAGATAACAGACTAGTACATACATCTTTTCTCTCCTCCTATTTCATCCTATACTACAGAATATGGTAAAACTTCTCGTCTTCCTCGGCAACCCTGGAAAAGTCTATGAAAAAAGCCGGCACAACGTCGGCTGGCTCTTTTGCGATCATCTCTACCCTGCAATGCAGTGGAGCCAGAAATTCCACGCACATTTCTCCAATGCCGGTGCAATCAAGCTGCTCAAGCCCCAAACCTTCATGAATGAGAGCGGAAAGAGTGTACGCTCATGTACCGACTTCTTCAATTTCAAGAGCGAGGATATCCTTGTTGTCCATGACGATCTTGAGCTCCCCTTCAAAACTGTCCGATTGCAAAAAGGTGGGGGCCTCGGAGGCCATAACGGACTCAAGTCCATCAAGAGCCATCTGGGCGACGATGGGTTTTTACGGCTCCGGTTCGGAATAGGAAGACCCCAGCGAGGCAGTGTGGCTTCCTACGTACTGCTCCCCTTTTCCAAAGAAGAGGCCCCTTTGCTCCCAGTACTGTTTGAGAGGGCTGAAAGCTTGCTCACAGGGGATCTTTCGGCACTTCCGGTAACAAATATATTAGTCTAACAGCATCCCTTTCCCAAGAAGGGGGTTACAACAGTTTCATTGCATGGTATACTTGTCCTGTCTCTGATGATGACATCTACCACTCTCTGGGAGGCGTTAATTGATAACACGTGACCTTCGCATTTCAATCCGCACAAGGACTGAAATGGATTTTTTTTCCGCACTGTTTCCCTCTACAACTGAATTGGGAACACTCTATAAACAGGCAAACGAACTTGCACACCTATACAATCTGAAGATGAAGGAACGCGGAGGAAGCGAGTACGTCGCAGCTGGCAAACTCCACGCCACCGCCGTCTTGCACCTGCTTTATCAGACAGTACTCACCCGTTACCTCAGCGATACCGAACCGGATTTCTTTAGCCGCCTCACCAGCCTGCTGAGCAAGAATCATGCGGGTGGCGATGTGCTTGCCTTCTACATGAAGGAGTTCCCTTCACCCCTGCTGCTGGAACAGCAGCTGCCCCTGGATTTCTTTTACGACGAATCTCTCAGGGGATATTTTATCCATCAGGTAATGCTGGACAACCCGGCCTTGATCAAGGCTGCCAAACCTTTCATCTCTCCTGAAGGGGTGGCATTCCCCAAGGGAGCCCAAGCTTTGACCGCCCTGCTGGGTGGGTATACCCGCAGCGCCGCACTGATGACCAACAGTGATGAGGATATTTTCACGTTCCTCACCAGACCGTCGAGACTCTACCCGGAATCCCTGCTCGACCAGATCAACTACATCATGGAAGCGTGGGATGACCTGTTACCGGCAGACCTCAAAGAGCTGCTGCTCCGTGCCATAGACTATGTCAAAGAAGAGGAAAAACCTCATTTTGGAGCCCCCAGCGGGACCGCTCCTACCTACGTGCCCGACTACAGCTCCTATGATACTGAATATGAGGCATTCTCAGCCGACCGCAACTGGATGCCGAATGTGGTCATGATAGCCAAATCGACCCTAGTCTGGCTTGATCAGCTTTCCAAGGAGTACAACACCTCAATCACCACCTTGGACCAGATACCAAACCAGGAACTGGACAACCTGCATGAACGGGGCTTTACCGCCCTCTGGCTGATCGGAATATGGGAGCGCAGCAGCGCTTCAAAGAGGATAAAGAACCTCTGCGGCAACCCTGAGGCAGAGGCCTCAGCATACTCACTTAAGAATTACGAGATAGCCTCCTCCATCGGAGGGTGGGCGGCTTTGGATAACTTGCGCCAGAGATGTGCTGACCGCAGTTTGCGCCTTGCCAGCGACATGGTCCCCAACCATACGGGAATTGACGGGGATTGGGTCTTCAACCATAGCGAGTACTTCATCCAACAGAGTTATCCCCCCTTCCCATCCTATACATACAATGGGGAAGACCTTTCAGAGAACCCCGACATTGAGATCAAGCTGGAAGATCACTACTACGACCAGAGTGATGCCGCTGTTACTTTCAGAAGAAAAGACCTGAGAAGCGGTGAGACCTCATACATCTACCACGGCAACGATGGCACCGCCATGCCCTGGAATGATACCGCTCAGCTTGATTTCCTCAACCCGGCAACCAGGGAAGCGGTTTTCCAACAGATAAAGCACGTGGCGAAAAACTTCCCCATCATCCGTTTCGATGCTGCGATGACCCTTGCGAAAAAGCATATCCAAAGGCTCTGGTATCCAAGGCCCGGTCATGGCGGCGATATTGCAGGGCGCGCCCAAAGCGGCCTTGACGAGGCGACGTTCCACTCTCTCATCCCCAAGGAGTTCTGGAGGGAGGTCGTTGACCGACTCAGCGCAGAACTGCCCGACACACTTCTGCTAGCAGAGGCCTTCTGGATGATGGAGGGGTATTTTGTACGAACCTTGGGCATGCACAGGGTCTACAACAGTGCATTCATGAATATGCTCAAGAACCAGGAAAACCAGAAATACCGCGATACCATCAAGGGGACCATCAGCTTTGAACCTGAAATTCTCAAGCGGTTCGTCAACTTCATGAACAACCCTGATGAAGACACTGCCGTCGCCCAGTTTGGCGAGGGGGACAAGTACTTTGGCGTCTGTACGCTCCTAGCCACCATGCCTGGCCTGCCGATGTTCGGCCATGGCCAGATTGAGGGGTACAAGGAGAAGTACGGGATGGAGTACAGCAGGGCCTACTGGGACGAAAGGCCCAATCAGTGGCTTGTGGATGAACACCACAGGAGAATCTTCCCCCTGTTGAAAAAACGCTACCTTTTCAGCGGTGTGGATAATTTTTACCTGTTCGACCTTGTTGCAGACAACCATGTGCATGAATCGGCCTTCTGTTATATCAATGGGACAGAACATGAAAAGGCCCTGGTACTCTACAACAACCAGTATGACAGCGTGGAGGGATGGATAAAGAACTCAGCTCCCAAGCTTGAGAAACAGGGCGAAGACAAACGAACAGAGACCATCTCCCTTGCTGAAGCAATGGGCCTCACCGTAGGCGGGAGAAGGTATGTGCTCTATGAGGCATTCCCTGGGAACCTGACCTATATGGTCCCCTCCCTGAAAGTATTTGATGAGGGCGGATTTTTCCACCTCAACGGCTATGAAGCGAAAATCATGCTGAACATCAGGGAAGTTGAAGATGTGGACGGCACCTACGAGATGCTCTACAACACCCTCGGTGACAAGGGCATAGAGAACATCGAACAGGAGATACTGGCCTTGAGGCTGAAGCCTGTCTTCAAGGCAATGGAGAACCTGCACGGGGCATCCTTCAAAAAACTGCTTGAATCGATACTGGAGGGAAAATCCTCAGCCAAGATCGAACGCAAACTGATCCTCGCCCTTGCAGAGGCCTATACCCACCTGGGTGTGGCCGTGGAACAGCTCCACCCAGTGGCCTTGAAAGCCCTGCCCTCCAAGCCGAGGGAGATCGAGCCTTCAAACGTGCTCAAGGAGGTCCAAAGGCTGTCGGAACTTTTTGCAAAGGACTCCAAGCAACCCTATTTCAGCCAGGGAAGAGTCATCATGGACGAACTTCCCTCCATCATAGCAGCCTCACTGTTCCTCAAGCCGTTCATCCATGAGTGGTCCACCGTCACCGATGCGATGGTGGCAAGTGACAAGTTGCTGCTCTCCCGATTCTTCGGCAAGGAACTTGAAGAGGTGGGATTCAACGGAGATAACGCTAGAAAAGCCTGTCATAGTGCGGCTCTTCTGGCTTCCGCAGCAAATATGGTCGAAACCTTTACCACCGACACACCACAAAAGGTCCTCGCAACCCTACTTACAGACCCGGCGTTGAGAACCTATGCAAATTGTAATGAGTACCAGGGGACCACCTGGTATAAAAAGGAGGCAATCCAAGAGACTATCTATCTCTCTGCTCTCTCTTTCCAGATATTGGGAGGTATCCCCGATACCTTGGAATATGTGAAGACTCTCACCGAAGCAGAGACAATGGCAGGGTACAAACTGAACCTTCTCCTGGGAGATGCGTTCGAGCTTTGATTGACTTGACGCTACTGATAAGATACTCTTGGAAACTATGAAGACGTGGATAACCTATCTAGCAGCAACAGCCTTCGGGCTGGCCGCAACACTCCTGTTTGGAGATTCTGCTCTCTACCAGCAGATCATGTATACCGCTACCGCCCTGTTTGTACAGCTCGGTGGGTTTATCTTGATCCCTATAGTCTTTTTTGGATTTTCTTCAGGAATAGCTTCCTTGAGAAAAGACTCGCTGGGAAGAACCTTCAGCTGGACAACCATCCTCTGGAGCATCGCATCAACACTGATGCTGGTAGGCGGTGCGGCCCTTGTCTTCCGCTTTCTGCCCACAAACTTCCCAGCAAGCAGCAGTGCTGGAGCGGAGGCATCGATCATCGGTGCGGTCGCTCCCCAATCACTATCAACGCTCTTCGGCTCGCTGCTTCCTGTAAATCCCTTCTACTCGCTTGCATCAGCTGAAAGTTTTCTGCTCCCCATCATCATCATCGCCCTGATCTTCGGCTACTTCCTCAAACCGAACATTGAGGTCATCCGTCCTGCATATGTGACGATGAACTCCTTGAGCGAGACAATGTTCCGCCTTGCCAACGCATACAGCAGATTCGGTCACTTCTTCATATTCTTTACCTCCGCCTACTGGTTTTCACGCCTGCAGAGTGAGGGTACGGTTTTTGTGGCCGGACGTTTCCTGTTCATGCTAAGCGCTTCGACACTTTTGGTCTTGCTCATCCTCCTCCCTTTCCTGTTCGGCCTGCTTACCCGCTTCAAGGCAAACCCCTACAAGATTCTCTACAGAATGATAGCCCCTGCCATAGCAGCGCTGTTCAGTGGAAGCATCTTCTTCAGCAGCCCAATAACCATCTCCCACACCAGACACAACCTGGGTTGTCAGAAGCGTGTCAGCGCAACCGCAATCCCCCTCTACACCCTTATCGGCAGAGGTGGCTCGGCAATGATAGCCACCCTAAGCATAACCAGCCTGCTTTATGCTGCACTTGGAACAATGCCTTCAAATAAGGTCATCCTCCTAGTGGCACTTGCCAGTGCCCTGTTCTCCTATGCCAGTGCACTGTACTTGGGATTTGAGGTCTTCTTCATTACGATCATTGCCCTGCAATTTTTAAAGATCGACCTCTACGGAGCAGAGATGACCCTCATCGCCCTAATGCCCATCCTCAATGGATTCGGCACTCTGGTAGACTCATACGTCGCCGCCTTTGGATCGGCGTACACCTGTCAGATTATGGGTGTGAGACATGATAGTTCTTATAGGGATATCATCTAACGGGTATGGGTAAGAAATTACGTTTTGTCTTTCTAGGCATACAAGCAGCCATAACTCTCCTGTTCACCGGAATTTTTGTACATGCTCTCTTTCTTGCCAATGCCCAAGGCGAGTTGCTTGAAGCCCTTCCCCATCTGATACCTTCGGTTGTCCATCTCTGGGTAACCCTGGTCGCAGCAACCCTGCTCTGTGTATTCTATCGGGCAAACATAGGGGCGGAAGCCCACTTCCTTCCTCTTCTCTTTCTTGCCATATGCTTGGGAAATGTAAAAATCCTCCCCCTTTACTACCAACTCTCACATATCATGATTCTCTCCCCATACTGGATAGGAATCCTCTACCACTTCTCCTTTCTTTTCTCAACGTTCCTTTTCCTCGCTTCAGGGCTGTTCCAGCAGACCATGAACCCTCTTCGCCTGGGGCAGTACTCATTCATTGGCGGAACCTCTTCCCTGTTACTCGCCTTGCTTGTTCCCATGACAACAAATACCGCCTCCTTTCTCAAGGAGGCGAATATAACAAACACGCTGTTTTTGTCCGTTTCGATCATGCTAAGCGCTTTGGCGCTGCTGACCTTCATCATTGCAATCTATGAGGAGATGGGTGGCAGGCAGACTCTTGCCCGCGGGCTCTCCTTCTCCCTGATGATAGTGGGCAATGCGATGGTGACCATCACCCAGGATACCCTTTACAACGGCATTGGCCTCGCACTATACGTGGGGGGAACAACTCTGCTGATACTCATCACCAAGACCTATCACATCTGGTCCTAATGGAACAGGGGCTTCATGCCCTGCTCGGCAACCAGAGCCTCCATCTCCTCGTCTGTGGGAGCCGGCAGGTTTTCGCTAGCCTTTTCCAATAGGGTGGGTAACAGGGAGATGTCTCCTGTACTGTTGAGAAAAACCTCTGGATTCTTCAAGACCCAACCGACTGCCCGGGCGATGGAGACTGGGTCAGTCAGCGGAAGATACCAAGTTGCAAAGGGATTCACAGCATCCCCAACCTCATCTTTGGCAAGAGCCTTGATGGTCTGCACGGCAACGCTTCGTTGTTTGCAGAGCTCCATAAGATGATTCACATCTTCGCTGTACTGGGGAATCTGCATCATGGTGTAGTTGTAGGGGAAGAGCACCGAATCGAAATCATATTTCATCAGACTCCGGTAGTGTGCGCGAGGAGCTCCCAGCCCATGGCCGGTAACACCTATATACTTGATCAGGCCCTGTTGCTTTGCCTCAATGGCCGCCTCAAGCACCCCTCCTTCACCCATTGCAATCTCCCACTCCTGTTCATCTACAAGCAGATGGAACTGCCAGAGGTCTATGTGGTCGGTCTGCAGTTTTTCCAGAGACTGGTGAAGCTCATCAACAGCTTCCTTTTTGGTTCGTTTGTCGGTCTTGGTTGCAAGGAAGAAGGAATTCCTGTCCCTCTTCATCCAAGGGCCTATCCTTAATTCCGCTTCCCCATAGCTCTGGGCGGTATCAATATGATTGATCTCATATCTCTTGAGAAGATCATAGGTAGCATCAGCCTCTTTCTGAGTAACACCACCTAAGGCGGCGGCTCCGAAAAGCACGCGGCTGCTCATATGGCCTGTCCTTCCAAATTTCTTTTTTTCAATCATGGCTTGTACCTCTTCTACAGTATACCACAGGAAAAAGCTGGGCTAAAGGAAGAGATAGTGAGATACACAGGTATCACGATTGGAATAGATTGTTTTTGGGTACCTGCCATTCACCTACCAGGATTGGAGACTCTGCAAGATACTACAACGGGCCCTATATGGTTCAGAGGGTATTGAGATATCCATGCTCAGCAAGCAACCTCTTGAAGAGGGCCTGCTCCTTCTTCTTTATGACAATCCTATTTCCCTCTGCCCGTAGTATGATCTTCCTGAAGGCAGGCTCTTGTGCAAACATCTTCCTGATCGCAGCATCATCGGGGAACGTATACAGCAAGACATTCTCTCCATGGGCAAACAGGGTAGCCCTTTGCTCGACCATGGTAAAGAAGGTGAGCCAACGCTCAGAAGGGTCCGGCTCTATGAGGTTCTTGAATTTTTCTATTCTGGAACGTATCTCAGAAGGGTCGGCGCATCCACGTATAAATGAGACTTCGCTAATCTTGTACCGTTCACTGCCCATTGCATCGCCTATCTGTTCCAAGAACAGTCTTCGCTCCAACGACAGCCCCTTGAAGGTAACCAATAAGAGGTTGGAATCGGCAATGGTCTCGAATTGCTGCTTCTTGGCTTTAGGCCGTTCATCAGTAAAGCCAAGACACCATGCCCCGAAGGGAGTAACCTTCATGCTGCAGATACCCTCATACGGTGTGAGTGGATGCATTTTCCCATTTTTGCTCAAAACCAAGGCAGCGGGTTTTTCTGTGATCTCTACCAACCCTAGAACAGCGAACAGATAACAATAGGCCTTGAACAGAGGCTTTTCAAACAGTTTCCGCCTGAGTACTCCTTGAGGGAGAAAGCCTTTATCATAAGAACCAATACTATAGGGACCATACTCACCCTCGATGGTATCCCCTCGCATAAAGAGGACACGGTTCAAGACGTCCCTATTCCAAAAGGTGTATCCATTGCCGTTAGAAACATACGACTGAAATAGATTATCTACAGAAAACCAAGAACCATCACCATGCATTTGCTGCAACATATCTTTCATACCATTGCGTCCCTGGCTCTTGATCTCAACGGAGTAGGTAAACGCTGTCTTGGAAAACTGTTTGAGGAGACAGTAATACTCAATTTCATTGCCAATGAGCCCTCTCGAGGTTTTCGGGGGTTCAAAGAATAACCGCTGTACCAGGCTCTTTATATACAGCTCCCCGTCTTCGGGACGTTTGATGGATTTCGATTCCAGATGGGTCAAAGCCTGCACAAACAGTTCAATGGGATCGAGGCCATAGGAGCTGGCAATCGGAAATGGCTCCAGGGCACAGGAGGCACGCAGACTCTTGATATTCCCCTTGAGCAAGCCTTTACGGGCAATATCGCTCCTTGCCCTTGTTTTCATGAGCTGCCCAGAGGCCTCGACCAACAGGGGTATCACCTCAGCTATCTGCTGATCATCAGACCAAAGGGCACCATCGGCCTCTATCATGGGCTCGAGAGTATGACCCGAAGGCTTGGGAACCCAAAGCGAAAAGAACTGTACAAAGAAGGGGTGCATCTCCATTTCGAATTGACTGAAGCTTGCAAAGATTCCCAGCCGAAAGGCCGGATTGATGGTCCATCTCTCCCAATGGGAATACCGGGTTTTTGGCTTGATGATCAAAGGCTCATCGACAGGGGTATGCAGCGAACGAATATCAATGAAGTGCTCAAATGCCCCCCGTTGTATTGCCTCCTGCAAATACTTTGGGAAGCCCCCAAAGAAAAGGTCGAATTCTTCTTGGTCTCTAAAATCAAGCAAACCCGCAGTCTGTTTGCACAAGTCAGCTTTATTCTTGAAACTTGGTTTTTTACCAACAAGAAAATTATAAACAACAATCAGTTCCTCGACAGTAAAACCCTCAAGCGTCTCAGAGAGGGCTTTCCCCTTCAGGGACAAGGGCCTCGTAGGCTTCATCGTTGAGGCCAATGTACTTTTCTGTTCCATTTTCTTGCTACTTTTTGCCATGCATTACCCCAACAACATTTCAATGTCTTTTTCAGACAAAGCCTTAACTGCATTCGAATCGGAGGTGAGCAAGGAAGCAACAAGGTTTGCTTTTCGTTGCTGCAGTTCCAATATCTTTTCCTCTATCGTATCCTTGGCTATGAGTCGGTAACAGAATACAGGATTTTCCTGCCCTATCCTGTGAGTCCTATCGATAGCCTGATTCTCTGCAGCGCGGTTCCACCAGGGATCCACGATGAACACATAGTCTGCTGCTGTAAGGTTAAGCCCGACCCCTCCCGTTTTCAGCGTCATGACGAACGCTCCAATGGAAGGATCGTTTTGGAAACGCTGTACCAGACTTTGCCTGTCCCCTGTAGCACCTGTCATGACCAGATGCCCGATGCCCAGCTCCTCAAGGTCCTCACCAATGAGTTCTACAGTGGCAAGAAAGTTTGTGAAGATGAGGCACTTGTGGCCTTCGGAGGTGATCGAAGCAACCACCTCCTTAAGATACTTACGTTTTGCTGAAATTCCGTTGAACTCACCATCGGCCTCAGGGACGGAAGCTAGCCGTCTCAACTCCGTAAGGGCTTGCAAGATCATGAACGTATTCTTTCCCACCCCACCAAGACCGACAGCCATCGTTACCTTTGCCTTGAGCTCTTCACGCCTGCGGTTGTAAATGGCCAGATGCTTCTCGTCCAATTCGACATAGGAAACCTGCTCGGTCTTGGGAGGAAGGTCCTTAAGGACGTTCTTCTTTACTCTCCTGAGCATAAACGGATAGACGCGGGTCTTCAGGTCCTTGAGTACATCCTTGTCCTGCTTGTCCTGGATAGGTCGCATATAGTCACGGAGGAATTCACTCTGGCTTCCAAAAAAGGAGGGGTTGAGGAAACGGAAGAGACTGTACAGGTCCCCCAGATTGTTTTCCACCGGGGTTCCGCTGAGGGCCAGGCGATACCGGGCTTTCAAGGCAAGGACTGCATTGGTTGTCTGGGTCTCCAAGTTCTTGATGTTCTGCGACTCATCAAGGATCACATAGCTGAATGACTTCTTGGAGAGGTCATTGATATCATTGCGAATCGTAGCATAGCTGCTGATCACTATGTTGGCTGTGCTATCTTCGATCATGGAGAGCTCCCTTGCCACACCATAATAGAGGACACAGTTCAACTCGGGAGCAAACCTTTCCAGTTCATTTTTCCAGTTGTATATCAAGGTTCGGGGAACCAGGATAAGCGTAGGCTCCTTACATCCGCTTGCATAGGTGCCCCTCAACAGGGAGATGACTTCCACAGTCTTTCCCAAACCCATCTCATCGGCTAGGCAGGCTCCCATGTGGTGATCGCGCAGGTACTCCATCCATTGCACCCCATATACCTGATACGGACGCAGTTCCCCATTTTCTATCGCATGGGAACCCTTTCTCTTGCCTATGTCGTTGAACCCCTTATAAAACGACTCTGCCCTTTGCCCACCATCACCTGCCAAGGTTAGGGTGGCATCCTTTTGGAGAGTGGGGATATCAAAGAACGAGACCCTCACGGTTTCATCCAACTTTGACTTCTGATGGACCAATCGTTCAAACCGGTTGATGCTACGCATATCCGGATACGCTTTTGAGCCATCATTGAGGACAATATACCCGCTTTGCTTATATTCTGAGAGGAAGCGATTGAAGGAGAAGGTCTGTCCTTCCACGTCGATATCAGCCGTACCTTCAAAATAGTCGATGCCCTCTCCCAGGGAAAGCCTCATCTTGGGTCTGACAAACTTGACCTTATACTTGCTGAGGACCGAAGATTGAAAGAGGACAAATCGCGAGAGCAGGGCCTGCATATGCAGGGAGAGAAACCGTTGGGCAAAGTCAGGTTCAAGGATAAAGTAAAGCTCCTCTTCAAACACCGCTTTCTTGACCTCTTTTCCCATCAGGGAAAGCACATCCCTGAACTCACTGTCAGGAGCCCTCGGATAGACGACCTCTCCGATCGACAAGGTTTTTTCATCCGGGTCAATCTCGACGACCTTGGTTATGTCCTGGTCCTCAAAGAATCCAGGGGGATAGGATTCAAGATGTATAAGAGGGAGGATGTGCAAGAACCCATAGGCATCTATCTCCTTGAAAAGAAGACTTGAGGATGCAGTCCTAGGAGCAATGGTATGGACCGTATACCCCTCGTAATTAAGGGAGATGGTCGGGAACTTTGAGAGAGCAAGGGCAAGGTAGGTATGCAGGTCTTTTTCGAGCACCTGTGTGGTAAGTAAAAACCATTCCGTCCAGTAGCATCCTAGGTCAGAAACATGAAAGACGTCCTGAGCCACAGCCACAAGCTCAGACGAGATGGGATAGGGCTTGCTTGGGAGCAGGCTCTCCTTATCTGCAATAATCTGGTCAAAGGAGAGGATGATCGGGGCTACCGAGACCTCATGGTCTGAGATTTTCTCAATAGAGAGGATGGCTTTTGATTCTTTGTTCTGGGGATGCAGGAGGTTACCACCCTCATCAAGAAGCAGGTGCGAGCGCAGGGCAAGTTCCATGAGCCTGCTTGAGGGGTCATGGACGGTCCAACCATCACGCTCCTGATCAGAAATATCCCAACGAAGGTACTTCTGTTCCTTTTGGAGGAGCAGATTGAATTCCCGCAGAGCATCACGTACAGATGAGGTGTAGCGGTGATAGTCAGGCTGACAAGGCTTTCCCTTGGAGTCACACAGGGTAAGACCCCATCCATCAGTTCCCCTGAAAAGCTTGAAGTTGAATTGCAGGGGGGTATCAGGGCCGGCTTTACCTACGAATGACCCCTTGGGAGTTGTCGTACGCTTTTTTCTGGGAGGTTTTTCTGTATCTGTCGGAGTTGCTTTCATATCATAGGAGTATTACATAATGTATTGGCTCAGACAAGATTCATAACTCTAGCAAGTGCATGTATGATACCCATTAGTGGAAAAAATACTGAGCATGACCGAGCCATTCACAGCTAAAAGCTCTTCCAGGGGAAGCGGTAAGGAGTTTTAGAGAAATCCATTGCAGTGAGGCACAAAACAGAACAACAGAGCTCATCTGAGCTCTGTTGTTCTACCGATTGGACTAACGTATCCGTTTGCCTAGGCTAGGGAGATAATACTCGAATCGTACCCTTCAGGAGCATCGAAGCCCAGGAAGTTGATACAGGTGGCAGCAATGCTGCTGATGCCCAGGCCCGTATTCAAGGTCTTGGAGTACTCACCATTGTAGGCACTGTCACAGATGATACATGGTACAGGATTGAGAGAGTGGGCTGTCTTTGCCTGAGGGTCTCCATTCTCCTTGTACTTAACACGGCCATCCTTTGCATGCTCGTACATATCATCGGCATTTCCATGGTCGGCGGTGATGATCATCACCCCACCAGAGTTCATGACAGCCTTATGGAGCCTCTCGATCTGGAGGTCCATAGCCTCCATGGAACAGACAACAGCCTGGAAGTTTCCAGTATGTCCGACCATATCACCGTTGGGAAAGTTCAGCTTGATAAAATCCCACTTGCCGCCCTCAATCTCCTTGAGAACCCGGTCGGTAATCTCGGCACACTTCATCCAAGGCCTCTGCTCAAAAGGAAGGATGTCGGAAGGAATCTCCACATACTCCTCAAGCTTGGCATCGAATTTTCCGGTCTTGTTACCATTGAAGAAGTAGGTCACGTGGCCAAATTTCTGGGTCTCACTGATGGAGAACTGCCTTACCTTGGAGGCACAGAGGTACTCGGCCATGGTCCTGTCGATGGCGGGAGGCTGTACCAGGTACTGCTTGGGAAGATGCAGGTCCCCATCATACTCCATCATGCCTGCATACTCGACCTTTGGCCTTCTCTTGCGGTCAAACTCCTCAAGGTGTTCTGCCTCAAAAGCCTTGGTGATCTCAAGGGCACGGTCTCCTCGGAAGTTGAAGAGAATGACACTGTCATCATCCTCAATTGTCCCTACAGGCTTGCCATCTTTCGCAATCACAAAAGGAGGGAGGTCCTGGTCGATTGCCTTGGTCTCAAGGCGCAGCGTCTCGATAGCCTCATGGGCTGTTGCAAACTGACGGCCTTCACCAAGGACATGGGTCTCCCATCCCTTCCTGACCATATCCCAGTTGGCATCATAACGGTCCATAGTAATCTGCATACGTCCGCCGCCACTGGCTATCCTTGCATCGAAGCCATCACCGTTGAGGGAGGCGAGAAACTCCTCAAACGGATCAAAATACTCAAGGGCGCTGAGCTCTCCGACATCACGGCCATCGAGGAGGGCGTGGATCCGAATCTTGGAAATACCCTCTTCCTTGGCTTGGAGTATCATGTCCCTCAGGTTCTTGACGTTGGAATGGACGTTACCGTCGCTGAGCAGTCCGATGAAGTGCAGAGTGCTCTTCTTGTCCTTTGAGTTGGCTATGAGCTTCTTCCAGGTAGCGCCTTCAAACATCGCTTTCGACTCGATGGACTTGATGACAAGTTTCGCACCTTGGGCAAACACCCGGCCACAGCCCATCGCATTGTGCCCGACTTCGCTGTTTCCCATATCCTCATCGGATGGCAGGCCGACAGCTACGCCGTGAGCCTGCAGCTTGGTCCAAGGATTTTCCTTGTACAGCCTGTCGAGAGTCCTGGTCATGGCAGCAGCAACACCATCACCTTCCTTATATTTCCCAAAGCCGACGCCGTCCATAATAACCAGGACAACAGGGCCCTTTCTTTCAATCTTTGAATTCCTCTTCAATGCATCTACCATTTTGGTAACTCCTTACGTATCAATTATAAAGGGAGGGTAGCCTGTTTAAGATAGCCCTTGGCCTCATCATCAACAAGATCCTTCAGCTCTTCGTAGACCCACCGATGGTAATTGTTCACCATGGAGAGCTCAGCTTCCGTGAGCAGGGTCTTGTCTATCAACTTGCGTTCAAACGGACAGAGGGTCAATACCTCGAAACTAAAAAACTGCCCGAATTCCGTCTTAATGTCCTCACGGACAGCAACAATGTTCTCAATACGGATGCCATGACGGCCCTCCTTATAGATTCCCGGCTCATCACTGAGGATCATGCCTTTCTTCAAGGGGACATCTACGGCACGGGTGTTTATCACAGCAGGGCCCTCATGCACATTGAGGCGGAACCCCAGGCCATGGCCTGTACCATGGAAAAAGGTCATCCCATGCTGCCAGAGGAACTGCCTTGCAAGGGCATCCAGCTGATAACCACAGGTCCCTGCAGGAAACCGAGCGGATGCAAGGGCCAGATTCCCCTTGAGGACCAGGGTATAATCTCTCTTCTGCTCGTCGGTAGCCTTACCAAACAAGATGGTACGGGTTATATCGGTAAGACCGAACTCGTACATGCCCCCGGTATCGAGGACAAGCAGCCCATCCCCTTCAATACGGGAATTACTCTCTTCTGTTGCGCTGTAGTGACACATCGCACCATGTTCGGCCCAGCCTGAAATGGGGGAGAAAGCCTCGCCCAAGCAAGCTTTGTTTCGCTCCCTCTGCTTTTGCAGAAGGGTGGAAACCTCGATCTCGTCATATCCTCCGTTCTCAGTATCGAGACGGGCAAGGAAGTTGACCAGGGCGACACCATCAAGAAGATGGCTGCGCCTCATGCCTTCCAGTTCAGTCTCATTCTTACTGGCCTTCAGGTCAGTTGTAAAATCCCTTCCCTCAACATGTCTGGCCTTCAGTGTCGCCTCATACAGGTTAAGATTGAGTTTCTTCGGATCATAATAGAGGACGTCTCCCTCTGTGAGCACGCCTTCAACGGTTGTCTTCGCATCCTCGTAAGGGAGCAGCTCAAACTCCTCTTCCATCTGCAGGCGGATCTTCTTGGTAAATCTCTTGGGATCGGTGAAGAGCCAGGCCTTCTCGGTGCCTATAAGCATAAAGGAGAGGAACACCGGAGAGTGTACAGAGACATCGGAGGAGCGCAGGTTGGTTATCCATGCGATATCATCCAGAGATGAGATTAGTGTGTAGTTACACCCTTTCTCCACCATAGCCAGACGGGTCATCGTAAGCTTCTGGATCCTGCTGAATCCCGCTATCTCATTTGGGAGATCGACGACTGGCGTGGAAGCGATCTGAGGGCGATCAGCCCATATCTCATCAAGGTAATCAGGACAGACGACCAGCTCTATCCCCCTCTGCTTGAAAGCTGCATCCAGATGAGCCTTCTCTGAGACAGTCAGTGTCGAGCCGTCGATTCCTATCCTGCTTTTTTCAGGGAGTTCACTCGCCATCCAGCTTTGGGGGTCCTTGACGTTTTCAGTATCGAGCTTCATCAGCTTGATGGAGGTTCCCCCGATCTGTTGGGCGCCTTGGATGAAATAGCGCGAATCCACCCAGAGCAGCGCTTCGGTCTTGGTTATCAGGACAGTTCCCGCACTTCCGGTAAACCCGGAGATCCACTCCCTGCTTCTCCAACGTGAAGAAACATATTCGCTCTGATGAGGATCAGTACCATTTATATACCAACCGTCCAAGCCTTCACGCTTCAAGACGGTCCGCAACTCAGCTATTCGTTGTTCAACTGATGACATCTACGTACTCCTATGCCCTCTTGTCTGTTTTTCGTAACACCAGGTAGAGGGCTAGTCCGGCGATCATCATTGCAAGACAGAACAGCTGTCCCATCGAGATATTGAAAAAAGATTGGAAGAGGGAGATGTTGTCACTCTCTTTTCCCCAAGCGAGGATATACCCCAAATTCTCATCAGGAGCCCTAAAGTATTCAATGACAAAACGGATGAAACCGTAAAGCATGAGGTAGGCAGAGAGGGCAAACCCATAGGGTTGTCTCTCTCTTCTCGGGCGGATGACGAACCACATGATCAAAAAGAGGACTATCCCTTCAAACAGGGCTTCATAGAGCTGGGAGGGGTGACGGGGAAGATTTACCAACGATCCTGCAACATAAGGAATATCCAGCGAATCCGCTACAGATCGTACCCATCCATAGTTTGTAGAGAAATGGGGGGCGTTAGGGAAGACCATTGCCCAAGGCTTGGTTGATACCCTGCCGAAGAGTTCGCCATTTATGAAGTTGCCTAACCTGCCGAAGGTGTACCCAAGGGGAACCGCATAGACAACAGTGTCGGCAAGTTCAAAGAAATGCATCTTGTTTTTCTTGCTGAAAAAATAGGCGCCCAGGACCGCACCGACAAGGCCTCCATGATAGCTCATGCCAGGCAGTCCCACGAACTGTCCGCCTTGGAAAGGCCAGAAGATCATCCATGGATGTGTCCAATAGTAGGTGGTGCCATCATAAAAGAGCACGGAGAAGAGACGGGCTCCCACCACAAGGCCCAGGATGCAGGCAAGCACCAGGTTCTGGCTCTGGTCCGGATCGAGGGAAACCTCCCCCTTCCTTGCTTGCAGACGAATCAGTCCGTATGCAATCGCAAAAGCCACCACATACATCAGTCCATACCATCGCAGGGGCAAGCCAGGGATGATTTCAGGAGAAATCCAACCGGGAAAATGGAGGAATTGAGTCATGAAGCAAGTGTAATGTGCAATAGTGTTGAGGTCAATACTCCAAAGAGTAGCCTAATTTCACATTATTAAGTATATTCAAAGTATGAAAAGAAAAAATGTAACAAGGCTAAGCCTAACACTCATATTATTGCTTATCATTATTCCTCTTTTTTCTTCGGGTTCCTTTGAGGAAATTCTCGCTGCCCCAAGCAACAACGCTTTGAGCATACCCACACAAGGGGACAAGATTTCCACAGATATGGAGGCCTTGGGAAGACTCTATCGCTATGTCGATAGCATCTATATCGAGGAAGTCGACAAGGAGAAGGTTTTCAATGACCTTGCCTCCGCTCTGGTTGCCTCGCTTGAGGATCCCTACTCCTTCTACGTTCCCCCTTCTGAAGCAACCGACTACATGGAAGGGACGACTGGGGTGTATGGAGGCATAGGCACCTACCTCAACAAACCTTCTCCAGAGCGCAAGGACCCCTCCGACCCCTCCTCCTATATGGTTACCATCATATCACCCTTCCCAGGCTCCCCAGCCCAGAGGGCAGGGCTTATGGCAGGCGATCTCATCAGCCATATCAACGGGGAGAAGGTCGACGACCTGAGCAGTCACGAAGCGAGCATCCTTCTCAGAGGAGAGCCGAAAACCGAAGTGACCATCACTGTATTCAGAGGCGGGACTTCGTTCGACCTCAGCCTGATCAGGGAAAAAATCAGTACTCCGACAGTTGAAGGCAACATCATAGATGGGGATATCGGCTATATCGTGCTTTCCGAATTCACCCCCCAGACTGGTGAACAGATGCTGAAAAGTGTAAAAGATCTGATAAAACAGGGTATCAAAGGCCTCATCATCGATGAACGCAACAACTCTGGCGGTGCTGTCGACGGAGCGATGCAAGTTGCGAACATCTTCCTTCCTGCCAATAAGACCCTAGTCACCATCCAAGGCAAGAAGGGCTCGAACCGTGACCAGCGTTACATTTCCACAGGCTCAACCTTAGTGCCCAAGGATCTTCCCATCGTGCTGCTTACCAATGGAGGTTCCGCATCCTCATCTGAGATTCTTGCAGCGGCGCTGAAAGACAACAACCGGGCGACACTCATAGGTACCAAGACATTCGGAAAGGGGGTTGTCCAGGATGTGTTCAAGTTTGGAGACGGATATGCCCAGGTCACCACTGCCCACTACTACACCCCAACCGGTGAAAACATCCATAAGAAGGGGATAGAGCCCGATATCATGGTCGAGGACATCAAGCTCGAGGACGAGGAGATTCCCGCCTACGAGAAGCTGATGACCGAAAAATCCCTTTCAACCTTTGCCGACAAGCATCCTGAACCTACGACAGAGAACATACTCCTCTTCTCAGAGCAGTATGCTGAACTAGGCATAAACAGGGATATCCTGAACATTCTGATGAGAAACGAATATCTCGGAAGAATTCCCTTCGATGACAGGCCGGTAGGAGACCTTGTCTTCGACAAACAGCTCAAGCGAGCAGTTGAGTTCATACGCAAAGGCAAATAATCATTACCCGGAACCTGGATGAAAAGATCCAGGCCAGCTACATGCCCTCCCGTCCTTCTCCGAAAGAAAGGGCGGGAGGGTTTTCATTTTCTCTAGCTTCATACGGCAATGCAATACCCTGCTTTTAGCAGGAACCGTCCTCTGTATTCAAGTATTATTGCAAAAAATTCAAAAATTAACCGGTACACCTCTTGTTGTTAGAGTAGTGTCCAGCTATCGGAGACCCTAGAATATCAAAAATATAGAGACTTTCCCCTTGTCCCGATATCTAAAGGAGGAGTTTGCAGATGTCCCTTTTTCTAGTCTCATCCGATTGGCGTTTCAAAGAACGTTTCAAACACCATTTTTCCTATGAGTACCTGCATGAGTTCAGTATGGTCAAAAAACTAGTAACCGCAGTCGCAGAGGCCAAGAGTGAAGAAGAGATATGGATCCTGGCAGATGAAAAATTGGGATCGGGTTCTCAACTGAAGCTCCTTCAGGAGCTTCAGGAGACATCAGCTCCAATACAGGTGATCCTATTCCTTGATCGGGGCTCCCTCCCCTTCATTCTGCCGGAACTCTCTTTTCCGGTTGAATTCATCCAAAAGGAAAACCTGAACTACACCAATTTCTTTTTGCGCTTCAGTGATGATCCCAGTGTGCGCGAAGATGCTACCTACACGACTGAAAGCTTTATTGGCAGTAGCGACAAGATGCAGGAGCTGCGCTCCCAGCTCGCCACCTATGCAAAGGGGGAGTGCTCTATCCACTTGTACGGGGAGACAGGAACAGGGAAGGAGATTGCAGCAAAAATAATCCATAAGATCAAGAATCCATTCCGGCCCATGGTAAGCGTCAACTGTTCTTTACTGCATGGGCCGGTCGGGGACTCCATGTTCTACGGGCATACTAAAGGAGCCTTCACAGACGGCAAGAGTGATCTGCCCGGGTTGATCCATGAGGCTCACCGCTCAACGCTCTTCCTCGATGAGGTGGAGAACCTCAGCCTGAGCTCCCAGGCGAACATGCTCAGGCTTTTGGAGAGCGGGCGATACAGGCAGCTCGGGGACACCAAAGTGAAGGTATCAGAGTTCAGGCTGGTAACAGCCTCCAACATGAACCTGAAACGCTTGATCAGTCAGAACCGAATTCGAAAGGATTTTTACTACAGGATAACCGATGCCACCATCTGCCTTCCTCCGCTCAGGGAGCACCTTGAGGACATTCCCCAACTCTGCCACCACTTTATCAAACAGCACTTTCCTGGAAAACGGATGTCCGAACAGGATATGGTGCTTCTGAGCCTATACTCATGGCCGGGGAATGTCAGGCAACTTTTTTCAACACTAAAAAGAAGTTGTATCCGTTCCGAACAGGAAGACCTGATACATATTCTTCCTGAAGATATTATGTGATGGGAAAACCACAATAGGAAAAGGGCTGTTTCTGTAACTCTACAGTAAGGAAGCAATCTTCATTTCCCTCCGATATACAGTTTTGTATGACCATAATCCAACCCATTTCCATCTATATTTCCGTATATCCAAACTCTATTTTTCGGACAAATGCAATCTTTATCCCTCCTCTTCGGCCTCCCACACCATGCGTAATCAGGAGGAGGTTCCCACAGTGTGCGAGTGGGCACCTGTAAAAAAGATAGGGCGACACCATTTTTATCTTCGCAGGGTATCCATTCCCAAAAAGAGTGAGGTAACTCACGTTGTAGCTAGAGTTATGGAGGCTTCAAACGAAAAGTACAGCCTGTGGACAACCTGTTAGCAACTTGCTAAATCTCTATGCTAAACCATGATAATCAAACTTATAGAAACAGTAGTTTTCTTATATAGGAATTAGATTGGAATTATGCCATTAGGTTGTAAGCAACTTGTTGTAAAGGAGTTAGTTGACCTACTAGAGAGGTATACCTTGAAAACTCAAGAAAGAGTGCCCTCAATTGCATCTATTCCTTACCGCACTGCTAGGGTTTGGATTGCTTGTGGATAACCTGTGGACAACTCTGGGACAAGCTTGTGGACAGATCATTGAACTCTAGGGAAAATATGGAGTTACCCTATTCGCTCAATGGCAAGGCCAAGGGCAAAAAGCTTGTCGGAAAGGCGTTCATACCCCCGTTCCACCTGATAGATGTTCTCTATGGTGGAGACTCCCTCAGCACAGGCTGCCGCAATGACCAAGGCCATTCCCGCACGGACATCCGGACTTGTCACCACCGAACCGTACAGTTGGGAAGGACCGTTGACTACAGCCCTGTGAGGATCACAGAGGATGATGTCCGCTCCCATGCGGATCAACCAGTCGACGAAGTACATCCGGGACTCATACATCTTCTCATGCACTAGAATGGACCCTTCCATCTGGGTTGCGCAGACAGTGATGATGCTCAGCAGGTCAGCGGGAAATCCCGGCCATGGAGCGTCATCGACTTTGCCGGTATGTCCGCCAACCTCTTTGTAAAGTTTTCTTTTTTGACTGCGAGGAACAAGTATGGATGAGGGACCGTCCTTTACAAACTCAACCCCTATGCGGGAGAAACCAAGGCGGATCATCCTCAGGTGTTCGGTCTCAACGCCCTTAATCAGAAGTTGGCCACCGGTTGCCCCGGCAAGACCAATAAAAGATCCCACCTCCATGTAGTCGCTGCCAAGGGTGAACTCACACCCATGCAATCTCTTCACCCCTCGGATGTAGAGCCTGTTCGACCCTATCCCCTCAATCTTGCACCCCATGCCGACAAGCATGTTGCACAGGTCCTGCACATGTGGCTCGCATGCCGCATTGTTGAGGATGCTCTCCCCTTGGGCAAGGGAGGCTGCCATAATCACATTCTCTGTCGCAGTAACCGATGCCTCGTCCAAAAACACATCCGCACCCATCAAGCGGAGATGGTTTGACTTAAGATGCAGCTTCCCATCACTTTCCAACTTACAGGATGCACCAAGAGAGGAAAGGCCGAGGAAATGAGTGTCCAGCCGCCTCAGCCCGATGACGTCCCCTCCAGGAGGATCGAGACTCACCTCCCCATGGATAGCCAATAAGGGCCCAAGAAGCAAGATTGATCCCCTAACTGCCTCGACAAGATCCTTTCCAAGAAGTCCCATCCTGTTTCCACTGGTTATCTCCAATGTCTGAGCATCGACCTTAGTAATAGTGGAGCCCAAATTTTCCAGGAGCTTGCACATGACACGTACGTCCTCTATGTCGGGGACGTTCATGAGCCTGACCGGATCATCAGTAAGCAGGGTTGCCGCGAGACAAGGCAAGGCGGCATTCTTATTGCCGCTGATGGTGACTTCCCCTGAGGCGGGAAAGCCCCCTTCTATCCTATATGAAGCCATGTGTTCCTCCAAAATCATGGTACCGTTGCCACTCTAATATAGCAAGTCGTTATTGAATTGTGCGACCTATCAGTGGTAGAATATCCAAAGATGAAACAGATTGGGAAAAAAGTATTGGGGATAGGAAATCCTCTTATAGACATAATTGTCAGCGTTGAGGAGAGTGATATCCACACCCTTGGCATCCACAAGGGAACCATGGCCCTGATACACAAGGAGAGGATGAGCGAACTCCTCCAATTTCTCAAAGACAAGGAAACCACCTACTCCTGCGGCGGATCCTGTCCCAACACCATCATTGCCTTAGCCTCCCTTGGTATAGAGACCACCCTTGCAGGCAAGGTTGGCAATGATAAGAACGGACAAATATATGCAGAAACCCTCAAGACCCTCAATGTCCATAATGAGCTGGCCGTCACTGATGAGGAGCCGACAGGGACGACCGTAATCCTGGTCACATCCGACAGCGAACGCAGCATGAACACGTACCTCGGAGCAAACCGTCTCTACGCGGCAGAGGATGTCGGACAGGATTGGGTGGAGGATGCTGACTTCTTTCACTTCACGGGGTATATGTGGGATACCCAAAGCCAGCAGGAAGCGATAACAAAGGCCCTCTCGATAGCAAAACAGAAGAAGACGACCATATCCTTTGATGTTGCTGACCCATTTGCGGTAGGACGCTACCGTGACACCTTCCTCAGGATCATAGAGGAGAGTTGTGACATTGTCTTTGCAAACAGGGAGGAGGCACGCATCCTTTTTGACAACTACGATCCCTACGAGTGCTGTCGTTCGATGGGCAAGCTCTGTGAAACGGCAATTGTAAAAAACGGAAAAAAAGGATCCTTCATCTCCCACAAGCAGCAAATAATAAGCATCCCGGTAAAAGGTCCTGTAGTCCCCGTCGATACCACAGGAGCAGGGGACGTTTATGCAGCGGGGTTCCTCTATGGCCAGTGTAAGGGGTTCTCCATCGCCGATTCGGGCATCATTGCCTCCATACTAGCCGGACAGATCATAACCCAGAGGGGAGCTCAGTTCAGTAAGGAACAGGCCGCAGGCCTACGGGCCTTGCTGGAGACAGGAACCTGGCGCAGCCTGTAACAGGAAAAATGCCAGCAGAGGCCAAGCGCTTTCCTTGTATTTTTTTCCAAATATTGGTAGTATTGCCATCGATGACGTCGATTTGACAGCCTCCCGGCTTGCAGACGTCAATAAAGAAACTTGCTAAAAGGGGAGCACAACATCATGTTGCATTAGGTTCCCCCTTCCGCAGTCTCTAAAGGAAGGGTTTTATGTTAGAAAACGGTACACACATCTTTACCTCAGAATCAGTCAGTGAAGGACATCCGGACAAGGTCTGCGACCAGATCTCCGACGCAGTGCTCGATGCATGCCTTAGCCAGGACCAGTACAGCAGGGTAGCCTGCGAAGTCTTTGCAACAACAGATAGGGTTATAGTCGGTGGGGAGATCACCACCAATGCAGAGATAGACATCGAAGCGATAGTACGCGCTACCGTCAAGGAAATCGGATATTCGGAACCTGGTTGTGGCTTTGACTACAAAAGCCTTGAAGTCACAAACCTTACCAAGACCCAGTCTGCAGACATCTCTTTGGGTGTAACCGCTTCTTCAAGCCTCTATGGTCAGCAGGGTGCAGGCGACCAGGGGATGATGTTCGGCTATGCCTGTGATGAGACTCCCGCTCTCATGCCTGCCCCAGTGATGTTCGCCCATGCGCTGCTAGAGAAGGCAAGCAAACTCAGAAAAGAAGGAAAAGCGCCCTTCCTACTTCCAGACTCCAAGAGCCAGGTCTCTGTAGTCTACAAGGACGGAAAGCCGATCAGCATCGACTCTGTGGTCATCAGCCACCAACATAAGGCGAGTACCTCCAGGGAAGAGATAGCCGAATTCATTACAGAAAATGTCATCAAGCCTGTGCTTCAGGACACAGGGATGCTTACAGAGAGTACAAAGTACTATATCAATCCAACTGGAAGGTTTGTCATTGGTGGTCCTGCAGGGGACACAGGCCTAACTGGAAGGAAGATCATCGTAGATACCTATGGCGGCATGGGCCGCCATGGTGGAGGTGCCTTCAGTGGCAAGGATCCTTCCAAGGTTGACCGATCTGCTGCCTATATGGCCCGATTTGTCGCAAAGAACCTGGTTGCCAACAAATTCTGCCAACGCTGTGAAGTCCAGTTCTCCTACGCCATAGGAGTTCCCTACCCCATCTCCATCTTTGTCGATACCTTCGGTACCGGAAGCATGGAGGACAGCAAGCTGGAAGACCTCATCAGGCATAAGTTCGACCTATCACCAGCGGGCATCATAAAGACCTTTAACCTTCTACGTCCTATCTACCAGAAGAATGTGAACTATGGTCATTTCGGTAAGGAAGGAGCTCCCTGGGAAGAGATTGTGGATCTTACGATCTGATACTTGCAGATATCGGAATGCTTATAGTTGGAATTGTATTACAGAGCCCGGGAGAGATTCCCGGGCTTTGTCACACCATCCGTGCCTACCCGTCGGGTTTGGATGTACCATGTGACAGAAAAGGAAAAGCCTTTTTGGAATGAACGTACTTTTTGTTCTGATGGTCACTTTGCCTGTTCTGTAGGCGATGCTTCCACAGAAGTAATACGTGCGGCTGATTCATCCCAGCCCCTTAAGAGAACTGGGATGAATCAGCCAAGTGGTTAAATAACCAACGGAAATGGGTGAAGAATATACTTCAAATGGGAAATTCCCTTATCTCAGCAGACCTTTTCAGAGTACCCTTTGATGGCAGAGGCATTGGCATAGACCTTTGCAAGACCATCCTTGATCACCACTAAAGTCGGTGCCTGCATAATGCCGTATTGTACGGCAAGCTTTGGTTCCTTTTCAGCATCAAATTCTTTGTAGGCGATACCGGATTCATCAAGAAAGCGTTTGGCGACCTTACAATTGGGACATCTGTTGGTGGTGAACAGCATAACTGCATCCTCCCCCTTACGTTTGCGTCCTTCCTCTATGTCATACAGCTTCCTCTCCTTGAACTCCTCTGCCTTCCCGTCGTTCCAGTTTTTCACCGGGCGGTAGTATCCTGTTATACGGCTGTATACCTCGGTATCCTTGCCACACTGCGGGCATAGTGGCTGCTCACCTATAAGATAGCCGTGGTCACTGCAGACCGAGTAGATCGGGCTGAGGGTATAGTAGGGAAGCTTGAAATTTTCCGCTATCTTCCTGACCAGAGCGGCCGCACCCTGCCACGAGGGGAGGCGCTCTCCGAGAAATGCATGAAAAACGGTCCCCGAAGTATAGAGTGTCTGAAGTTCATCCTGGATAGACAAGGCCTCAAAGACATCCTCAGTATAGCTTACAGGAAGATGGGTGCTATTGGTGTAATACGGGGTCTTATCCTCGCTTGTCGCTGTCCTGATGAGGGGGAAGGCTTTCTTGTCATGTTTGGCCAGGCGGTAGGTTGTCGACTCAGCCGGTGTTGCTTCAAGGTTGTACAAATCCCCATACTGCTCCTGATAGAGAGAGAGCCTCTCGCGCATATGGTTCAACACCTCCTTGGAAAATCGCAAACCCTCTTCCGTCCCGATATTCTTCCCAAGAAATCTGGCATTGAGGCAAGCCTCGTTCATACCCACCAGGCCAATTGTAGAGAAGTGGTTCTCAAATGTAGCGAGGTAGCGTTTCGTATAGGGATAGAGTCCGGCATCCATAAGCTTGGTGATGACAGTCCTTTTTACCTCCAAAGAACGGGCACTGATGTCCATCATCTTGTCCAGACGCCTATAGAAGTCCTCTTCGTCCTTTGCAAGGTAGGCTATCCTGGGCATGTTGATGGTTACAACACCGATGGAACCGGTGGATTCTCCACTACCGAAAAACCCTCCTGATTTTTTTCTGAGCTCACGAAGGTCAAGTCGCAAACGGCAACACATGGACCGGACATCACTTGGCTCCATGTCACTGTTTACGTAGTTGGAGAAATAGGGCGTTCCGTATTTTGCAGTCATTTCAAACAGGAGCTTGTTGTTTTCAGTCTCCGACCAATCGAAATCCTTGGTTATGGAGTAGGTGGGTATGGGATACTGGAATCCGCGACCTTCGCTGTCCCCGGCTATCATGGTCTCAATGAATGCCTTGTTGATCATATCCATCTCTGCCTTGCAGTCCTTATACTTGAAGGGCATCTCCACCCCACCTACAATAGCAGGGAGTTCCGCAAGGTCTGAAGGAACTGTCCAGTCCAGGGTTATGTTGGAGAAAGGAGCCTGAGTTCCCCATCGTGAGGGGGTGTTAACCCCGAAGATAAAGGATTCGATGCACTGCCTTGTCTCCTGGTAGGAGAGGTTGTCCGCTTTGACAAACGGAGCGAGATAGGTGTCAAAGGAGGAGAAGGCCTGGGCTCCTGCCCATTCATTCTGCAAAATTCCCAAAAAATTGACCATCTGGTTGCAGAGGGAGGAGAGATGCTTGGCCGGTGCGCTGGTTATTTTACCGGCAACACCACCAAGACCGACCTTGATGAGCTGGCTCAGCGACCAGCCCGCACAATATCCGGTAAGCATGGAGAGGTCGTGGATATGCAGATCCGCATTCCTATGGGCATCGGCAATCTCCTGGTCATAGACCTCTGAGAGCCAGTAGTTGGCAGTAATGGCCCCACTGTTGGAAAGGATGAGCCCTCCGACACTATAGGTCACTGTAGAGTTCTCCTTGACGCGCCAGTCGTCAAGTTTAAGGTAGCCATCGACTGCATCCTTGTAGTCAAGGATTGTCGATTTCATATTCCTGACTTTCTCTCGCTGTTTTCGATAAAGTATGTAGCTTTTGGCCACATCGGCATACCCGGCCTGTACCAGAACCGATTCCGCACTGTCCTGGATCTCTTCAACCCCTATTGTCCCATCCTTGATCTTAGGTTCGTAATCACTGGTAACTTTCAGGGCGAGAAAATCTATGATGTTGGGGGTGAACTGCTTATTCCCCGCTTCAAAAGCTTTTGTTAATGCCAAGGCTATTTTCGAAATGTCAAAAGGGACAATGGAACCATCACGCTTGATGACTTTATACATGCTCATGCTCCTATACTGGTCTTTACTAAGAATCAGATTACAGCATATGTAGCGCTAGTTCAAGTTAAATCACGCAATATGTAGTGTTTCTAATGTACTTGGAAATTATACCCCCCGAATAAATACAGGTTCGATATAATTCTTAAGTATGTTTTGAGATTCCCTCATCTCCTCCTCGGAGAAAGCTTTTAGGGCCTCTTTTCCCAGGAGATTTCCTGAATCCACGAAGGATTGCAAGAAATATGCCCGGCATCCTGCCAGCCATTTCCCCATGGCATGGATATCTGCAATCGTATGATATTCATGTACCAAGGTAGTTCTGAACTCATAGGGAACCCTGCCTTCCATGAGTATGGCTACACTCTGTTCCACCGCCCTGGTATCATAGCCGGGCAGGCCGATGGTATGGCCATACCGCTGCCTGCTGTTCTTGATGTCCATGGCAACATAGTCCACAAGACGGTTGTCCGCCAGATGTTTCAAACGATTGGGGAAGCTGCCGTTAGTATCCAGCTTGACTGAAAAGCCTCTGTTTCGAATCTCTGTGATGAAAAGATGCAGATCCTTTTCCAACATCGGCTCTCCCCCGGTTATGCATACCCCATCAAGCAATCCTTTTCTTTGGGAGAGAAACCCAAAGAACTCCTTCTCAGAGATACCGGGCTCTGATGATGAGAATACAAGATCGGGATTGTGGCAGAACGGGCAGCGAAAATTGCACCCACCCAAAAAGACCGTACAGGCCACCTTCCCCGGGTAATCGAGCAAAGTCATCTTTTGCAAACCCAATATATGCATATCCGCCTCCCTCGTCGAGTGTAAAAGGGATTAGGGAAAATAGGAAGGCTTTCTAAGGTTGGTAGCAGATAATTGCATTGGCCCTGAAGAGAGTGAAGGCGATGCTTTGAACATCGCCTTCATCCTTGCCGTACCTTGTAGAAACATCTCTAGAAGTCTTGGCCTTACATCTTCTTCTGGCTACCTACTGCATTGCAGGTGAGTTGCCATCGGTGCGTTGGTTGGTAATACGGATCTGTTTGTACAGGCCCTCACCTTCACTTTTTGTGTCCACGCCCCCAAAATCATTGAGTGCCGTGTGGACAAGTCTTCTTTCATACGGGTTCATAGGTTCGAGCAGACGGCTTCGGCCGCTGTTTCTGACCTGTTCTGCGCTCTTGAATGCCATACGGATAAGTTGCTCTTCATGGCGCATGCGGTAGTTCTCACTATCGACGACGATTTTCAAATCGGGTTCGGTCTTGCTCACAAATACATTTGCCAGCAGCTGGATTGCATCCAGGTTCTTTCCTTTCCTTCCGATGATGATACTTGAGTTGTCACTTTCAATGTTCAATCCAAGCTTTCTCTCTTTACGGAAACCGATGGTTACCTTTCCCTCATAGCCCATCTTCTGCAACATGGTTGCCACAAAGACCAGGACATCCTGCTCCAGCTGGCTGTTTACAGGGTGATCGATGGTTGCTCCATCGCCAGGTCGGGGTTCGTAAGTATCGGAATCGTCATTGTTTTCGACAGTATTTCCATCATCAAAATGGATCCTGATCTTTACGTTGCTCTTCTTAAAAAGTCCTTTGCGGACAGGTTCGATAATTTCTACATCAAAGTCTTCACGTTCAATATGCAGTTCCTCAATCGCTTTTGCAATTGCCTCCTGCTCGGTACGTCCTTCGAATTCTTTCATCATATGCTTACTCCGTTTCGGGAGGGCTGGCCCCCCCGAGGTTTAAATTAGTTTTGTGACCTATTTTCGCTTCCCTTTAGGACCGGGGAACGTCCTGACATTGCTTGCTTCCTCACTCTGCTCTACCTTCTTCTTGTTGGTATAGATCTGCTGGAAGATGGAGATGGCGTTCATGACCGACCAGTAAAGGATCAACCCTGAAGGAGCGCTGTAGAGGACAAAGAAGAACATCAGAGGCATACCGTACGTCATCATCTTCATCATACCCTGCTGACTTCCAGCAGTTTGTGCATTCTGCGTAATCTTCATCGAAAAGATCATGCTGACCGTGTAGATGATGGGAAGCAAATGCAACTCATTTCCTAGGAAAGGAAGGGAGAAGGGGAAGGTAAATACGGTATCAGGCAAGGAAAGGTCTGGTATCCAGCCTGGGATAAACATGGCTCCACGAAGCTCAAAGTGCTTGTTCAAGAGACCATAGAAAGCGATAAGGATAGGGAATTGGACCAACATGGGAAGACATCCGCCCATCGGGTTGATCTTTTCCTTCTTGTAAAGCTCTGCTATCTCTTCGTTCTGCTTGGTCGGGTTATCGGGATACTTAGCCTTGATCTCGTTCATCTTAGGGGTGAGGGAGGACATCTTAGCTGTCGATTCCATACCCTTCTTGGTGACAGGATAAAGAGCGAGTTTCAGGAGGAAGGTCAGGATGATAATGCCGACACCGTAGTTTGGAATGAGCTTGTAGAGGAAATTCAGGATCCACTTGAGGATATTCTCAAGCCATCCAAGCCAGGAACTGCTGTCCAGAGCCTTATCAAGCTGCAAGTTGGAAACACCGAAGCTGTTCAAGCTCGGATCGTCGTAGATGCTCATGTAACTCTTGATCTGAGGTCCTGCATAGAAGCGGAACGTATCAGTCTGAGAAGCACTCTTTATGGAGGGCCTGGAGAAATACATGCTCGACTCCATCGGAATGCTCGCTTCGGTATTCTCACTGAGACTGATAGCATAGGAGGTGGCGTCTGGGATGGCGATCATGGAGAAGTACTTGCCGGCAAGCGCTACCCAAGAGACAGGTTTGGTAGTGTTGTACAATCCGTTGCTCAGCTTGATCTGCTTCTTCTTGGAAGATCCGTCTTCCTTGATGTAGAACCTTCTGTAGTTGTAGTTGTTGTTTGGAGCACTGGTAAAGGAAGGCCCGATCTGCGGCTCAAAAGCCAGAGTATAGGCAAAGTTCTCAAAGGAGAGAGGAATTGACTTGTTCACACTGTTCTGCATGTTGATGTCAACTTGGAAAAGATAGTCATTTTCTCCAAACGTAAAGGTCTTGTTTATGACAAAGGACTCACCGGTGGTTTTCCCTTCAGCATTCAGCATCTCAAAATCTTGGCTGAAGACAACCTTGTTTCCCTGTATCGCATGGCGGAAGGTTGCATCAATGGGATTTGACTTGTCATTTCCAGCATACATCAGGAACGCATCGTTACTCTCTTCACCTTGGAACAGCAGTTCGACAGGTACTCCATCATCCAAATGCTGATTCAGCTTGAATGAGGAGATGGAACCACCAACGGGGTTGAATTCAATGGTGAACAGGGGTGTCTTATAGGTGAATGGGGTTGCTGTCCCTTTCTCGCCAACTGCTACCAGAGAACCTGGAAGTCCGCTGTCCCAGGCAATATTAGCTGAAACCATGGCATTCTGAGCTGGAGCCAACAGCGAAGAGGAGGCATCAGCCTGTGTCGTGCCCGGAGCCGACTGGACAGGGCTCTGCACAGGAGTTGCTGTGGGAGGGGGGGCAAAGAAAGTGGTCTGTATGGTCATTCCAACTGTTATGACCACAACGGAAAGGACAATTGCTAGAATGGTATTCTTATCCATATCTGCTCCTGATGGGGTAATACATGAGAAGAAATCACAGGAAAGATTAGGATTATACGAAGGTTTCTACAAAAAAGGTGAGGTGGGACTACAGAAGTACCTTAAGGCTAAAGGAAAACCCCAGCCTTTTCACAAAGAGATATGAGTTGCTTCGTTTGGATATCATGATCTGGAACCTTTCCTGGATATACGACAAATGCAAAGTCGTAACCGGAGTTCATGGATGGTTTAGCATTACGCCATATTTCCTTGATCTGACGACGGATTCTATTGCGTTGCACAGAATTTCCGTAGTGCCGAACAGGAATTACAATAATCCTATTCCAATCAAGGCCATTACGACTAACAACCATTTTCATTCCCTGGCTGGAGTAGGTCCTGCCAGTCTTGAAAATATGATCTATCTCCGGTTTACGTTTTACTATTTCTTTTTTAGAAAGGCTTCTTCTCATCACATACGCTAAGCTTATGCCTACCCTTGGCTCTTCTGCGAGCTAGTATGTGCCTACCACCCTTTGTTGCCATACGTGCACGGAACCCAAATTTTCTATTTCTCTTTACTCTACTAGGCTGGTAGGTTCTTTTTCCTTTGTAACTCATGAGATCTTCTCCAATTTTTCATCGCTTTACGCGGATAGTATTCATAGTAAAAGGGAGGCATGCTCCCCCGAGTGGTGCAGTATATAGAGCCAGTTTCTTTAGGTCAAGTAACTAGACACTAACAACCTGAAGCGATTTTACTCCCAAGGAAGGGTATTTCCTCTGGATGGAAGCAAGAATTCTCTTCTGTTGCATCATGGTTATCTGTGCCCAAGAAGGGTGGTCCGCTTTCAACACCAGCGTACTCCCCTTTATATCAATTATTTTAACGTGTGGATAGAGTCTCGTACCAATTATATCCTGCCAATTCATTCCTATTGCCGCTTTAGGGTTTTCCGGACGTATATCCAGCCTATGCAGAACCATATCCAGCACTTTTTTGCCTTCTATGGGTTCCCCATCCTTGCAAATACGTTTTTTCTTATCCTTCATGACCTAGGAAGCTCCCTTCTTTCACATCATAGATCAAAGCACCCTCACTTGCTAGAGAAGCAAAATAGTGCTCCTCGGGAAGAAATGTGAAAAAAGCCTGGCTATACCCTTCCATGAGCGAGAGAAACTTCTCACGCTTGGGAAGATCGAGCTCAAGAAGCACATCATCGACCAGTATCAGGGGTTTCTTACCGGTTTTCTTGTGAAAAAATTCCATCTGGGCAGTTCGCAGGATAAGTGAAGCAAGCCTGAGCTGCCCTGTTGATCCTATTTGCGAGAATATCCCGGCATCCTGGACTATATTGAAACGGTCCCTATGGATACCGCTGGTAGTAGTCTGCATAGTGAGGTCTCTCTGTCTCGTCTTTTCAAGATACCCTATTATCTCGTCCTCGGTTGTGCATTCTGACCAAGAGGGTTGGTACTGAATTGCAATATTCACATCGGAAGATGAAACGTTCCTATACATTTCCGGGAAAATCTCACCAAACTCCGTGACTGCTTTTTGCCTCTCTTTTTGGATGGAAAGCCCATATTTGGCCAATTGCAGGTCATATACAGGCAAAATGGAGAGGCTCCCTTCCTTTATCGCAAGGTTTCTCTGTTTCAAAAGCATCCTGTAACGACGAATATCATCAAAGAAAAGAGGGTCGTACATGCTCATCGTCTGATCGAAAAATCTTCTTCTCTGCTCCGGTTCCCCACGTATAAAAGCAATGTCATCATGACTGAAGACGATACAGGGGATGTTGTAGATCAGTTCTTTCCTGTCCCTTATCTCCCTTTCATCAAGAAATACCCTTCGTTTGGAATCCTGGTATTCCAGAACGAGTGTGTGGGAAAGCTTATCTTCTCCCAAGTATTTTCCTGTCAATTTAAAAGACTTCTCCCCATGCTTTACCAGTTCACGAAGCTGTGAGGACCGAAAGGATGAACCATAGCAAAGCGTGTAGATGGCTTCAAGAAAATTAGTTTTTCCCTGACCGTTCGCACCAATGAGGAATACCTGCCGGTTATTGACAGGTACTGCCTCATTGTGAAGATTTCTGAATTGAATTGCCCTGATCTCAGTGAATACCATCAGGCATTTAGCTGCATGGGCATGATGATATGATAGTAGTCACGCTCACTCTCCGCTTTGATGGTCATCGCCTTGGTAGGTTCTGTGAAGCTGATAGAGAAGAACTCGCCTTCCATTGTCCTGAGGGGATTCATCAAATAGGTGAAGTTGAGGGATACCTTGTTTTCGGGTCCTTCATACTTGCACGGGATGATCTCTTTTGCCTCCCCTACTTCATTTTCATCACTGGTAAGCAGGATCCCCGCTTCGCTGATATCCAAGTAAATGCGTCTTGCCTTATTTTCCACAAGCAACGATACGCGTTTCAATGCATCGAGCATATCCTGGATTCTCATCGTGCTGGTATAGCTTTGACTTTCAGGTATGACCCTACGGTAATTTGGATATTGGCCTTTTATCAGGGTCGAATAGAAAAGTCTCTCAGCAATTTGAGCGAAAATTATGTTTTCAGTAATGCACAATTTAAGAGAACCCTCATCCGTTGAGAGCTTTTTCAAGACTGAAAAGAACTTTGGTGGAATTATGACAGGTGAGAAGGTTGGAATATCCTCATCAAATTTTCTTTCGACTATGGAGAGTCTTCGTCCGTCGGTCCCTACCATGGTCATTCCTGTCGGAGTCCTTTCGAGATAGAGACCGCAAAGGAAGTAGCGGGTCTCATCTTCACTGATGGCAAAGATAGTCTGGTTGGCCATATCGTTGAAGCTTTTTTGTGAGATGGTAAAATATGAGTTATCCCCAATGCTTTCCATTGCAGGGAATTCATCAGCATTGATGGTTCTCAATTTGAAATCAATGCTCTGTCCTTCAGGCTTTATGGCAAAAACCCCGCTTTGAGCTGTGAATTCAATATTACCTTCAGGTAGTGAACGAAGTATGTTCAGAAACTTATCGCAGTAGATCATGGTTTTTCCTTTCTCCAAAGTCTGGACTGCTATTTCAGTGCTGAATCCTACTTTCTGATCTGTTGCCCTGATGATAAGACGATCGTCAAAAGTTTCCAAATAGACGTTTGATGTAACAGAAAGGGAATTTCTCTGACTTGTAAAATCCATTGAATATATGACTTCAGTGAGGATTGATTCTTTGCTGCAGACGAATTTCATCTTTAACTCCTAATATTTAATATATGTAGTAACAGTAGTAATAGTAGCATGGATTCTGTGGATAACTGAATAATTCATTATACAACCTATCCTTAGATTTTGTCATCTTGTGCATAACTCTAGGAGTTGTCCACAATTGCTCCACAAGCAAATTTGGCTATCCACAGGTTTTGGAAGTTATCCACAACCTATCCATAGGGTATCCACAGGAATTTACCGCTTAACATTCATTAAGTCCCTCTTTAATTTCAATACAGTATTTGTGAACGCTTCATCGCTTTTCATCAGTGATTCTATCCTGTTGAACGAGTGCATTACAGTGGTGTGGTCGCGACCCCCGAATTCAGTTCCAATTTCTGTGGTGGAGTACTCAGTAATGTCCCGGGCGAGGTACATGGATATCTGCCTGGGTTGGATGAGGCTCTTGTTCTTTTTCTTGCCTTTGATCTCAAACGAACTGACATTGAAATAATCTCCCACCACCTTTATGATCGTATCTATGGAGAGTGTCTGGTTTGCATTGGCAGCAAGGGAAGGAAGGGTTCCAAGAAGTTCCTTGGTCTTATCCAGGGTCAGCTCCTGGTCCAGCAGTTCGCTGAATGCTATCAATTTTGTGAGGGAAGACTCCAGGTCACGTACATTAGTACAGACGTTTGTAGCTATGTAGTCTATTATCTCCTCACTCATCGAGCTGTTCCTCTGTTCGGTCTTGCTTTTGAGGATGGCGACCCTCGTCTCGTAAGAGGGTGGCTGCAAATCGACATTCAGACCGCGTTCAAACCTGGAACTGAGTCGGTCACTGATATTTTTCAGTTCGCTGATGGGCCTATCACAAGTAAAGACCATCTGTTTCTTGGACTCGTAGAGATTGTTGAAGGTATGAAAGAGCTCCTCCTGGGTCCCATCCTTTCCTTGGAGGAAGTGAATGTCGTCAATGAGCAGCACATCTACCTTTCTGAACTTGTTCTTGAAGCTCTGCATCTTGTTTGATCCGACAGAGTCGATAAACTCGTTGGTGAACATCTCTGCGGTGACGTACATCACCTTCAGCTCAGGTGTGTTGTCAATGATATGATTTCCTATTGAGCTGAGCAGGTGTGTCTTTCCCAGTCCGACACCGCCGTAGATGAGGCATGGGTTATAGCTTACGCCCGGGTTCTTCGCGATAGCCAGGCTTGCATTGTATGCGAATGTGCTGTTGTCGCCTATGACGAAATTGGAGAACTGATAGGAGTAGTTGAGGTTGCAATCCCTCTTCATCTTCATTGTCGTTTCAGGTGAGGCCTTTTTTTTGACTGGAGCTTGGACGGCCTTGGCTTCCTTAGGGGGCTCTATTATGGATGAAGGGTCTCCTTTCTTGTGTTCCTGTATTTCTGAAAGGGACTTGACGATGAATTCTACACTGATTTCCTCTCCGGTAAGTTCGCATAGCGTATTTACCAGGAGATCCCTATATCGCGCAATCACTGTGTCGAGGATAAACTGGCTTGCTCCTGCAAGGATAACCTTCTTGTCCTCCGAACCAACATAGACGATACGATTGAACCAGGTTGTATATTCCTGGGCTGGCAGGGTCTCTTGTATGCGGAGGATAGTCTCCTGCCAAAATTCATAATAGTTACTGTTTGTGTCGCTCATGAAGCCATTTTACCCTGTCGTCCTTCGGCTTGCAAGAGCTCTTTGATAACCTCTGTGGACAAGCTGATAATTTATTGCCTAAAAAGCAGTTATAAATAGGCAGTTTTTTATCGGAATACTTGCAACGAACCCCTCTTTCTGGTATAATCAATAAGGATTGGCGTAAGCCTTTTTTTATTATTACATAAGGATATAACTGATGAGTGAAGGGAGCTTTGACAAAGGAAACTTCCAGCCGCCACTACACCATAGTGGTTCGCATATGGAAGCTTCAACAAATAGCTATTCTGCCGGGAGCATCCAGGTCCTCAAGGGCCTTGAAGCTGTAAGGAAACGACCCGGAATGTATATTGGTTCCACTGGCATCGATGGACTGCATCATCTCGTGTACGAGGTGGTGGATAACAGTATCGATGAAGCAATGGCAGGGTATTGTACTGATATCCAGGTTTTTCTCGACCGTAATGAGGAAGGCAGGGATGTCTGTACCATTGAAGACAATGGGCGAGGCATACCTGTCGAGATGCATCCTACTGAAAATAAGAGTTCCTTGGAGATAGCCCTTACCCAGCTGCATGCTGGAGGAAAATTCGACAAGAACTCCTATAAGGTATCCGGGGGTTTGCACGGTGTGGGTGTTTCGTGTGTAAACGCCCTCTCCGAATGGCTGGAAGTGGTTGTCTACCGTAATGGCGGCATCTACAAGCAGGTGTACTCAAAAGGTATGCCCCAAACCCAAGTCTTGCAAACAGGCGACAGCGAACGCACCGGTACTATAGTGAGTTTTACCCCCGACTACACTATCTTGGAGCAGAATTCATTCAGCTATGAGACACTTGTAAACAGGTTCCGTGAGCTCTCTTTCCTCAATAAGGGGATTACCATCACAGTCACTGACAGGCGGGGAGAGGAGATCCGCGAGAAATCCTTCCATGCCACAGGAGGCATCAGCGAGTTTGTCAGCTATCTCAATGAGTTCAAGCGTGTGCTCAACGATCCTCCCATTGCAGTCGAGGGCGAGAGAGATGGGGTCAAGGTTGAGATCGCCTTACAGTACAATGACAAATACGATGATAAGGTGCTCTCCTATGTGAACAACATCAATACCCGTGAAGGAGGTACCCACCTTACCGGTTTCAGAACCGGCCTTTCCAGGGTGATCAACGTCCAACTGCAGAAAAATCCAAAACTTTTGAAAAAATATGAGGAAAAGCTCGAACAGAGTGATATTTCCGAGGGCCTCACCGCCATCGTATCTGTAAAGGTCCCCGAGCCCCAATTTGAGGGCCAGACCAAGATGAAATTGGGTAACTCAGCTGTAAGTGGAATTGTCTTCTCCATGGTCTACGAGAAGCTTGGCAACTATTTTGACGAGTTTCCTGCTGTAACTGAGAAAGTGCTCGAAAAGATAATCAGCGCAGCTCTCGGTAGGGTAGCCGCACGCAAGGCGCGGGAGCAGATTCGCAAGAAGAGCGAAGGCGGCGGGCTTCCCGGCAAGCTGGCTGACTGCTCGGAGAAAGATCCTTCCCTATGTGAAGTGTTTATCGTTGAGGGTGACTCTGCAGGCGGATCGGCCAAACAGGGTCGTGACCGCAAGTTCCAGGCAATCCTTCCTCTTTGGGGAAAGATGCTGAACGTAGAGAAAGCCCAAGAGTTCCGTGTGTTGGGCAATGACAAGCTTCAGCCTGTCATCTCAACTATCGGGGCGGGTATCACCCGCTACAACAATACCGGTAAGGACTTGGAGGATGAGAGCGAAAATGGCATCACCTTTGATGTGACCAAAGCCAGATATCATAAGATTATCATTATGGCTGACGCCGATGTCGACGGTTCGCACATCCGAACTCTCCTGCTCACCTTCTTCTTCAGGTACATGCGTCCTCTTATCGAGGCCGGGTATGTCTATTTTGCCATGCCTCCCCTCTATAAGATTACCGTTGGTAAGAAAGTGATGTATGCCTATGACGAGGAAGCAAGGTTGAAAATTCTTGAAGAGTACAAGATCGGCGAAGGCACCAAGGCTTCCATCCAACGGTACAAGGGTCTTGGTGAGATGAATCCCGAACAGCTTTGGGAGACCACCATGAATCCGGAAACCCGTATGATCAGCCAGATACAGCTTGATGATGCAGAGGAAGCCGACAGGGTGTTCTCAATGCTCATGGGTGAAGAGGTTGAGCCTCGCAGGGCCTTCATTGACGCTAATGCCGTTTATGTATCGAATCTGGATGTCTAGGAAAGGATAGTATTGTGGAAGAAGAAATCAACAGCAGAATAATACCTGTGGATGTGTCAAAGGAGATGCGTACCTCGTATCTCAACTATGCCATGTCCGTAATTGTAAGTAGGGCTTTGCCTGATGTGCGCGATGGGCTGAAGCCCGTACACAGGCGGATTTTGTACGATATGTTTGAGATGGGTATTCGGGCCAACTCCAGCTATAAGAAGAGTGCCCGTATAGTCGGTGACGTCTTAGGTAAGTACCATCCCCACGGTGATGGTTCTGTCTACGACGCCTTGGTACGGTTGGCCCAGGATTTCTCACTCAGGTATCCTGTGGTCACCCCACAGGGTAACTTCGGATCCATCGACGGAGACCCAGCGGCTGCGATGCGTTACACTGAAGTGAAGATGAGCAGGATCGGTGAAGAGATGCTTGTCGATATCCAGAAGGAGACAGTCGACTTCGGCCCTAACTATGACGAGTCGCTTGAGGAACCCACAGTCCTGCCTGGATCCTTCCCCTTCATGCTGGCAAACGGTAGTAGCGGGATTGCTGTCGGAATGGCCACCAATATGGCTCCTCATAATTTGCAGGAGATCTGTGATGCCATTTGCGCTGTCATCGATAACGCAGATATCACCATTGATGAGCTGATGGAGCATATTAAGGGACCGGACTTCCCTTCCGGAGC
>LFRM01227054.1_pt1 | contig 52236 bp, 50 predicted proteins | sample 618341 | NCBI WGS metagenome assembly LFRM01 (sample SAMN03654438, study PRJNA283298) | anaerobic digester metagenome | isolation source: pool of bioreactors CSTR01a, CSTR02a, and CSTR03a thermophilic anaerobic... | place: Denmark: Kgs. Lyngby | collected 2014-05-21 | reverse complement strand
ATGGGCAGATTGACGGATGCATATTTGTGACGCCTGAAATTTGTCACCCAGCCCAGCAGTTTAACCTCTTCCAGACCATATACGGTTTTGAGCATGTCAGGAATATCCCGGTACAGCATTCGATATGGCGCTGTCACTCGCTCATCATTATTCATGGGAGCAAAAATACGCGCATCATTCTCTAAAAATGCCGGTGTAAAGGGCGCGGCCTCCCCGTAATCCCAGGGGTTCAGTTCGTTGAGCAAATAAATATCAAAAAGTGAGTTCTGCGGCCTGGCCCAATTGATCCTATCTTGATAAAAGGTGAACCGCCCACGCTCGGTGTCCACAGTTGCTTTTACACTGATATCCTCAACCCAGTAAGGCAGGTAAATTGCCTGCAGCTCTGACCTTATCCTCTTTTCAATATCCTGCTCTGTAAAGTCGCTCCTGTTCTCTGCGACCAGGCGGAGCATTTGCTGTATAGCCTGTTCCTTTGTGATTATGAAAGGCAGGGCAAGATCATACATATCCGGGTCATAGCCATATACGAGATTTTCACCGTATTCGCCGCTTTCAAACAGCTCCGAGAGCATGACCTTATTGCCACAATATGGGCACTCGAAAATACTTTGTGTAGAAAACCCGGTAATTTGAGCACCACAATATGGACAGTCAAAGGATTTTTCTTCTCTTATATCCCACTTTTCAAAGGTCCCCTGATCGAAGCCTTGAAGCAGATCGTCCAGGCTGCTTGTTCGCTGCTTCATCTCATCAGGTGACCGCATGTCTTTCACGGCGGTTTCACCCACACCCACATGAGTGAGTTTTATCAGTCCGTCGACAAGCGGAATTGGGCGATGCCTGAAGATCATATCCAGCGTATACCTGTAGTCAGCAGAGGCCCAGGGGGTAAAACTTCCACAGTAAGGACAGATGAATCCCTCTAGTTTCTGATCGAAGTAAGAGGGGGCGCCGCACTCTCGACACTTTATCGCTGTTGTATCCTGATCCTGCATTCTGATCTCCTCCTGTTCGTATAAAACTTGCCTGGTGGCAGGCAGCGAGCCTGGCAGCAATTAACACCATAAGCAAGGCACTCTATTACTAATTTTATTGCCAGCGTGCTTCTGCCCAAATGATAACCGTCGCAAGATCCAAAGTCGAGCAATACCATCGTATGGAAACAATTACAGGCTACGAGAATAACCCTTGTTCACAATTCCCTCCTGAGAAACGTTTTCACTGATCTGAATTTTGAACTGTCAGTTAATTTTATTATATTTCCGGTCTTATCTTCCTAGGTCTCCAGTAAATCATCCAGTAGTACAATGCTGTACAGGGGTATGTTAGTTAGCCAGGCTTCCCTTCTAAAGTTGGACATAGATGTGCGTATGGCGTACTTCGGCTGAAACTTCTCACAAAATGAGCGTAAACTTTTCGCTTTAAGGTTTTCTTCTGCTTTAACCTCTATGGGTACAATTTCAGCGGATTGTTGAATAAGAAAATCAAGCTCAGCACTGGCGCCATACCAGTAATAAGTCTTGATTTGTCGGCTTGCTAACTGTTGATATACATACTGTTCAGTCAGTGCGCCTTTAAATTCAGTAAAGATTTTATCGCCTTCTAAAATCGCATTAATGCTCAAGTCACTTTGTGCAGCGAGAAGGCCAACATCTAAGGTGAATGTTTTGAATGCTTTTGGATCTGCATATGCAGATAAGGGGATGTTAGGCTTAGTGACTCTATTTACCTGATGAATTAATCCACAGTCTGATAACCATTGCATTGCAAGATCATATTCACGGGCGCGGGCGCCCTCTTGCACCTGACTGTAGATGAACTTTTTATTATCTTGCGCCAATTGTGCCGGAATTGAGTTCCACAACTGGCGGATCCGTGGAACAATATTGTTAGGAGCATGTTTGGAGAAGTCCTGTTCGTATGCCGCCAAAAGACGAGTCTGGATCTGCCGTACATTTTTTAATCCATTAGAGGCAAAGGATGCTACCGCCTCCGGCATTCCTCCAACAAAATAGTAATGACGCAGTAAATCAATATATTTATCACGAAAGGTATGGATTAAGTCCCAGTTATGGCTTTTAAGCAGGTCAAGAAGCCTGTCATTACCCGTTGCTGCGAGAAATTCTAAGTAGTTCATAGGGTATAAATCTATAAAATCAACTTTGCCTACCGGGAATGATGTATCTGCATGAAGGGCAACGCCAAGCAAGGATCCGGCTGCCAGGATTGAATATTCCGGAGCCTTCTCACGAAAATACTTCAGAGAAGACAGAGCTTGCGGAGCCTCTTGTATCTCGTCAAAGATTAAAAGCGTATCACTTGCGCTGATATTCATGTCTGTTTCAACTTCCAGACCGAGGAGGATGCGGGTAATATCAAAGTCGCCTGCAAATAATGTTTTCATACGACTATTATTTTCGAAGTTAATATAAGCGACTTTATTAAAATAGTTTCTGCCAAACTCTTGCATCAGCCAAGTTTTGCCAACCTGCCTTGCACCCCTAATAATTAAGGGAAGATGATCCGGTTCATTTTTCCACTCTATGAGTCTTGTCATCGCTTCTCTTTGCATAGCAACACCACCTCCAGGTCAATAATAACAGAATATCTCACATTTATCCAATGATATTTCGGCGTTTTCTCACATTTTTCGAATGAATTATTGGATTATTTCTACATTTTCCCTGGCTAAGCGCCGGTTCATTTATCCCATGCATGCTATGCCTCCTAAACCGAGCTGCAGGATCGGGCTGGTCTTGTAGACACCTGGTGTCAAGCACGTGGCTGGCACAAGATCGGCTAGTAAGTATACCGAAATCAGTCTGTTCTTTGGCGTACATGCATATCGCGGGGTATGCTTAACTTTGTGGGCTAATTCTGCAGGCTTATATTTGCTATAATAGTGCTGCTATTCTCGTTGGACTAATGGGGAGGACTCTATGGATAAGATAACGGTTGTTGGCGTAGCCGGCGGCTCCGCATCAGGCAAGACCACCATTATTGAAAAGTTAAGGGTAGCATTTCCGGATGATATGCTGGTCATGTCGCATGATGATTATTATAAGGCGCATCATGACTTGTCTTTGGAAAACCGGGCCAAGCTGAATTATGATCATCCTAATGCTTACGATACGGATTTATTTATTGAACACCTGGAAGCTCTGATCCGGGCTGATTCAATTAAACGTCCGGTGTATGATTATACAGTTCATAACCGTTCTTCTGAGGAAGTCATTGTTCAGCCTAAGAAGATCATTGTCATCGACGGCATTCTTATTCTGGAAAACCAGGCGCTCAGAGAATTAATGGATATTAAAATCTTTGTTGACGCCGATGCAGATGAACGATTGATCCGACGTATTAAAAGAGACACTCTGGAAAGAGGGCGAAGTCTGGGTTCAGTTTTAGAACAATATCGAAACAGTGTCAAGCCCATGCATGACCAGTTTGTCGAACCATCAAAAAAATATGCTGACATCATCATCCCCTATGGCGGAAGAAATCAAATAGCAGTTAACATGCTCATCGAAATAATTAACAGAAGAATAAAATAATAAAAGTGGAGCCAGGGTAGCCGGGCCCTTGACGCGCATCTGAGAACGCCGGGAGGAAATCCGGATGAAGCAAGCTGGAAAACTGAAATTCCCTAGGATATCTTTTGTATTGCTCTCTTCACATTTTATCTTAATCTTAATATTGCCTGCGCACACTTTTGCTGATTCACAGCTATATGTAGAGGGTTTGAGAGTCTCACCATCGTTACAATTGCCTTTGTCATAATTATGACACGAGACCCCTTGCCGGGATCGTTTACAGCTGAAGAGTTCACGCCTAATCCCCTTTTACCGTATAATGGTTAAAAATTTGTAAAAAAAGAGGTGCCGGATGATTGTAAATCTCAGAGAACTTGGAGGATATCGAGGACAGGATGGAAAGCGGGTAAAAGACGGCCTGCTTTTCCGTAGCGGAAATCTGAGTTTTCCGGACGAGGACTTGTCGAGATATCTGGAGCCCCTGGCCCTCTCCGTGGTATTTGATCTTCGTTCCGGGGATGAAGCAGAACGCGAACCCTATTCTCTTCCGGACGGGATCGACTACCGTCACCGGCCTGCTGTCCCCTCCATGGAAGGTGAGATGCGGGCGCTTAATATGGCCTTTCCCCTTCCTGACCAGGCTGAAGAAGGTGGATATGAGTCTCTGCTTCTGTCCATACCGCCAGAAGCACTCACCACTGTGGCAGGCTTTTTGCCCCGCTTTTACTCAGACATGGGTGAAAACCCTAAGATCTTCGGTGACATCATCAGGGAAATACTTGAAAACGGTGAGAAGGCGGTTCTCTTCCACTGTTCTGCCGGGAAAGACCGGACCGGGATCCTTGCGGCCATGATTCTTTCATGTCTGGGAGTTGCTGAAGAAGATATCCGGGACAACTACCTGCTCTCTAACCATTACCGGAAAGAGGCCCTGGAAAGGGAGCTGCAGTTTCTGACCCAGGGTATCACGAACCCGGATATCGTGGCTATGATCCGTGACATGCTGATTGTAAAGGAAGAATATCTGGAGGCGACTTTCCGCCATGTGCGGTCTTACCCTCATTTTGATGACTATGCCAAAGAGCGGCTGGATCTGGATTCACATGAGCTCACTGCTCTGAAAGAGCGATACCTGACATAGGTAGGATCCACTGCATGGATTGGTGCCTGCATGGATTGGTGCCTGCATGGATTGGTGCCTGCATAGATTGGTGCCAGGCACGATTTCATGCAAGGCGCGATTTTATGTACTGGAAAAGGGTCTAGGATAGCTTCCAGATGTCTATGCCTGCCTTTTGGTCGAACATTATTCCGATCTTTTCTTCGGCCATTTCCAGAATAATTTCTCCTGTATAGCTGATGTCAGCTTCTTTGAGGTGACCAGCTACTACGGCTATTTCTCCATCATCTTTTAAGTAAGAAAAGACTGCATGACTGTGAAGGGCAGGCTGGCCGGCATCATCCGTAGAAATGTTGCCGGCAAGGGAAACCATCTCAATCAGGCCGGTGATTGTATGGTCGAGATATTCAGCTTCATCTGCTAAGTAAGTTGATATCACCACCTTGTCACAGGCACCGATGCCATGAAAATAACCGGCCTCAACCTTCTCTTTTTTGGCCAGGTCTTGTATGGTCTCGAGCAGGGGCTCTCCCTTATCAATACGCAGATATATTGTGTCTTTTTCTCTCCGATAATCCATTTTCAACTCCTTCTAAATGATTGCATTAATGTTCCTGATGCCTAGTCAGCTGTAACTGTCAATAACTTAACAACTTAGGTGCCTGGCACCGGAAATGTTTATGCTGTTTTGCACCCTTCTGCAGGCATAAACATCTCCAGTGGGGAGAATGGTCAGATGACAGTTGCCACAGTTGCAGCCGCCATAAATTACGCCCTCTTCGGCATCTTCAGGGATCTTGAAAATCCCCTGTTCATATTCATAAAACGTCCACAGATGGTCTTTTTTGCTGAAATAAGTCTGACAGCCTGTTGCTTCGTATTGTTTGAATTTTTTATAAGAAAGGTCCAGCAGATGGCGATACGCCTCTGCAGTCATACCGCTGTCTTCTTCCCCATCTGTCGGGCAGTAGCGGGCAAAGGCGAAAACATTAGCTCCGGCTTCTACTACGGTGTCGATAATATCCGGGACCTCTTGGATATTCTTGCCGGACACAGTGGTCATAATCACAGACCGGATGCCGGCCCGGTTTATACAGCCGATTTTGTCTAAGGTGATATCAAAGGAACCGGCCTTTCTAAACCAATCATGTGTCTCCCTCATTCCGTCCAGGGAAAGTTGATATTTTTGACAGCCGTAGTCCTTGAGGCGCTTGCAGACCTCATCATTCAGATGGAAGGGGTTGCCAAGTATGGTAAATGGAATATCGTGGTCTTTAATTAAGGTAAGGAGTTGCCAAAAATCAGGATGCAAGATGGGATCTCCGCCTGTTATGTAAAAATAAGGTAACCGGTTATATACATCGCAGAAGTCGAGACAATTGTAAAAGCAGTCCTCTATCTGTTGCCAGCTCATAGAGTCAATAGGTTTACAGTTATCTTCTGCAAAAATGTAGCAGTGCTTGCAGCGTTGATCACAATCATCAGTGATATGCCACTGAAAAGCAAAATATTGTTTCATTCCAGCTATCTCTATCTATATAGAATCACTTAACAGTGAATACGTTCTTCTCCCCCGGCAAGTCTGCCTGCCGGGGGCGGGTCAGAAGACCACTTAGTCGTCTCCGGTTCCACAGGCAGAGCCACAGGCGGCCGGTTTTTCTTCCGGTTTGTCATCGGCTCCGCAAGCAGTGCCGCAGGCGGCCGGTTTTTCTTCCGGCTTGTCCCCTGCACCACAGGCAGAAGATAAAGTCGCCGGCTCTTCTCTCTCCCATGCAGAAAGGTTCGAAAGTGCCATAAGAATGACCTCCTTTTAGAAATTCAGAGAGTTTGCCCCTCTGTTGTTTAGCATTCTATAAGCTATTTCTAAAAACTATAAGTAGGCACTTTTATGTAACTGCTGCTATTTTTTACCATTTTTAATTTATTAATCTTTTTATAGAGGAAGTTTTCGTATTTTTAAAAAGCCAGGCTTTCATTTGCTTAAATTCAATGTGTTATAGTTTTTATATAATATTTGAAGCTGAGTGCTTTTTTGACTTTTTTTTAAAAAAAGATATGGAGCTATGGCAATGAAAAAATATGAAGATCTCCCGGCCTGCCCTGTGGCAACTACTGTCCAGCTTATTGGCAGCAAATGGAAACTGCTGATTATGAGAAACCTTCTGATCCGTCCCTGGCGTTTTAATGAGCTCCACAGAGATCTGGAAGGTATCAGCCAGAAGGTTTTGACGGAGAGTCTTCGTTCTATGGAGTCGGATGGGATTATCATCCGTACTGTTTACCAGGAAGTGCCGCCGAAAGTTGAATATTCCTTGAGTGACCTGGGTGAATCCATGAGGCCTATTCTCAAATCCATGGAAGCATGGGGAGATATGTATAAAAAAAGTTTTGACTGTGAGTAGGGATTCTGCTCCTGTACCGGCGTATACATCTCTTTCATCTCATCATCCTGATATAAGGAAAGGCAAGTCATATGTTTAGAGAAGTAAGGCAAGAAAAACAATCTTTAGCAAGAGAAGATATCGATTCTATTTTGGAGCGAGGTAGCTACGGAACGCTGGCCCTGCTGGGTGATGACGAGTATCCTTATTCCGTCCCCATCAGCTACATCTACTATGACGGTAAAATATATTTTCATTCCCTTCCTGCGGGTCACAAGATCGAGGCGATGACGGCAAGAGAGAAGATATCTTTTTCCTTGGTTGATGAGGCGACACTGGTACCGGAAGAATACACTTTTTATTTCCGCAGCGTCATTGCTTTCGGGAAAGTAAGAGTGGCGACTGAGACAGAGCGGCTTGAGGTTTTCCATGCCTTAACTGCTAAGTATTCGGGTCCTGTTCCCGAAGCAGACCGCCGCGCCAAGGTCGACAACTGCAAACGAGCACAGGTTTACGCCATTGAGATCGAGCATATCACGGGCAAGACCAGTGCATGAATTGGTGCCAGGCACCAATTCATGCAGCAGTGTTGATAACTATAGTGTTGATAACTTAATAAGTTAGGTGCCTGGCACCGTAAACCGTAAAAAGGAGATAAAGATGCAAGAAACTGGAAGATGGGATTTGACGCCCCTGTATGAGAGTCTGGATGATCCCAGAATTGAAGTAGATTTGGCCGAGCTGACCAGCTTGATCGAAGGAAGTCGTGGTTTTTTTGAACAGGATAAGGAGGAGCTTGTCCTGGTCACAGAAGCAGTTGAACTGTTTGAAAAAGTAGAGATATTGGTTCATCGCCTGTTTGCTTATATGTCTCTTTTAAGCAGTGCTGATACCAGTATCAGCAGGACTATAGCCTACATGAACCAAATCAGAGGCATTTTGGCCGGTTTTCAGGAATTTGATGTCTCTGCTAAGCGTCTCTTAGCAGGACTTGATATCGAAGAACTGGCAAAGCATGAAGCTCTGGCAGATTATAAATTCATTCTGCAGGAAGCTAAGGATGAGGCCGGCTATTTGCTGGATGCAGAGTTGGAGGAGATGATTGCCAGACTTGAAATTTATGGTGTCGGTGCCTGGGAGACCTTGTTTAGTCAGCTGACCTCAAGCGCTACAACTGACCTGGATGGCGAGCAAAAGTCACTGACTGAGCTGCGCAATATGGCCTATGACCCTGACCAGGACACAAGGCACAGGGCTTATGAGGCAGAACTCTCCCTCTACCCTCAGATTGAAAAATCTATAGCCGCTGCATTAAATTCTATTAAGGGACAGGTGCTCTATCTGGGAAAAAGACGGGGGCACAAGAGTCCTTTGGACGAGTCGCTCTTCAAAAGCCGCATGAGCCGTCAGACCCTCGATGCCATGCTTGAAGCGATTGTTGAAAAAAATGAAGTTTTCGTGCGTTATTATCAGGCAAAGGCAAGATATTTCGGCCAGAAACAACTGCACTGGGCTGATATGTTTGCTCCCATAGGTAAGTTGCCCAGCGGCTACACAGTCGAAGATTCGAGAAAGATGCTGGTGTCGTCTTTTGAAAAATTACATCCGCCGATTGCTGAGCTGATCGATAAGGCCCACGAAGATGAGTGGATTGATTTTTATCCCAGAGAAAACAAGGTTGGCGGTGCTTTTTGTGCCAATCTGGGCTTCATCGAGCAAAGCCGTGTCCTGTCAAACTTTGATGGCTCCTTCAGTGCCGTCGATACACTAGCCCATGAACTGGGTCATGCTTATCACGGTATGCGTATTGAAAAACAGGCGCCGCTCAACCAGGACTATTCAATGCCCGTTGCGGAGACAGCATCAACTTTTAACGAAACACACTTCCTGCTGGAGCAGATTGAAGCCAGTAATGATCCTGAAGAAAAACTTGGCCTGCTTGACAGTATGCTGATGAATACCTCACAAACCACCTGTGATATTCTCTCGCGTTTTCTTTTTGAAAAACGGGTCTTTGAGCGTGTGGAATCCGAGTCTCTTCGTCCGGAAGATCTGAAGGAAATCATGCACGATGCGCAGGTTGAAGCTTATGGTGCGGGTCTGGATGAAGAAAGCCTTAACCCTTATATGTGGGCCTGCAAGTCCCATTACTACTCGGCTTCCTTTAGTTTCTATAACTATCCTTATGCCTTTGGATCACTCTTCTCGGCAATTCTTTATAAGAAAGCACAGGCCGAAGGAGCGGAGTTCATGCAAAAGTATGATGAGATGCTGACGGCAACGACCGTATCTACTGTAGAAGAAATCGGTAATCTGGTCGGTCTTGATCTCACAGACAAGGCCGTCTGGCTTGAGAGCATGGAGTCTTTTGAGCCGCTGGTAGCGGAGTTTGAGCGTCTGATCGACTGACAGCTGATTTTAATGGTGCCTGGCACGATTCTATGTACCCTGCATGGATTTGTGCCTGGCACGATTCTATGCAGGCACGATTCTATGCAGCAGTGTTGATAACTTAATAAGTTAGGTGCCTGGCACCCTGCATGGAACGGTGCCTGGCACCATTCTACCTGAGCATGCTTTGCAGATTTTTGTGCCAGCTGTCGACTGTGTGGTGGTTGATGAGGCCGACGAAGCTTTTGTGGAGTTCCTGCAGGGCCGGGGTTCTTTCCACCAGCATGCGGATTTCTGCATTCTCTTTTAGATGCAGGTCGGGTTTTGTCAGATAGAGCAGTTGGCGGCGGTAACTGGTTGCCTCGAAGGCCTGATTTAAAGTCATGAGGAAGCGCCGGTAGTCACCCCTTGTCTCGAAAACGTAAGTTGCAGCTTTTTCCCGGGGGAAACACAACTCCAGCACAGCTTTGCGGCCATCTTTTGCAGGCAAAACTGCCCACAGCGCCCATTCCGCACCCGCACTCCCCTTTGCCCTGGCCAGCATATACTTGTAAGCTACAGCCAGACCGGACACATCGGTTATTTCCTGCAAAGCGGCATGGTAGTCGGCCAGAGGGCAGACCGACAGCATTTTTTCTAGATGGGCAGCTGTCGTTGGAACTACTGCCCGCAGGTCTGACAATAGCACAGCAGTTCCCTCCGGTATCAGCCGCACAGCCCGCCTGGCCTGAGAGCGGGTCAACTCCGGATCGAGTTTTACCAGCAGCTCTTCCTGGTCTGCCTGCAGCTTGCGGAGAGCTTCCCCTAGCTGCTCTTTGAGACTGGCAAAATCATGGCCCGGGCCGAAAAAACTATACTGGTCACCTGTTTTCAGCGACAAGGTCATCCGCTGTTTTTCCGCTCTAAAGTCAGACACGAAGGCAAAGGGAAGGCGCCGCGCGTCAAGATTGGGCGGCAGCAACAAAATGCTGTCGCTAAAAACACGCAAGGTGGCCTGTCCTTCGCAGTCTCCGTAGCTGTAAGATATATTTTCCAGCTCCATCAGCAAGGGCGTCTCAGGCCGGAAGGCCGCCTGGACTCTCTCAGTGAAAGTCGCGCAGAGCTGTTGGAAGAATTCTTCTTCCGCCAGACCAAGTTTAGTGATTTTCAGTACTGTAATTCTTGTCTCCAGCAGGATGACGTGATCTTGCCGGCTGATGGCTGTAATTGAATCATAGGAGACGAAAATTGAATTCCTATGGCTATCCAGCAGGATTCCTTCTGCCCCGATCGTCATTTCAAGATCGCCTGAGATTAAAGCCGATTCCACTTTTCCCTCATAAACAGCAGCCACATTGCTGCCCATTATGCTTTTTTCATTCATTGCCTGGCTCCCTTCATCAGAACTGACTACCGCGGCCACCGAATAATTTCAGGCCGGGCGGCTTGTAAAGCTTTCATCTTTATTAAAACATGAAAATCAGATAAAGTGCATGGCGATCGTCGCCTGAACTAAGACCGGAAAAAGCCGTCTGTCACGAAAGAGGCTGCTTTTATTCCTCGCTCTTATACAAGGCCGCTCCGATGGCTGTGGCAAATTCAGCTCTCTCGGGCACAATCATTTCAATACCGTAGAGAGCTGAGAAGGTCTTGAGACTATCCCGTCCCTGCGGAACCCGCAGCATATTTCCGGTGAATACAACCTTATCGACACCAGCCAGCCTAGCTGAAAGCACTGACGCTGTGCCTACAGATTGAAATACAAGATTTACAATGCCGAGGGCCAGATCATTGGCCTTGGCCTTATCATTTACTTTGCCAAAGTTGGATGCAGTGGTATTTGCTGTTAGGTCTCCAATTGCTTCCTGAGAGATATCGCCGATAGTAAGATCGACATTTTCCAGACTGCCCTGGTCGGCCATTTCAGAAATAGATGTAAAATCACGCACCTGCAGCATGCGGTCCGCCAGCCCCAGCAAAGTGCCGCCACCAACTCCGGAACCGATAATATGCCTGCTTCCTTCCAGGTCGGCATAGACGATCGAAGTACCGGTACCCATGCTGACGACAATGGCGCGGTCAATGCCGGCGACATAGAGGCCACCCAGACCGGTTGCATCAAATTCAGCTATTTTTCGGGTCGGGCAGTCAAAGAGATTGCCGGAAATCGCAGAGGAGCCGACACCTGTAATTCTGATCTCTTCCACCTGGGCCAGCTTCAGACAGTTTTCCCGCAAAAACTTACCCAGTGCCCCATAGGCTGAAGCAACGGGATCGCTGGCCTCTACCAATTTCTCTGTCAGCAGCTGGCCATTATTGAAGCCGACAATTTTGGTGGTGGTGCCACCGATATCTAAACCGATAAGAACACCTTTCGAGTGTTCAATTAAGTTAATGTAATCAGCATTATTCATGAGCTTGTCTCCACGGGATATTCTGTAAGTCAGCTAGGGCTTCAGCGAGAGGAAACGCTTGGAAAGCTTTATGCCCTGACGGCGCAAGATACTCCAGCGGTCGCCTGACATATGATTCATAATAAAAAGGACCTTGCTCCTGACCCCGCGATACATAGCACGGTCTACCCGCTTCATCCAGCCCCAGAGTTTCTCCAGACGGTCGTAGTCTTTCTCATTTTCATTCATCATCAGGGACAGGCCACAGGTGGAAACTATGGCTGTCAGGTATGTATACATGTATTCACGCTGCGATTTATCACGCACGTCTTCTTCCAGACGATAAACATCATAGAGGATGCGGGTAATACGCAGCAAATCATCTTCCTTGCTCGTGATATCCTCAGTGCCTCCGCCCGTCCCGTTTTCGCCAGGATTTACTGTATAACGCAAATCATAATCTGCGTAATAAACTTGCTTGACGTAAGGCAGGGGCAGGTAGGAATATACATATTCTGCCAGATCCGATCCCTCCGGCATCCGCAGGGGAGATTTTTTCAGCAGGCTGCTGCGAAATAAGGAATTATTCATGGTAAAAAGCCGGGACCGGCTGAAGCGCTTCAGTTCACTCCAGTCATAGGCGATGAAAGGCTGGTAGAAGACTTTTTGTAAAGGCATAGTCTGCCATTCAACTTCCGGTTCGTCTTCTATTACATTGTAAGCAACAATCCCTACCCCAGCTCCAATGTGGCCGGGCTGCAGAAGCTGCAGCAATTTCGACAGGGGCTGAGCCTTCAGAGAATCATCTCCGGACAGGAGCATATACCATTCACCTTCCGCTTCTCTGATCGAAGAATGAACCTCACTGCCTATTGCCTTGAACTTTGATTGATATGTCCGCAGAGCCAGATCACTTTTTGAAAAATATTCCCGGGCTGACTGAATAAAGTCCCCGCCATCACAGTTGCAGATTAAGGAAAGCTCCAGCCCGGCTCTGTCGCTTTCACTAAGTTCATCCAGAAAGGAAAAGCTCTCCGCAACGGTACGAGCTCCCGGATTATTTATCGTCATGACTAAAGATAGTACTGGCTTCATCTCATTACTGACCACTATAAGTTTTAATTCTGCCGGTAGCAGCTACCCCTCTGAATGCTTCAGCAGAGAAGTGGCCGTCATCAAAATCTATCCGGGTTGAACGGGGGGCAAAAACAAAGATATATTGAGAAACCATTTGCAGTATGCCGCCGATGGCATAGGCAGAGCCGGATACAATATCCTGAAAGCGGACACGAATATCCTGATTCATGCGCTCTGTATTGCAAATGACTGTATAGCCTGATTTGACATGGTCACAGACAGGCCAGGCTGAATCGATATCAATGGCTTCCACCAGCATCACGGTATGCTGCGAATCATTGCGCGCATCCCTGATGTCAACAACACGGGGATCGCCTGCAGACCTTTTTGGCTGACGGCTGACCGGCAAGTCTTCATAAGCCCGATTCTCAACTTCATAGTTCTCTTCATAGAAGTCGTCGTAATCTTCCTCAGGTGGTTTTCCAAGTAACTTGTTCAGGAAGCTCATACGTTCATCCTCCAAATATTAGCTTAATTACATTATAGATACGCTATAGCTGAGTTTCAAGAAAAACACAGACTCGTGATTTCACATGTTCAACTTATATACGGTTCCTATAAGTGTACCAGTAAATGGCCTTCACTGGTACCGGGAGCCGAAGATGGCACTGCCGACCCTCAGCATGGTGCTGCCTTCTTCAATCGCCTGATGGTAGTCGTTTGTCATGCCCATCGACAGTTGGTCAAAGTCAGGAAGATTCAGGTCTGAACTCAGTTTTTCCTGCAGCAAACGCGCCGCTTTGAAGATGGGTCTGGTCTGCTCGGGATCATCATAATGCGGCGCCATGGTCATCAGGCCGCGGAAACGGATATGGGGAAATTTTTCTCTTTTTTGCAAAAGCGGTGCAATCTCTTCAGTGTTGAAGCCGTGTTTACTTTCTTCCCGGGAAATATTTACCTGTAATAAAACTTCTGTCAGGCAATCTGCCTGAGCAGACCTCTTTTCAATCTCTTTTAGCAAACGCAGGGAGTCCACGGAATGGATCATGGCGACACGACCCACAATCTGGCGCACTTTGTTTCTTTGCAGGGTCCCGATCATATGCCAGTTGTAAAACTGCTTTTGCTCTGCATAGTGATCAATTTTGCCGATCATTTCCTGGACTCTGTTTTCGCCCAGATCCTTATGGCCCAGGGCTAAAATGGCATCGATATCTGAGGTGTCAAAGTTTTTCGTCACAGCAATCAGCCTTACCGATTCTGCCGGCCTTCCAGCCCTGATGGCACTTTGCCGGATATCTTCCTGCAAAGTCTTGTAGGCCTTTTGAATTTCCGCCTCACGTTTTTTATCTTCTTCAGCAATCAAAGCTGTCAATTGTCTGTCCTCTTTCTTTTCGCGGTGGCTGCCACCGCATAGTTATTCAAGCAGCCTGCCCGGTGCACCGGTCCAGGGGTTCAAAATATATAGATCATTTTCTGCCGGAGCTTGGCTGTCACCTGTCCGGCCTTCAATGATAGCATGAGTGCCGTCTTCTGCCTGAACAAAAACAATAACTTCTTTTGTAATTCCGTCACTGATTTTCAAAAGCCTGGCGATATGGTCTGTTTCCGAGTAGTCATAGAGGCTTTGCAGGGGAACTTTTATCCCGGAATATCTTTGCACGAGCAAGTCCGCCTGCCGGATAACCTGCAGGTCAAGCAAATCTCCGAAAGCTGTCCTGGTCTGCAAGACTAAAGCTGTATCAGTAGCGGCTGCCTTTTGTACGATGCTGATACCATCCAGAAGCAGCTGGTGTTCATCCAGGCTGATGGCAAAATCTTCGCTTTCAGTTTTCAGGGTGTAGTCGGGCAGCAAAGCGACCAGCTTATAGTCCATCGAATTAACACAGCGGGCAATTGGCTGGCCTTGCTGCACATGAGCAGACTGCTTATTCGTTTTTTCATAAAGATCTATATTCTGCACAAGATCCTGTGCCTGCTGCAGGGTCAGTCCGGAGAGATCTTCCTCGCTTATAAGGGGTGTCGCAGCGAAAGTTGTGAAACTTACCCAGCAGGGATTGGCCGTACTGAGGATACCTTCTGCCGGTGCTGTCTCCAAGAGCTGCTGGTAGAGGGCAGCCTCCTGGCTGAGGAGATTATTGAGATCTGCATCAGTGATGCTTTCCGGTTTTAGCAGGACGGACCGCTCCCGGAGGGCGGTGTCCAGTTTTTTCCGGGCCAGTGCCAGCCCGGTGATGTCGTCGGAAAAGACTGCGGTGCGCAGGTCTGATACGGCTTGCTGAATTAGTTCCTGGCTTAAGCTAAGACGGCTGTTTGGATTTACATCGGCCTGGCTTAAGATCAGGCTGCGTTCGAGGATCTCGGTCTTGATCTTTTGGTAAGAATCCACCAGACCAGCTGCGCTTTCAGGCAGGATCAGGGCATAGGTCTCGCCCTTGCCCAGCCGTTCACCCTCATGGGCCAGGGGCAGGAAGATACCGCTGTTTTCCGCCAGGATCAGTTGTTCGTCGCGAAGCAGGAGAAAGTCGGTCGTCAGCGTTTCGTCTATACTGCCGGTGTTGAAGAAGGCATAGCGGGTTTTCTCTTTACTCTTGGTGAATAAAGAAATAATCGCCCAGATAGCCAGTGCCAAAACAAAGACCAGCACCAAGGCTACAATAATAAAGCGGCTAATGCTCCCTCTTATATCGCTTTTTCTTTTTTTCGCGGCCACTGTTTTTCCTTTAAAAACATTCTCTGAAGATTATAAACCCAGGACGCCTTCCAGCGCCAGTATGGCACCGAGACGGGCGTTCCAAAAGTTGAGTCCGCCTTGTAAAAACGCGGTGTAGGGGGGGCGCAGGGGTCCGTCTGCGGATAGCTCGATTGATGAGCCCTGGACGAAGGAACCTGAGGCCATGATTATGTCGCAGTCATAGCCGGGCATGGCTGACGGTATTGGTGTGAAGTGGGCATCTACCGGAGCGGCAGCCTGGATGGCCTCACAGAAAGCCTTCAGTTGCTCAGCGTTTTCCAGCTGAACTGTCTGAACCAGGTCGCCCCGTGTTTCCTCTGGCAGGGGTGTGACAGCGAAGCCCGCTTTTTGAAAAAGCAAAGCGGCGAAGACTGCAGCGGCTGTGGCAGCCTCTACCACCTGGGCTGCCTGGTAAATCCCCTGGAGAATTTGACGGTTGAAACCGAGTGACGGCCCTATTTCTGCACCAACGCCTACCGCCGTCATGGCTTCAGCCACTTCTTTGATCAGGTCGCTCCTGCCGCAGACATAGCCACCGGAAGGGGCGATGCCGGCGCCGGGGTTTTTAATCAGTGAGCCGGCGATCAGGTCGGCGCCATAAGCTGTCGGTTCCAGGCGCTCGACGAACTCGCCATAGCAATTGTCGACCATGATAATGCAGTCAGGAGCGACGCGGTCGACTAGTTCTCGCAGCGGGCCGACCTCTTCTGAGAGGAGGGCGCGGCGGCTGGAGTAACCACGGGATTTTTGCACATAAAGCATGCGGGTATGCGGCAGGAGGGCGGCTTCAATTCCTGCCAGGTCCAGACGGCCTGCCTGGGTCAGGTCAAGGGCGCGCACGGAAACGCCTGTGGCGGCCAAGCTTTGTTTAGAGTTTGAGTATTTGAATGTTTCGGCTTTTTTATCAGCAGGGGCCAGGAGGGTGACTTGGCCGAAAGTGGGCAAAATGGTGTCGTAAGGTATGCCTGTTGCGATCAGGACATCGTCGCCTCGTCTCAGGAGTCCGCGCAGACAGGTGGCCAGCACATGGGTGCCGGATGAAAACTGGATGCGTACCAGGGCTGACTCGGCCTGCATGGCCTGGGCGTAAACTTCTTCGATCTGGTCACGGCCGAGGTCGTCATAGCCGTAGCCGCTCTTAAAGTTGAAGCTGCTTTCCGAGATGTGGGCCTTGTGAAAGGCTCTGAGGACTCCCAGCTGACGTTCTTCGGCGATGGAGTCAATTGCGGGGCGGAACTTTTGCAGGTCTTTTGAGGCAGCCAGCGCCAGGTCGTAAACGGGACGCGAGATGCCAAATTCAGAAAATAATTCGTATCGGTTCATTTTTTTCCTTAATGAGTGCTGGTGTATTCCGGGCATTTGCTTAGCGGGCAAATGCGCCTATATAGTATACAGTTCATTTTGGACAGCTGCAGGTGGTCCTGGTAAATCTTTTACTGGCGGCGGGNNTTGCGGTGGGTTGGCGGCGGTGGGTCGGCGGTGCTGGGTCAGGCAAAGTGAAATAGTATAAAATAGGGTATATGAGTAGAGAGCAACAACTTAATAAGTTAGGTGCCTGGCACCATAAAACGGAGAAGAGGCTGGCCAATGCTTTTTCTTCCATCCGGCGCCGGGCTTTTGGCTATAACAGCAAAAACACCTGCTCTGCTGTTTCTGTTGCTCTGGCGTTGAATTATCTGGCTTTGGAGAGAGAAGAAGCTTTTGTTCCGGAGGCCTGGCTGGCAGAACGGCTCGACAAAGGACTGCCGGAAAGTGCAGCTTCCCTGGACAGGCTTTACCCGCAGGCAGGCAAGCTCAGCCGCTACCTGATTGAGAAATGCGGTATGGGCGGCGCCAGCTTTGCCACGCGAATCACCTGGGCTTTTAATAAATATTCCAAAAAGATGCTGGCTTCCGGGAAGCGGGTCAGGCTCAAATGGACGCTGTTCCCGCGTATGGCGACAATCAGAAGGAATATCGATGCCAACATTCCGGTCCTGATCACGACAACTGTGGCAAAAACTTTCAGCTGGCACACCATGCTCGTTTACGGCTACCGCGAAAGCTACGGAAAAGCGGAGCTTCTGGTGCATTCCGGCTGGTATAGTGCTGCCAACAACGACCATTACTCTTTTGAGGGTAAAGACAGGTTTTTTCAAAAAGAAATCTGGCTGGATAAGCGGCTGGCTGTTTTCGGCTATTTCTTCTCTTTTTTTCATAGCTAAAGAGACAAAAAAAACGGCTGCCTGATTTATTCAGGAAACCGTCTGGATGGTGCGGCCGGCGGGATTTGAACCCGCACGAGTTTAATCACACGCACCTCAAGCGTGCACGTCTGCCAATTCCGCCACGGCCGCAAATAAATATACCGCGTGAGCCGGCTCCGATATTATGACAAAGAGAACCTTTAAAGTCAAATAATTATGCAGGCTCGGGGCTCGGCAGATTTTCCGCCGCAGTGCCTGCAAGGATCCTAGATTTCCTCGATACGGATGTCCGAGCAGCGCAGGGTCAGTTCCGCTGTTCTGTCGCCGTCACAGAGGATATGAACTTCGTAGCCATTCTCAGTTTTATAAAGTTCGTCATAGATCCAGTAGAGTCGGACAATGTTCTCGTCCAGGAGCACGGTCACATCGAGAAAGGTGATTCTATTGTCGGAAGTAAAGCCGTCTTCAGTGTCCAGGGTGAGTACCAGATCTTTTCCCTGGGACAGCCAGCCTGTGATCTTGCAGTCATGAAAGCCGAAACGTTGTCTGAGCTGTCTGGGGATATTCTGCAGGCGCATCATGTCTTCGTAGTCTTCCAGGACCTGCATGCTTTCCCGGTTGTTGCTGATAGAAAAGTCTCTGACCAGGTTGTAAATTTCGTCGCTGCAAAAGCCCAGGGCGAAAACGCGGGGATCTGCGATCTGAGAGTAGATTTCGGGCGGAAGATTTTCTTTAGCGGCGTCCAGACTTGCCTGGTAGATCTCAGCAAAAAGCTCTTTGGTTTTTTCTGCAGAAAAAGCCGGACGTTTGTCGAAGCTTTCGATCAGCTGCTCGATAAATTCCTCTTCAGCGAGGAAGTCCAGCAGATCCGATTCCTGATCGAAACTGTCTTCAGCGAAAAGATTGCGCGGGTCGTAATCATATTCTTCTCTCTCGTCCTGGATAAATTGCTCTTCCTCATCTTTATAAAGAGATGCGAAAAGTTCATCGTCCTGGTCGGCCGCTTCATCAAGGATTGCCAGATCAAAGTGAAGATCAGTCAGATTAGATTTCCTATACCATTCTTTGGTCAAATATTTCATAAGCACCTGTCAGTGTTTTTTTACAGTATAGCTGTGCCGGCAGGCCCATACCAGTCGACCCTTTTATCTGTCACATAACGCCCCCTGCATAGAAAGGTGCCTGGCACCAATTGATGCATGGCACCAATTGATGCAGTGCATAGAATCGTGCCTGGCACCGAATGATGCAGCGCACCAATTGATGCAGTACTGGCTGTGGAGCGTGTATACTGTTTCTATGATGACTTTGGAAGAGACTGAAGCTGCTCTCAATCGGATTGTTGATGCCCTGCCGCCGGAAGTTTTTGTGGATCTGAACGGCGGTGTCCTCCTGCGGGAAGAAGTCAAGCTGTCCAAAGACCGGCTGGCTGACGACCTTTATGTCCTGGGTGAATATCGCTATGAGCATATTTTCGGCCGCTACATCAATATTTATTACGGCTCCCTGCTGCGGGTTTACCCACATCTTTCTGACCAGCGCTTTGTTGAAGAGCTGGAGCGGGTTGTCAAGCATGAGCTGACACACCACCTTGAAAACCGCGCCAATGAACGCGATCTTGAAGTGGAGGACAAGCGTTCTCTGTTACACTATTATGCCCGCCATCCCCTGCGTGAAGACAAGCATTCCTAAAGTTTCGGGTTTTTCAAAACAAGAATAGTGTCGTGAAATTCGCCGAGGGTGAATGAGGATTGGTCATGTCTGACGACTGTGTCGAAATGATCGAGGAAGGCCTGCACAGTTGAGATTAGGTCAAAGCCTGCCTGACCTTCGCGATAGTGCATGGGAACTGCCAGATCGGGTTTGCAGGCGCGCACGATTTCTGCTGCTGTGTCGGCATCGATGGTGTAATAGCCGCCAACCGGGATCAGGAGCAAGTCGAGATTCTGCAGGCGGGCCAGCTGGTCCTGCTCCAGGGCATGGCCCAGGTCACCACAGTGGGCAATCCTTTTGCCAGCAACAGTAATAATATGAATTTTATTTTTGCCGCGCAGGCTTCCCCGGTCCGGATCGTGAAAAGTGTCGATAATTTCCACATCCACAGCCGCTTCTCTTCCGGAAAGTTTAACGCGCGAGCGGGCGTTGTGATCGCTGTGCTCGTGTGAAGCCAGGACCAGATCTGCTGCCAGTTCCAGCGGCCGGTAGCCCGGGACCTCCTCATAGGGGTCGAGAATAATCACCGCATCCTCGGAATTAATCTCAAAGCAGGAATGGCCGTGCCAGATAATACTTAGTTCTTTAGACATCAGGAAACTCCTTTCAAACCAGGACTTGTATCTTTTTGGGAAAGCCGTATTTTTCAAAATAGGCCTCTTCGCGAGGCAGCCAGTCATTGAGATATCGTTCAAGCTTTTCCGGACTTCTTTGCCGGAGCCTCCTGATTTGTTCCGTGCGATCAATGTAGAGAAAAAGCTGCAGGTCATAGTAGGGGCGCAGGTCGGGATGAAGGCTGTAGACACCTTCGACAATTACAATCCGCTTTTTCTCAGCCGCCTCCGCCGGTGAGAAAGTCTGGCTGGCACAATCGAAACGCCGGAACAGGACCGGCTGACCGGCTTTAAGAGGCTCCAGCAGTTCAGCCAGCAGCCTTTCTTTGTCAAAAAACTCGCCAACAGCGGCGAGTCTTTCCGGAGTTCTTTGGTCTGCAGTGAGGAAAAAGTCATCTATGTGAAAAAGCTGAGCGTCGTATTCTGCCGCCAATTCTGCCGCCAAACTGGACTTTCCGGCAGCTGAACTGCCGTCAATAGCAATAATGATCAGCTCACGATCAGAGTTTTCCAGTCGCGATATTTCTGATTTAAGTTGCTGATACCAGTCTTGTTTTTTCATAAAATCTCCGGAATACTTATTCAAAAATCTCAGCTGCGTCAGCCATATGCCGGATAATCTCCAGATGCTGGGGACAGATGTCCTCGCAGGCAGCACACTCGATGCAATCGGAAGCTCTGCCGCGACCGGCCACCACTTGCTCATATTTCTCCGGCAAGGACTCGTCTTTGCTTGTTCTGTGGTCATTGAGAAGAGCGATAATCCCGGGAATGGGGATTTCGGCAGGGCAGCCTTCCAGACAGTAGTCACAGGCTGTACAGGGAATCCGGTCTGCCTTCTCCAGTATCTTGCGAACTTCATCGATCATCAGATATTCATTTTCTGTCAGGGGCATGAAATCTTTCATATAGCTGACATTGTCTTCCAGCTGTTCCAGATTGCTCATGCCACTGAGAACCCGCTCCACACGCGGAAAGGAGGCAGCGAAACGAATCGCATAACTGGCAGGAGACGCACTCTGGCCGTAACTTTCGAGGATGGTTTTCGCCTCCGCCGGCAAATCGGCAAGTTTTCCGCCCTTAACGGGTTCCATGACCAGAACGGTTTTATCGTGTTTTTCACAGACTTGATAGCAGGCGTAAGATTGTACTTCCGGATCGTAAAAATCGAGATAATTAAACTGTAGCTGCACTACTTCCATGTAGGGATGATCAGTCAACACCTGGTCCAAAAAATCTGCCGTATCGTGGAAACTGAAACCGATGCGTTTTACCTTGCCTTCGGCTTTTAATTTTTGCATAAATTCAAAAGCATTGGCTGCGAGAAATTTATTATAGTTTTTCCGGTTCAGAGAATGCATCAGGTAAGTGTCAAAATATTTGACACCGGTTTTTTCCAGTTGCTCGGCAAAAAAGCCGGGCAGGTCTTTTTCTGTCTCAAAATACAAAGTGGTGAGTTTGTCAGTCAGCTGGAACTGCTTGCGCTTGTAGCGCTTGACCAGACATTCTCTGATAGCGATTTCACTTTGCTGATTGTGGTAGTTGTAGGCGGTGTCAAAGTAGCTGAAGCCTTCTTCAATAAAGCGGTCCACCATCTTTTCAGTTTCTGCAAAATCTATCTTTTCATCCTCAGTTTGCGGAAGCCTCATAAAACCGAAAGCAAGTTTTTTCTCCATTGTTCTCCCCCTTTGTCGGATACCGGCGGCGGTCCCGGCAGATCATTTCAAAGCGGCGTTGTATTCTTCTACCAGAAGCTTCATCACAGTAACGTCACTGTTGATCGGTTCGTAGATACCATTTTTATAGACTGAACTCTCGTCTCCTTTGCCCAGGGCCATAACCACGCTCTGCTCGCCGGTCTCTTTGAAGAGCTGGATGGCCTTGGCGAAAGCGTCGCGGATGCAATTTTCACGGACGGGGTCGGCTGTCCAGGGAACGCCGTAGCTGTCGAGGTAAGGCGTCATATCGGCGTTGATCGAATCAAAGGGCTCGTAGCCCACGTCATCGGAAGTTAAATAAACTACATCCGCATTTTCGCCCGCAGCTACACCTAATTCGGGGCGGCGGTTGACGGCCTTGTCACCGGTTGAGCCGAAAATGGCAACATACCTGTGCCTGGGATAATCCTTGTGCAGCCATTGGAAGAGTGCCTCAAAGCTAAGCTTGTTATGGGCATAGTCAACCAGTCCCAGCAAGGCGCCGTCATCTGTCGGGAAGAGCATCATGCGGCCGGGTACGGAAACCTGACTCAGGGCCCGGCGGATAGAGGCTTCACCCACCCCCGATTCCAGGGCAATAGCTATGGCGATCAGGGCATTTTCAGTATTAAAAAGACCATGCAGGCTGACAAATAAATCTTTAATATTCCGTTCAGGCGCGTGCGAGCTTATTACATCAAAAACAAGACCGTCCGCTGTGCTGCGGATGTTTTCAGCCCGGTAGTCAGCGGCAACTCCCTCTCTGGTGCTCAGGGTGATTACTTCAATTTGTCTGTCAGCTGCTTTTTGCAGCATGAGATCACTGTATTCAACGTCGAGATTGACCAGCAGTTTTTCACTGTGGTCGATCATGGCCAGTTTGGCCGCCTTGTAATCTTCAAAGTCTTTGTGTTCGATATCAGAGATATGGTCCTCGGCAATATTTACGATTGAACCGTAGGAAAACTTGATGTCGTCGAGGCGGCCATACTTAAATCCCTGGGAGGAGCTTTCCAAAACAAGGTAGTCGATCCCGGCAGTGACACAGTTGCGCAGTATTGTGAAGAGTTCAAGCGGTTCGGGTGTTGTCAGTACTGACTCCTGGCTGCTAAAGCCGTCAAATTCCTCGATCGATGAGATAAGACCTGCCGGCGGCAGCTTCTGATCTTCCAGCCAGGCATCAAAAATATCCCGGAGGCAGGTGACCGTAGTTGATTTACCTTTAGTTCCGGTGATGCCCATAATAGTCAGCTCGCGCTGGGGCCATTCGAAAAACCTCTGGGCGCAGAGTGTCAGGGCCCGGCGCATATCACTGACGATAATGCCGGGAATATCGACTTGCAGATCCTTTTCTGCCAGATAGGCTATTGCTCCCTGATCGATGGCATCCAAGAGGTATTTGCGTTTGAAGTTTATGCCCTTACATATGAAAAATGTGTTTTTCCACAGTTTGCGGGAATCATAGGACACATGCCGGACGGGCAGGGCTCCGGATGTCTCGTCCCAGCCAACTGTCCCGGACACAATACTTTCAGAGTTTAAATCTGCTAAATAATCTCCCAGAACAAATTCCTGTCTGGGGTAATCCTGTACTTGCATATATACCTCATTTTGTTTTTTTTGCTGTCTGAGACCGTCTCCGGTCATGACAACAACAATTGTACCATGTTAAAAACGCCCGGTTTATTTGTCTAAACGGCGTTCTTCGTACCAAAGATCGAAGCCTTCCATATCCTCGAGTGCAGGAATAGATGGCTGGGCTCCGGGTCGTGTTACGGAAATGGCTGAGGCCTTCATTGCAAAGTCGATGGCATCAGCCAGGGAATCGCCTCTGCTTAATGCGGCAACCAGGGCTCCGTTGAAGCAGTCGCCTGCGGCTGTCGAGTCTGTCATCTTCACTTCATAGCTGGGATAGAAGATTGATTCTTTGCTGTCCATGTAGTAGCAGCCTTTGGCGCCCAGGGTAACGATCAGCGACTTGATACCGCTTGCCATTAATTTCTCACCGGCTGTCTGGCATTCTTGCAGAGTATCGGTTGGAAGGCCGCTTAAGATCTGCAGTTCAGTCTCGTTGGGTGTCAGAATATCAATAAGGTCCAGCAGGTCTTTGGGCAGTGGCTGGGCCGGTGCCGGGTTCAGGACTGAGATACAGCCGTGTTTTTTGGCCAAAAACATGGCCTCAGTAACCAGGTCGAGCGGGCACTCCAGCTGTGCCAGCACAATCGAAGAGTTGGCGATTTTGTCCTCGTGGCGGTTAAGGTCCTGCAGGCTGAGATCGTGGTTGGCGCCGGAGATTACAGTGATGGCATTATTGCCGTGGGCGTCAACAGTTATCAGGGCCATGCCGCTTGCTTCCGAGCTGCGCTTGATGCCTGAGACGTCGACCTTGTCTTTTTTCAGAGCCTCAATCAGACGGTCGCCCATATCGTCCTTACCAACTGCGCCAATCATGCTGACTTCCCCGCCCAGGCGGGCAGCTGCCACAGTCTGATTAGCTCCCTTGCCGCCTTCGACATAGCGCAAGTCGCGTGCCAGTACTGTTTCGCCGACACGTGGAATGTGTGCGGTCTGCACCACCAGATCCATATTTAAACTACCAACTACTGTAATCACAGCGGTATCCTCACTTTTTATCATAATAAAACATTATAGCAAAATAAAACTGCTGCCTTGCTAACAGACAGCAGTTGATAAGCGGGAAGGCTGATGGGCGAATTAGATATCTGGCGCAGCCCCGCCGGATCCGCCGCCTCCCCCAGTTCAGAGAGTAATTTTGACGTGTTCGCCGTCTTGGCTTTCAACTTCGACCAGGGTGAACTTGCCGTATTTCTTCTTTGTCTTCCGTATGCTTTGCTTTAAGTCCGGCATGATTTCCATCATCATAGTTCTTGTTTTCTGAGTTTCCGGGTCTTCACTTCTGCTGATTCTGCCAGAGGCCAGGCGCAGCAGAAGCTTGCTGGTCAGGAGGGAGTTAGGTAGGCGGAGATTAATCTTCTTGTCTTCTTCGGATCTGATCTGAATATGCATGGGAACTCCTTATTCGACGTAGATTTCTACTGTAGCACCGTCCTCGGATTCAACTTCGACCAGCTTGCCGACTGCGCCCTGCTCTACCAGAAGCTTGATGTTTTCGAAATCCACCTCTTTCAGACTATCGCCCTTGCCGCCGATATCTACATTGTCTAAACCTATTTTTAAGATGGCATCAAAAATAGGCATGGGCAGATTAACTTTTACTTTATCGCCGCCATCTTTGACGCGGATTTTCATAATCATATCTTCGTAGTTTTTGCGTTCCTTTTTTTCAACATAGCGCGTCTCCGCTTCTACTGCATCACCCAGCAAAAGGTCTATCGTTGTATTCAACTCTTCAGCCAAAGCTGGAAGCAAGGTGATGTCCGGATATGCGACGTCGTTCTCCCACTTGGAAACAGCCTGTGCAGATACGCCCAGTTTTTCCGCGAGTTCGCTTTGCGTCAGTCCCTGCTCCTTTCGCAGATTTGCGATCTTCTTCCCGATTGACATCTTTTCCATATTTTCCTGCCCTCCTCTAATTGAATCAAATCCTGTACTTAACATGGTCACTTCCTTCCTTTCTGTCTGCTGCCGAAATAGATTAAGTGCGGCTTTTACACTGAAATCTTAGGCAATGGAGCCAGGGGAAAGAAGCGTCCAAAGGTTGTTTTTACAAAAATAATTAAACCGTTGGTTTAATTTTCTCACAACCAATGGTTTAATTACAGTTTTTAGACCATATTACGCCAATTCATCTCCCATATTTCTAAATTGGCTATCTGGCAACACAAAAACGAAGATCATTTTCTAATTCCTCAAACAAGCTATGGGCACAACATAAACCCCATCTGGTCTTTTATAAGCATAGCCTGTTGCTGTTATGACTACCATGAAGGAAGCTTCAGGCATCTTTCGGGTATCTATCTTATCTCTGAGTTTAAGTAGATTCTCTGCAGCTTTATCAACGGCTTCTCCACCCAACTTTATTTCAATAAGCCCATAGGAAGCATTGTTGAGATGTATAACCGCGTCAGCTTCTAAACCGGCATGATCTCTGTAGGTGAATACCTTGCCAGACAAACTCTGAGCATATATCCTTAAGTCTCTTATGACTAATGACTCAAAAAGCAAGCCAAAGGTTTTCAGATCAGCTAGTAAATCCTTTGGACCTGCATCGAGAAAATATGCAGCTATAGCTGGATCTGAAAAGTGTCTGGCAGGACTGGTTGCAATTGCAGTTTTAGATCTTAGCCTGGGATTCCAAGCTTTTAATTCTTCAACTACATATATACTGGAAAGGGCTCCTATATACTCGAGAGCTGTTTTACGGTCAAGCTCTATTTCCTGACCAGATAAATCCTTAACTATTGTTGTAAGGGCAGCCCTTGTCGATATATGCCTGGAATAGGATCTTAAAAAAGACTCGAGCTTATCCTCATCTCTTTTAACCCCATCGCTGGTTGAAATTTCAGACCTTATAATTGAATCACAATAGCCTCCAACCTGGCGTCTCGCTATGTCCAAAGATTTATCTACTGAAGAAGGCCATCCCCCTCTCACTATCATTTCTGCTACATCTTCTAATCCGGGGTCAGATTTAGAGCTAAGCTCTTCTTTTTTGAAAAGCGTTTCCAGGCTAACCTCCCCATTTGAAAAACCAGATTCAAAGAGGCTAAGGGTACGCATTTGCAGCCTTGAAATCCTACCCGTTCCACTGTGGGCCAGCTTGCTTTCATCAACCATTGCAGACCCCGTTAGAATATAAAGGCCCGTCTCACCCAAGATATCAACTGAGTGTCTCACTGCATCCCAGAGATTTGGCGCATCCTGCCATTCATCTAATAATCTTGGTTTTTCTCCCTCCAGTAATAAAGAAGGACTTAGACTTGCCATCTCTAGGTTTTGCCTTCTATTATCTGGATCTTGTAAAAAAAGAGCACTTTTAGCATGTCTTAGTCCACTAGTAGTTTTTCCACACCACTTTGGGCCAGTTATCAATACTGCTCCAAAAGCCTCCAACTCTTTCTTTAGAGCTTCATCTATAAGTCTAGGAATATACTTTCTCATAGTTACCTCCCAGTTTTACTCTAACACACATCCCATAATTATGCCAATTCATCTCCCATATTTACTTGATTTTACCTCCCATATTTATGTCAATTCATCTCCCATATTTCTAAATTGGCTGACTGGCACCACAAAAAAATGAATAACTTAACAACTTAGGTGCCTGGCACCAAAAATAGGTGCCAGGCACCAAAAAAAATCAGTCGTATACTGTAAGAGACCGGCTTATATTTTGGAAGGGGTGTTTCTGATGATTCTGGCGATTGATATGGGTGGTACACATATTGACGGTGTTTTGCTCCGTCAGGGTGTCTTGTTGAAGTCTGTCAAACATGAAGTGGACAGGGCAGATCTTTTTAACTCCATCTGGCAGTGCCTGCAGGACTTGCTGCAGGGTCAGGAAAAAGGTGAGATCACCCGTATCCACCTCAGTACAACTATCTGTACCAACGCCATAGTTGAAAACAAGGTCTCCAGGGTCGGCGTCATCGTCCAAAGCGGTCCGGGCATCAACTGGGATTTTGATCGTTTGGGCGATAATCTTCATTATCTCTCCGGCAGCACCGACCATCGCGGAATCGTGACAGATAATTTCAGGCAGAGTGACTTACAGACAATCCGGGCCAGTTTTCAGGACAAGGGCGTGGAAAGCCTGGCTGTCATCAGCAAATTTTCACCGCGTAACCCGGACACGGAACAGAAGATCGGCGACTTTTTTGCAGACGATTACCAGGAAATCACTCTGGGACACAGGCTTTCCGGCAAATTAAACTTCCCCCGCCGGGTGCAGACTGCCTATCTCAACGCAGCTATTGCAGATAGCTTTCGTTCTTTTGCAAACAGCATGCTGACAGCGCTGGCTGAAGAAGCGATCACAGCCCCTGTCTATATTTTAAAAGCCGACGGCGGCACAGTCGATCTGGACACAGCAATGCAGCGGCCGGTGGAAACTATTCTCTCCGGTCCTGCTGCCAGCTTTGTCGGCATCAGTGCTCTCTTCCCGCCAACAGATAAGGATGCTGTCCTGCTCGATATCGGCGGCACGACCACAGATATCTTCTTCCTGGCAGCAGGCCTGTCGCTCTTTGAAGCCGCAGGTATCGAGATTGACGGCCGCAAGACGCTGGTGCGCGCTGTCTACAGCAACTCTGTCGGTCTGGGCGGTGACAGTTATGTGTATCAGGATAAGGAAGAAATCCGGATCGGTCCCGAACGGCGGGGCCCCGCCGTCGCTTTCGGCGGCCAAGATCTTACTCCGACCGATGCCCTGGTCTATCTGGGCCTGATGGGAGGAAAGTACCCGCAAAAAGCCACAGAAGCGCTGGCTGTTTTTGCAGCTGACATGGGCCTTGACACTGAGGCCTGCGCAAGAAGGATCGTCACTATCTTCTGCGATACTATCAGGCAAAGGATTGAGGAAATACTCGGCCATATCAACAGCAGCCCGGTTTACACCATCAGGGACCTGCTGCAGGGCAAGCAGGTAAAACCCCAATCGATCAAGCTGATCGGCGGTCCGGCAAAAGCTCTGGCAGGACCTTTGCAGGAAGCCAGCGGCCTGGAAGTCAGCTTCCCGGAAAACTATGAGATCGCCAACGCACTCGGCGCCGGCCTGGCCAGGCCGACGACAGAAATTTCTCTCTACGCCAATACAGAACGGCGCATTCTCTCCATAGCCGAGCTTGATATTTATCAGACTATCGACAAGTCCTTCAATCTGGCCCAGGCGGAAGAAATAGCGCTCAAAGCGGTGACCCGGGCCGGTCTGGCCATGGGACTGCCGCCGGATCAAATCGAAGCTGAAATCATCGAATCATCCTCTTTCAACATGGTGCGGGGTTTCATGGGCCGGGAAAGAAATATCCGCGTCCGTGCTCAGATTAAACCCGGTTTACTCTACGACCTGCAAGAGGCAGAGCAAGGAGGCAGACATGAAAGCCAATAATTCATTAGGCCTGATTTTCTTTCCGGCTTTTGACTGGGCCATTTCGCCCAGCCACCCGGAGCGTGAAGAAAGGCTGCTTTATACACAGGACCAGCTTTTTGAAGAAGGCATTGCAGACATCGAAGGCATACACTTTTTCAACCCCGGCCTGGCCGGTCCGGCTGATGTGGAGCGGGTGCATTTTGCCTATCCTGACCCTGACTCCATCGTGACCGAGTCCCACTATATTGCCGCCGGCGGTGTAATGCGTGCCCTGGATGCGGTCATGTCCGGGGAAACTGACAAGGCCTTTGCCATGGTAAGGCCGCCGGGTCACCACGCCCAGCGCGTCACTTACGGCGACAGGGGCTTTTGTATCATAAACATCGAGGCGGTCGGCCTTGAATATATCAGGCAGAAATATCCGGATTTGCGGGTAGCCATCGTCGACACGGATTGTCATCACGGTGACGGCACCCAGGATATCTACTGGAACGACCCCGACACCCTCTTCATTTCTTTTCATCAGGATGGCCGCACCCTCTACCCCGGAACAGGTGACATGAATGAGCTGGGCGGGCCGGGGGCCTATGGTTACACTCTCAACATTCCTCTGCCCCCCAATACCGGTGACGAGGGTTTTCTCCACGTACTTGACAACGTAGTTCTGCCGGTTCTGGACGACTACAAGCCGGACCTGATTATCAATTCAGCCGGTCAGGACAATCATTACACAGACCCGCTGACCAATATGAATTTTTCCGCCCAAGGCTATGCTCTTTTGAATGAAAAGCTCAATCCGGATGTGGCTGTGCTGGAAGGCGGCTATTCAATTGAAGGTGCCCTGCCCTACGTCAATCTTGGTATAGTCCTGGCCATGGCGGGCCTGGATTATTCCGGCGTGCGCGAACCTGACTACTATGAGGGCAAATGGCGGCAAAGCCTCCGGGTCAGCCGCCAGGTCGAAGAGATCTCGGATCAGATTTTGAAAAAGTGGAAAAACAGGGAAAAACTGGCAGCGGAAAAGTTTAGGGGCAGGCAGAAGGTCACTCTGCCACGGCAGGTTTATTACGATACGGCCGGCATTATGGAAAGTCAGCAGCAGGAGTTTAAAATCTGTGCTGACTGTCCGGGCCTCAATGTCATCCATTCCGCCAACGACCGCGGCGACAGCCTGATCGGCATCCAGATACCCCGCCGGGCCTGTCCCGCCTGTCAGGCGGAAGGCTATCGCCTCTTTGAAGAGACAGGCAAAATGAAAGTGAAAGGCAGATTTCTCCAGGACAAGACCGGCAATAAATATTTCTCTGCTTAGTATTTTTTAAAAAATGAAGAGGGGCGTATATAACATTCCTCTGTCGGTAAATTCACTTTTGAACAGGGCCAGGTCCGAAAGAAGATAAGCTTCTTCCTGAACGGGCAGCTTTTTTTGGAGTTCAGGCCAGGAAACTGCCAGTTGCGTCCGCCGCGCCAAAGTCACGTGCGCTTTCCAGCGGCGGCGGTCCGTCTCAAAGCCCAGCCCGTCTAAGGCCCGGCCCAGATCTTTCTGCAGCTGCAAAAGCTCCTGGGATACCGCCAAATCTGCGTAGATCAGCTGGCCGTCCCGGCGCTGGAAAAAGCCGTAGCCGTCCAGGCGGGAGGTCAGGCTACCGGCCGGCGGAAGTTCAAACTCATGCAGACCACTGAGCAGCCGCTCAGTGTCCGCTGCTGCTGTCTCGCCCAGAAAGTGCAGGGTCAGATGCAGGTTGTCTGCTTTGGTCAGGGAAATCTTGTCAGAGGCACGCTGCAGAAGTAACTGTGCCTGCATGAGTTCCTGCAGCTGGTCAGCTGCCAGCCTTGCTGCTAAAAATAAACGCATAGGCTATTCCTGCCACTCTGTCAGTCGCCGGTCGCCTTCAAGAGCCTGCAAGTCCGTAATATCCTGGCTCACCTCCAGCACACCCCGATACTTGCCCTCAGCATCACGCAAGGCAAAATACTCAATCAGGAGCTTCCTGCCTTTCAGGCTGATCCAGAAACGGGCGTGACTTTGGCGGCCCTGACGGAAGGCATCGATAATCTCATCTACCTTATCCAGGGACCGGGGCGGATGGCAGTTCTTTACCTCGCGCCCGATAACTGCAGGGCTGCGCGGAAAGATCCGCCGGGGCGGATTGTTAAAATAAACTACCCGGTTGTTTTCGTCCACCAGGGTAAAGTCGACCGGCAGATTATTCAATAACAGGTTCAACTGTTCAAAACTCATGCTGCCGCTAGCGCTGCTGAAGATGCCCTGAGCGGCAGCGTCCTCCAGCAGAGAAAAATCGATCTCTTCCACTTCCCGGCGGATATCAAAGGCAGTAGGATAGGCGCGTGACTGTTGATACATGGCCTCCCAGTCAGCCTCATCCAGCAATTTGTCAGCTACGGTATAGAGCAGGCGCTCCTCCTTCAAGGGCAGGCTGGCATAGGATCCGAAAAGCTCTCCCGCCATCCGGTTAAGCTGTTCCACCGGCATTTTCGGGTCAGCAAATGTTGTCAGAGACCGGTCTAGAACCGCTTCCGCCTGATCCTGCCAGGCCCATAAAAGTGTCAGACCCGACAAGGCCTGATGCTTTTGCTCCAGGGTGGGAAAGAAAATATTCTGCAATCTGACAAAGTGCGCCCTGACTTGCCGCAGACCCTGCATGGTCTCCACTATCACGCGGTCCCGCTCATCACTTCTTTCCTGGCGAAAGAGAGGGCGCAGGTCTGCCAGCAGATCCATCATGCTCTGGTTCTCGGCCCGCAGCTCCTGCAAAAAGGGATCCTCCGGCCTGACTTCCTCGAAGTCGTCATCACGCTGGGTGGCTAAAATCACCCGTGATACCTCTTCAATCACCTGGTCAGGATCATAGCCCCGGTCCAGAATCTGCCGGAAGGCCTGAAAGACTTCCAGACTTTCCAGTCCGGCAAACTCTTCCGAATGCCCCTGGTAGCTTTCTCTGACGTCTTCCCCGCGCAGGAGACAGTCGATGTAAGAGACGAGATTTGCTATTCTTTTTTCGGATGCTTCATTTTTTCGCATAGATTAACCAGCCTTGATCATATTTTTAAATAAAAAACTGAAAAGGACGTAAGAGGAGATAGGAGAGAAAGTAGGTAAGCCGCTTGCCCCGAAGCACCGGCGTCTCTGCTACAGTTTCTGAGGGAATATACTTGTTGTCCGCTCCCAGCTTCAAGCTCCGTCCATTTATTTTATGGTGATAATCAGTAAAGCTTTTAGTCAGTTCGGGGCTGTCTATGACCAGCATCGTTTCTGTGTCCAGGTAAATACTGCGTGAGTCCAAATTAAAACTGCCCACCACAGAAATCCTGTCATCGAGAACAAAGGATTTGCCATGGATAGAATCGCTATCCTGAAACTCATAGATATTAATGCCAGATTTTAGAAATTTCTTCCTTTGAAAGTAATAGTTGGGATAGGCCGGCAGGTTTTTGGCTGAGGCCAGGGAATTGGTCAGATAATGCACATCCACATGGGCAGCTGCATCTGACAGAAGTTGCAGCAAAGGCGGCGAAGCGGTGGCGTAAGGTGTTTGAATTAAAAGACTCTCTTCGGCATGAAAGGCGAGTTTCACCAGGTCCTGAGTCAGCCAGGGTTCCTTGCGCCAGCTGTTCAGGGGGTTATGCAGGAGCATGATTCTGTCGGGGCGAATCATGTCCCTGGTGAAATCAGCCAGAGTCTTCTGGTAAAACTCCGGATGGTCAGCTGAAAATTTTAGCCCGCCGGCATGAATTTCTTCAATTATTCTCGATGTAGTCAGGCGCCGCCAAACTTTTCTGGTCGACTTTTTCTGCCACAAGAGATCGTTGTAGGCGGCGATCGCATCAATAATACTTTTGTCTGCAGGACTGTCTTCATCGCGCCGGACCAGTACATCCCAGTCATACTTGTTGGACAGCGGCGCTTCGGCCAGCCCAAAGTAACTGGGCTCGATATTGCGTCCGCCCAGCAAAGCATATTTCCGGTCAACGATCATGAACTTATCGTGCATAACTTCGTTCAGGGTCCATGGTTTCAGTGGATTTACCGGATTATAGAGGCCAACTTCAATCTGAGGGTGCTGGGCCAAAGCTCTCATGGTTACATGCAAGAGGGTCTTCATCTTGGCATCAAGCAGGAGACGTACTTTGACGCCCCTGTCAGCAGCCTCTACCAGCTCAGAAAGAAAGGCCATGCCGCTTTCAGTGTTAGTGATCGAAAAGTAGGTGACATCAAGGCTTAGCCGGGCCTGTCTGATCAGCTCCAGACGTACAGATAAAGCATCCGTGAAATCAGCAATAATTTTCACCTTATCCGGAACATCTTCTTTGCGCTTATCCTGCCATTCTTCGTTCAGTTTAGCAGTTGAGGCCGGCCGCGGCTTTTTGCGCGGGTGAATAGCAAAAGAGAGAATTCCGGTGAGTAAAAAATAAAGCAAATAGGCTGTTAGCAGTCCCGCTCCGGAAAGAAGAACAATTATCACCGTCATTATTATCTTCGGCACAATCACAAAATCCCTTCTATTTCAGCTATGCGACCTTTCCTATAATAGCATCACTTTGAAAACTGAAGGAAACACCTGTTAAGGAGCAGAGCGAAAACAAGAAGAAACCAAAGATTCTGAAAATGCCGTATACTTAGAATCTATGCGCCGGTTATTGATGATGGTAGAAAAAAATGAATGAAGCAGAAGAAAAGAATACTAATCCGCAGGAAAATGATCCCAATGAAAAGCTGAACAGACCTTTCACCACGCAAATTAATGATTTGCAAAGAAAGCTGTCAGATTATGCGGAGGATAAAAGCTGGGTTCAGGTCTGGAAAGAACGCCTGCAAGGCTTCTTTTCGCTCAAAGTGGGGATCAACTCTGCTGCTTCCGCTTTCTATCTGATCTTTTCAATTTTCCCATTAATTCTCTTTGTCTTCAGTTTGCTGGAAGTTCTTGACGCCGGAATGGCGGCCAGATTTGAAGCGGCTATTCCGCAGGTGAGCGTAATTATCCCGGAAGCGGTTGTAGAAGTACTGCATGATTTCCTCAACTCGGTTCAGCGCAGCAGCAGCGTCTCAGTACTTTCCGTGACTGCTCTGGCCTTGCTCTGGGCAGCCTCCCGCGGTGTTGGCAGTGTTGTGGCCTCGCTTAATAAGATTTATCACCGAGAATCCCCTAATAATTTTTTGCTGCGGCGGCTCTTTGGCATCATGGCCATATTTGCTTCCAGTGTCCTGCTCCTTGTCATTCTGGTCCTGCTGGCTTTCAACCGCCTGGTCAGAGACTACCTGCAGGAATTTATTAGCTTGCCTGAGTTTATTCTGCAGAGCAATTTCGATCTGTTCGCGAATCTGGCAGCTTTTCTGGTCCTGACTTTCATCTTTACTGTGATTTTTTCCGTGCTGAAAAGACAGCGCAGCTACTTCCGCCATACTCTTTCTGCTGCCGCTCTGACCTCTGTCGGCTGGATTGCAATTTCATACGGCTTGTCTTATTTTATCTCCACTCAATCAAAATATTATCTGATGTACGGTAGTATCACGGGTATTATTTTCCTGATGCTCTGGCTCTATCTGGCTGTTTATATCATGATGATCGGGGCTTTCATCCATGCCGAACTGATCCTTAAGTTTCCCCGTCCCGGCAAAGATAAAAACAACAAAAAGAAAACATAAAGAGCTGGCCGGCCGTGTATTTTTTCGTACAATATGTCGACATTTTCCTGCCGGTCTTTATGGACATAGAAGTTCATGCTAAATTATCTTTGGGATAAGTAATAAGGTTTCTTTTGGTCTTTTTTTAAGTGGTGGAAAAAATTAAATGAGTTATTTAAACATTTTGCAGTTAATCGGTGGCCTCAGCCTCTTTCTTTTCGGCATGCAGCTTCTTAGTGACGGTCTGACATCTGTATCCAGCGGCCGGATGGAGCAATTGCTGGGGAAATTCTGTAACACAAAGACAAAGGGAGTTTTGCTCGGTACGGCTGTTACCGGTGTTATTCAGTCTTCCTCCGCGACTACTGTCATGGTTGTTGCCCTGGTAAATTCAGGTGTAATGCTCCTGCGCCAGGCCGTGCCTGTCATAATGGGTGCAAATATCGGTACTACGGTTACCGGCTGGCTGCTCAGCATGACCAGCATATCCGGTGACAGCTTCATCATAACGATGTTGAAGCCCTCCTCCTGGACTCCTGTCCTCGCCTTAGTCGGTATTTTAATTCTTTTCACTGCCAAGACTGAAGCAAAAAAACATAAGGCCTATGCTTTTCTCGGTTTTGCTGTGCTAATGTTTGGCATGGACGTGATGTCCACAGCGGTAGCCCCGCTCCAGTATGAGCCCTTTTTCATTGCTCTCTTTCAAAAATTCAGCAATCCCCTGCTGGGCGTCTTAGTCGGAATAGTGACAACGGCTTTGACTCAGTCTTCCTCTGCTGCTGTAGGTATCCTGATGGCGCTCAGCGCAACCGGCGTGATACCTTTTGCAGCTGCCCTGCCCATAATTATGGGACAAAATATCGGCACCTGTATTACTGCCATCCTGGCTTCTGTCGGATCAAACCGTAACGGGAAAAGAGTTGCTGTCATCCATCTCAGTTTCAATACCATCGGTACGATACTCTTCATGCTTGTTTTTTATATAATTCACGCCTTCAGGCCCTTTCCTTTCATGGATAGTACTGTTACCCCGCTAATGCTGGCGGCTGTGCATACAAGCTTTAACGTCTTCACGACCCTGGTCTTGCTGCCTTTTTCAGAACAACTGATCAAATTGTCCAAGAAAATCGTTCCGGTGATAGCTGGCGAATTGGAAGACCTGGAAGTAGATACCCAGCTGAAGCTGCTCGATCCGCGCTTCCTTGATCGTCCGGCCTTTGCCCTGGAACAAGCTGCTGCTGTTACTTATTCGATGATGGAAATAGCCAATAATGGCATGAATCTGGCTTTGGATCTCTTGCACGACTTCAGTGAAGAAGGCTATCATCGCGTGGAAAAATGGGAACAGCAAGCCGATGAATATGAGGATGCTTTGTCCGAATATCTGATCAGAATTTCCTCGGGCAAGCTGGATGAACGCAGGGGACAGAAACTCACTATTCTGATGCATTCCATTAACGACATCGAGCGTATCAGTGACCACTCGATCAACCTGTCAGATCTGGCGCGGAAAAATGAAGGCAAAGTAGCGGAGTTTTCGCCTGAAGCAAAGGAAGAGCTCGATATTTACATTGCGGCAGTGCGGGATATATTACAGCGCACTTTAGCAGCTTTTGCAGAACTGGATGCTGGAAAGGCTTTTACCATTGAACCTCTGGAAGACCGTATTGATGAATTAAATAAAAGCTTAACCAGCAATCATATTGAACGTCTCAAGCAGGGTGCCTGCAATGTGGACCATGGTTTTATTTTGACCGAAGTCTACAATGTGCTGGAAAGAGTGGCCGATCATTGTTCCAATATCGGCATATACATAATCCAGTATGAGCTTGATGACAGCCTGCGCGTTCACGATTATACCCACTCATTGGATAAAACTGAAAGCAATTACGACAAGCTTTACCGGGACTATGTCGCCAGGTATCCCATTAAGTATGGTAAACACAGCAAGAGTCTGTAGCTGCCTTTTCAATACTTAGGTGCCAGGCACCTAAGTTATGATGTGGCGCTGCTTCAGGCACCGCTTCAGGCCCATTCACCGTTTATAAGTACCGGGCTGCTGCTGCCGTCTTCACGGTAACCGGTCACATTTAAGTCCGGTCCGCCTACCATGAAATCGAGATGAATCATTGAATCGTTAAAACCGAGGTCTGCCCGTTCCTCTTTTGTCATCTTTTCTCCGCCGACAATCGCTTCTGTATAGGCCTTGCCCAGAGCGAAGTGGCAGGAGGCATTTTCATCAAAAAGAGTTGATTTGAAGGTGATGCCCATCTGAGAAATAGGTGATGAGTTCGGTACCAGGGCAACCTCGCCCAGTCTTTTTGCGCCTTCATCCATATCAAGCTGGGTTTGCAGGACGTCGCCATTCTTGCCGGCAAAGAAGTCGACCACCTTGCCGTCCTTGAAAACGAAACCGAAGTCCTCAACCACTTTGCCTGAAATTGCCAGAGGCATACTGGATTTCAGTTTGCCCTCCGCTTCTTTGGCGTGAGGTGTGGTGAAGATCTCTTCTGTGGGCATATTGGCCATGTAGCTGATGCCATCGGGCGTCGTCGAAGAGCCGCCGATCCAATTGTGCCGGTCCGCCAGGCCGACCTTGAAGTCGGTGCCGGGCGCCTGGTAATGCAGGTAGGAAAAGTGCTGTTGGTTAAGCCAGTTCTCATGACCTTTGAGTTTGGCATCATGGTCCAGCCAGGCTTGAACCGCATCTTCCTCTTCACTGATCCGGCAGGCGGCAAAAATCCTGTCCCAAAGCTCAGTTATTGCCTGATTCAGCGGCAAGTCAGGGAAAAGAGAGCTGGCCCAGAGCTCGGAGGCTCCTGCGGCTACTGTCCACTTGATTTCGCCTGTATCCATGTATTTCATGATCGGTTCTATGGCTCTGTTGCCGGCAATGCTGGACCGGCGCAAGCGGTCCGGATCCACATTTTGAAAAAGATCCAGCCGCGGTGCACTGACGGAAATCCGGTGATACTTGTTTTGCATATGCCTTTCAGCGTACTCAACCTTAAATTCCGGGTAGTGGTCAAAGACCTGATCTTCTGCTTCTTCAAAGCGTCCCAGACTCATGTCATTGTCGGAAATTATGGTGTCGACATCAGCTGCACCTGCACGCCAGCAAGCGCGTACGATTTCTCTTGCCAGTTCCAGATTGTCTGTGTCTGTGTTAAGCAGAATATTGTCGCCTTTTTGGACATTGACTCCGATTTGCACAATAGCTTCTGCGTATTTTTTCAGTTTTTCTTTATACATAACTCACCCCTTGTCAGATAGTTTATTTATCAGTGTATCACTAGTTGTTTTTATTTGATTCTTCACAAAAAAGCTTGCCAAATTACAGATTATACATTTATACTGACAATATAGAATAATTCCACAATTAAATAGTGAATTAGAGGCGCGGCAAAATTGGTAGGCTGCTTCTATGTCCGGGATCGGACGAAGCCGCTGAAGTATTTGCCGCCGAAGAAATAAGCCGGGATCCTCTGTCTTGTTTCTGGGGGAACGAACTAAGGACGTTTCACTGTCATGCTTTGCATGGAGCGCTGTGTGTTTTTTAACGCATGGCGTTATTTTTTGCAGGAGGGAAAACAATGGAAAAGGCAATGATTCGTATGAGAATGAGCAGCGCGGATGCCCACTACGGTGGCAATCTGGTAGACGGGGCCCGGATAATGCAATTGTTTGGCGATGTGGCAACAGAGTTATTGATTCAAAGAGACGGCGATGAAGGGCTCTTTGTCGCTTATGATTCAGTGGAATTCACCGCACCCGTATACGCGGGAGATTTTATCGAGGCATCAGGCAGTATCGTTACCGAAGGCAATACTTCCCGCAAGATGACCTTTGAGGCCTACAAGGTGATCCGGCCCTGTCCGGATATTTCTGTTTCAGCTGCAGAAGTTTTAGAAGAACCGATCCTCGTCTGCAGGGCCAGCGGCACCTGTGTCGTTCCTGCAGATAAGCAGCGCAAGAAAAATTAAAGAGGAGATTACAATGAGAAAAGAATTAGCTAACAAGGTCATCATCACTGCTGCCATCAGCGGTGCGGAAGTCACTAAGGAAATGAATCCCAGCGTGCCCTACACCGTTGAGGAATTTGTCAGAGAAGCTAAGTCTGCTGTAGATGCCGGCGCTGCTGTTATCCATCTGCATGTGCGTGAAGATGATGGCACTCCGACTCAGGATCGCGATCGCTTTGCTGAGATTATCACTGCTATCGAGGCCGTCTGTCCTGACGTAATTATCCAGCCCTCCACCGGCGGAGCTACCGGCATGACTGCTAATGAGCGCTTGCAGCCGACCGAGCTCAATCCGGAGATGGCCAGTCTCGACTGCGGCACCCTGAACTTCGGCGGTGATGAGATTTTCGTCAATACAGAAAATATGATAATTGAATTTGCTGCCCGCATGCGCGAGCGCAAAATTATGCCTGAGCTGGAATGTTTCGATAAGAGCATGATCGATATGGCCCTGCGTTTGCATAGGAAGGGCTATATTGACGCGCCCCTGCATTTCAATCTGGTTCTGGGAGTCAACGGTGGCATAAGTGCCACACCGCGTGACCTGCTTTTCCTGATTGAATCCCTGCCGGAAGGTGCAACTTTCACCGTCTCGGCTATGGGTCGCCATCAATTGACACTGAATGTCATGAGCATGCTCATGGGTGGACATGTTCGCACCGGTTTTGAAGATAATCTCATGCTGGACCGGGGCCTGCCGGCAGAAAGTAACGGCGTCCTGGTGGAGCGTCTGGTGCGCATCGCCAAAGAATTGAATCTGCAAATCGCTACACCGGATGAGGCCCGGGAAATTATGGGTCTGCCTTTAAGAAATAAATAGGGGGATAGTACTTATATGGCAATGGGAAATAAATATGGCAGTCATCGCGTGATCGAGCCCAAGGGCCTGCTGCCGCAGGCGGCGCAGAGGATCGACAACAAAATGGAGATTTACGACAATGAGATTCTGATCGATGTCACGGCTTTAAATATCGATTCCGCCAGTTTTCATCAGCTGTGGGATGAGGCGGAGGCAGACGAAGAGGCCCTCAAAGCGAAAATACTTGAGATTGTCAATAAACGGGGCAAAATGCAGAATCCTGTCACAGGTTCCGGCGGCATGCTGATGGGCAGTGTTGCTGAAATCGGCCCGGCCCTGGCTGACCGTGATCTGGCCGTCGGCGACCGCATCGCTACTTTAGTCTCACTTTCCCTGACACCGCTAAAGATTGAGGAGATCACAGCTGTGCATCCCGAAATTGAACGGGTAGAGATCAAGGGTCAGGCGGTTTTGTTTGAAAGCGGCATCTACGCCAGGCTGCCGGATGATATGAGTGAAAATCTGGCTCTGGCCGCCCTGGATGTCTGCGGTGCTCCCGCCCAGACAGCGCATATCGTCAAGCCCAATGACTCAGTTCTGATTCTGGGAGCCGGCGGCAAGAGCGGCCTGCTCTGTGCCTATGAGGCAATGCGCCGGGTGGGGCCTTGTGGCAAAGTTGTCGGCATGAGCCGCAACGACCGCCCGCAAAGCACCCTGGTCGACAATAATCTGGTGGATGAATTTTTCATAGCTGATGCCCGCAATCCTGTAGAAGTGATGGACAAGGCTCTGGCCTGCAACGATGGCAAGGAATATGACGTCTGCATCAACGTAGTGAATATCGAAGGCAGTGAAATGTCTTCCATCCTGCCTGTGCGCACAGGCGGCCTGGTTTACTTCTTCAGCATGGCGACCAGTTTCACCCGTGCCGCACTTGGTGCCGAAGGAATCGGAAAAGATCTTACCATGATGGTTGGAAACGGCTACAGCAAAAATCACGCTGAAATCACCTTGGATATCCTGCGCCAGAGCGAGGCCCTGCGCCGGATTTTTGAGGAAAATTATTTGTAGATACTTCTATGAATGGAAAGGATACACAGTGAAAGCTGAAGATAAGTATATTAATAAGGAAGGCGAGGCCAGAAGGCAGGAGCTCTTCGCTGATGTTTCTGATGAGCAATGGAAGGACTGGCACTGGCAGGTGCAGAACCGCATCTCCAGCGTCGATGAGCTGAAAAAGTATCTGTCTCTGGATGATGATGCAGTTGCCGGCGTGGAAGAAGCACTCAAGTATTTCCGCATGGCGATCACGCCTTATTATCTGTCCCTGATCGATCCGGATGATCCTTATGATCCTGTACGTTTGCAGGCGGTTCCCAGCTATATGGAAGGCGTGCAGCAAGAAGAAGATTTGCTTGATCCTCTGGAGGAAGACGCCGATTCACCGGTTCCCGGTCTGACCCACCGCTATCCGGACCGTGTCCTTTTTTTAATCACTGACATGTGCTCCATGTATTGCCGTCACTGTACCAGAAGGCGTCTGGCGGGACAGAAAGATGGCGGCCGCAGCATCAGTGATATTGATGCCTGCATTGATTACATCCGCAGCAAGCCCATGATCAGAGACGTCGTGCTTTCGGGCGGTGATGCCTTGCTGATGGAGGAGGATCGTCTCGAATACATTATTTCTCAGCTGCGCGCGATTGATCACGTGGAGATTATCCGTATCGGTACGCGCACACCGGTAGTTATGCCGCAACGTATTACCCCTCAGCTCTGTGACATGCTGAAAAAATACCATCCGATCTGGCTTAACACCCATTTCAATCATCCCCGGGAAATTACTGCAGAAAGCCGCAGGGCTTGCGAACTGCTGACAGATTCCGGTATTCCGGTGGGCAATCAGTCGGTCTTGCTCAGAGGCGTCAATGATTGCGTCCATGTCCAGCGCAAGCTTGTCAACGGCCTGGTCTACATCCGGGTCCGCCCCTACTATATCTATCAGTGTGACCTGTCGCTGGGAATCAGCCACTTCCGCACGCCGGTCAGCAAGGGCATCGAGATTATTGAAGGCCTGCGCGGCCATACCAGCGGTTTTGCTGTTCCCACTTATGTGGTGGATGCCCCGGGCGGCGGTGGTAAAATCCCGGTCGGTCCCAACTATATTATTTCGCAGAACCCGGACCACACCGTTTTGCGTAATTATGAGGGTGTGATTACAAGCTATAAGGAACCGGATGAATACAAGAAGGAATGTCACTGCCCGGTTTGCAGAGGCGAGGAAAAAATCGAACATATCGGTGTTTCGCGACTTTTGTCCGGACAGGACCTGAACATAGTGCCCAAATATCTCTTGCGTAAAGAAACAATTAAGGAAGGCGTTAAGTACGAATAAGTGAAAAAACCTTCTGCTGCTGAACTTATAAGTCTGACCGGTCTGAATGATGTGGCTTCTCTGGCCATAATCGGTTTGTCCAAAAATGCCGGCAAAACCACCAGTCTGAATCATCTGATTCAGGCCTGGACTGAAGAAGAGAAAAAGCGTCCTCTGGCTCTGACTTCGGTCGGGCGTGACGGTGAGGCGGAAGATATTGTTTCCGGCATCTGCAAGCCACGGATTTATTTGCCTAAGGGCCATCTGCTGGCAACATCAGTTGCCTCACTCAGGCGCTGTGATGCCCTGCTGGATATCCGTGAACTAACCGGTATCCGTTCTGCTTTAGGTGAAATTGTCATCGGCAGAATGCTGAGTGACGGCTATGTTGAGCTGGCCGGTCCCTCACAGGCCTCTGATCTCAAACACTGTGAAGACCTGCTGCGCGAGGAGGCAGCGGATTGCCTCTATATAGTGGACGGAGCTCTTTCACGCCGATCGCCGGCCGGCGGCGGCGTTACGGAAGCTGTCCTTCTGGCCGTTTCCTATGGGAAATCAGCCTCTGCTGCTGTGCTTCTGGAGCGGGTAAAACATGCGGTCAAGCTGCTGACCCTGCCCGGTGTTGAGGCTGAGATCAGAGAACTGATCCTCTCCGCTATCTCCCGGGAAGACCGGGTCCGTGCACTGGCTCTTGATGAAAAGACCGGCAACTTTCGCCTGCTTACTGCAGAAAGCCTTTTAGGTGAGCCTGACAGCCTTCATGACTTTTATCGCGTCAGTGACCGGCTGTTTTTTTTACGCGGAGCCATTACTGAAGCTCTGCTGGCGGAGTTTCTAAAATTAAGAAATCTGCAGGGAATGATCTTAGTGGTAGAAGACGGCAGCCGGCTTTTTATTGAAAACAATACTGTAAAAAGGCTGGAGGCGGCCGGAGTTGAGCTGAAGGTTCTCTACCCGCTCTCCCTGCGCCTGATCACATTCAACCCGCAGCTGGAAGACGGCAGTCCGGTAGACAATCCCGGCATAGTGGATGAATTGCGCCGGGCTGTGTCCCTACCGGTCTATGATTTGGGTCCGGCACTGGCCTGATTATTGAAAAAAGGAAGATCGACTTGTGATTTGTACAGAGGAAGAAAAAAAACACCTGGGGATAGATCAGCTGCTGCAAGCTTGCGTTTGCCGGTCGCCGCAGGGCCGCGCCCTCAAGGAGCGGCAGGATTTTTACACAATTTCTGACCGGGAGGCTTTGCGTGAGGAATTCCGGGCGATCGCCGGGATTCGCGCTTCTTTGAGTGAACTGGCTCCGCAATGGCGGTCGGCAGAAAGCATTTTGGGCCGCATGCGCAATGTCGCAGGCACTGTGCGCGGTATTGAAAACGGGCGCCTGGTCGATGAAAGTGAATTATTTGAGCTGAAGCGTTGTTTTTCGCTGTTGCGCCAGCTTGGCGGCTGCCGAGAGGCACTGGCTGCTGCAGAAGTCAGGATTAAGCCGCAGGATGAAGCTGAAGCCTTGCTCAATCCGCCGGGTGTGGCCAGCAAGGGTTTCCATCTTTACAGTGCATACTCGGAAGAACTGGGCTCTGTCAGGCATCGCAAACATCTGCTGGAGACTCAGATACTGCGGGCTCAGGGCAAGGAGCGGCAGGAACTCCTGGCTGAACGGTCACTGCTGGTGACGGAAGAAGGGCAGGAAGAAATCCGGCAGATCCGTCGTCTGACTTCAGAGCTGGAGGAACACATGGAGGTCTTGCGCGAGAATTTGCATGCTGCAGCCAGACTGGATTTTCGTCTGGCCAAGGCCCGGCTGGCTGAGAGCTGGCAGGCACCGCTGCCGGAGATTACTACAGCCGACCTGCCGGTTCAGATTTTTAAGGCCTGGCACCCCTTGCTGCGAAAAAATCTGGAGGCTGAGTCTGCTGAGTTTACCTGCCAGTCAATCCGGCTGGAAAAAGGCTCGACGGTGATCAGTGGCCTCAATATGGGCGGCAAGTCGGTGGCTCTGGAAACTTTCCTGATCTGCCTGTATCTGCTGCAATTGGGTTACTGCCCGCCTTGTGAAAAAATCTCCAGTCCCCTCTTCGACTTTTTCGTTTATATGGCTGAAAACCCGGGCAGTGCAGTTGCAGGTCTGTCTTCTTTCGGTATGGAAGCCGCCCGTTTGCGTGAATACTTCCGCCTGACAGAAAGTGGCCGAGCTTTACTTGTGATGGATGAACCCTGCCGCGGAACCAATCCGCATGAGGCGACGGCTATTGTCAGAGCAATCTGCCGGATTTATGCCGCCAGTGATTCCTGTCTGCTGCTGGCAACACATTACCAGGTCCCTGCAGGCAAAGGTATTTATCATTATCAGATCCGGGGACTGGGCGATTTGTCTGAGGAGAAAGCAGGTCAGCTGGCAGTCAGCAGCGGTGATTCAGAGAGACGGACCAGCCATGATGAAGCTGATATCCTGAGAACTGCCTGCAGCATAGAGGGTGAAGACCTTGAGGCAGTAAAGCGCATCAGTGAATTGATGGATTACCGGCTGATAAAAGTTGAAGATGAAGCGTCTGTGCCGGCAGGCGCTATCCGCATTGCGGAGCTGATGGGTATTGATGAAAAGGCTCTGAGCCTGATGCGGGATGCATATACAGAGCTGGACAGATAATCACCTGCGTAATTTGCTGACTGCATGAATTGGTGCCAGGCACGATTTCATGCACGCTGCATCATTCGGTGCCAGGCACGATTCTATGCACGGCAGCAATTCAGGTATAGGCAGGGCTGGTAAAGAAGGAGAGCTAATGGCTGAATTACGATTGGATTGGGATAAGGTTGACCAGGCGCGGGCTGCTGCTGCTGAAATCGCCCGTGATACTGAAGAGAAGCTTTCGGCTTATACCACAGTAACAGTGGAGCGTTCGGTTGCCAGGCTTTTCGGTGTTGACGAACTGGATGACCATGAAGTCCCCCTGCCCAACAGACTGGTAGAAGTCCTGGAAGAAAAAAATCTGCTGGGCCACGGCACTGCCTACTTTATTGGCCGGGCAGCCATCGGTCACGGGCTGAATCCGCAGGAGTTTGCACAAGCGGTAGCCGGCGGTCAGCTGGATCCTGCCCGTCTCAGGCCGGTCGACCCTTTTGAGCTGAAGTTGTGGATCGACGATGCAGCCGGAAAGAGCATGGCTAAGATCAGGGCCAACCGCCTCCACCGTGAACAGGAGCTGGACAAGTACGGTGAACACGAGGGTCCCCTGCTCTATGTCATTGTAGCGACAGGTAATATTTTTGAAGATATTGTACAGGCTCAGGCAGCGGTAAAACAGGGAGCGGATATCATCGCTGTAATCCGCAGCACCGGGCAGAGCCTGCTCGACTATGTGCCATACGGTGCGACGACCGAGGGCTTCGGCGGCACTCTTGCCACTCAGGAAAATTTCCGCATGATGCGGGCGGCTCTGGATGAGGCCGGCGCCAAAGCGGGTCGCTACATTCGTCTCTGCAATTATTGTTCGGGGCTCTGCATGCCGGAAATCGCTGTCATGGGTGCTTTAGAAAGGCTGGACGTCATGCTGAATGACGCCCTCTACGGCATTCTTTTCCGCGATATTAATATGCAGCGAACCCTGATTGATCAAAGATTCTCCCGCATGGTTAATGGTGCTGCCGGCATTATTATCAATACCGGTGAAGACAATTACCTGACCACTGCCGATGCCTATGAGCAAGCCCACACTGTGCTGGCATCGCAGTTCATCAACGAACAGTTCGCCAAAGCTGCCGGCATGCCGGAAGAGCAGATGGGTCTGGGTCATGCTTTTGAAATGGATCCCAAGCTGCCAAATTCCTTTGTTTACGAGCTGGCCCAGGCACAGATGGCACGTCAGATTTTCCCACATGCCCCCCTGAAATACATGCCGCCGACAAAATTCAAAAGTGGCAATATCTTTCAAAGCCATGTGCAGGATACCCTTTTCAATATGGTCAGCGTCTTGAGCAAGCAGAAAATCCATCTTCTGGGCATGCTGACGGAAGCAATCCACACTCCCTTCATGTCGGACCGGGCCCTGGCACTGGAGAACGCCCGCTACGTGGCCCGCAGCATGGCGGATTTCTCAGATGATGTGGAAATCAAGGAGGGCGGCATGATGGAGCAAAGAGCGGACCTGGTCCTGACTGAGGCCTTGCAGCTTTTGCAGAATATCCGGGCAAACGGCATCTTCCGGACTCTGGCAGAAGGTGAGTTTGCCGGCATCCGGCGTGATCCCGACGGCGGCAAAGGTTTGGAAGGAGTGGTCTATCAGGAGGAAGCTTACTACAATCCCTTTATCAAACTCTGTCAGGATGAAGAAGCTGAGATCATGGCCGGTTTTTTGGAAAAAAGAAAAGAGGGGCAGAATGAATAAGGCAGATCCGGCAGCCAAAAAGAGGATTCAGGCTGACCTTTCAAGGTTAAAGCCCTACGGCGACACGATGAATGACGGCAAGGTGCAGCTTTCCTTCACCCTGCCTGTCCCTGACGATGAGAAAGGTCAGGAAGCCGCCAGGCAAATTATCCTGAGCATGGGTCTTTCCGACCCGATTATCACCTGGCACCAGGCACTTGAGGATAATTTTACCTTTTACGTCGGCTACGGTTCACTGGAAAAATCCATTGACTATGCCACTATTCACGTTGAAACAGTGGATGTGGAAATCATGAGTATGGAAGAGACCAATGATTTCATCCGCCGGCATTTCGGGCGCAAGCTGAAGGTGATCGGGGCCAGCACCGGCACCGATGCTCATACTGTTGGTATTGACGCCATTATGAATATGAAAGGCTATGCCGGCCATTTCGGTCTGGAACGCTACAAGATGATCGATGCCAAAAATCTTGGCAGTCAGGTCAGGAACGAAGATTTCATCCGCGCCGCCCTGGACTTCAAAGCCGATGTGCTGTTGGTGTCACAGACGGTCACACAGAAAAACATACATGTGCAAAATCTGACTGAGCTGGTCGAATTGCTGGAAGCCGAAAGACTGCGTGAACGCTTCATTCTTATTATCGGGGGTCCGCGCATCAATCACGAGCTGGCCAAAGAGCTGGGTGCAGATGCCGGCTTCGGTCCCAATAAATACGCCGATGATGTTGCCAGCTATTTTTGCAAAGCATTATTGGAACGAAAAGAGGCAGGTCGCTGACCAGGTCAGCAGTCCGGCTGATCAGGAAAAGGGTGGATACAGGCCTTTAAAAGTCCGGAAGACAAGAAAAGAGAGAGGGAAAATGCGATCAAAATTAACAGCTTATGAAGAAATTGTCAGTAAGGTAAAGGACGGAATGCGGATTATGATCGGGGGTTTTCTGGCAGACGGGTCACCGGAACTGCTGATTGACGCTGTCATTGAAAGTGGCGCCAAAAACCTGACCATAATCGGCAACGATACCGGAGTTCCTGGGCGCGGGATTTCGCGTCTGATCGAAACAGATCAAGTCGACAAAGTTATTGCCAGCCATGTCGGACTTAATCCAAGAACGACGCAAAGGTCGATTGAAGGTTCTCTGGACCTGGAGCTTGTTCCCCAGGGAACACTGGCGGAACAAATCCGCTGCGCCGGTGCCGGTCTCGGCGGGGCCCTTACCCCAACCGGCCTGGGCACTGAAGTGGCCGCAGGAAAAAGAATTATTGAGATTCAGGGAAAAGACTACCTTGTGGAAGAAGCACTGGGGGCTGATCTGGCTTTGCTGAAATCATCTATTTCTGATGAGTTCGGCAATTCTTTTTACGATGGTACCTGCAAGAACTTCAATATTGTAATGGCCTATGCAGCAGACCTGGTTATGGTTGAATGCGATCAGCTGGTTGATATTGGCGAAATGAATCCACACCTTGTCGAGACCTCCGGCATTCTGGTCGATCATCTGATTAAAGGAGCTAAATGTGAGTAATAGTATTTCTGTAAAAGATATAATCGCAAAAAAAGCGGCGGGGGAGTTGTTTGACGGTGCAGTAGTTAATCTTGGCATAGGTTTGCCGGAGCTGGTTGCTTCTTATATCCCGGAAGATGTGGAAGTCATCCTGCAGTCTGAGAACGGTATTCTCGGCATGACTGCCCTCGAAGGCGAGCCGGCTGAAGATCACGCTTGCTTCAATGCCGGGGGCAAGTGCGTCGGCTACAAGGCCGGCAGTATGCTCTTTGACAGCCTGACTTCCTTTATGTTCATCCGGGGCGGCCATATTGATATTGCTATCCTGGGCGCTTTACAAGTTGACCAGACCGGCAGCTTGGCCAGTCATGAAATCCCCGGTAAATTCATACCCGGCATGGGCGGGGCTATGGATCTGGCTGCAGGTGCCAAAAAGCTGATCATAGCTACTTCTCATACCCAGAAGGGAAAGCCTAAATTATTGGAAAAAATCACTTTCCCCGCTACAGCTGTCAATTGTGTTGATACCATTATCACTGAGCTATGCATCATCGACATCATTGATCAGAGATTTGTTGTCCGGGAAATGTCGGCCGATATCAGTAAAGAGGAACTGCAGGAGCTAACAGGAGCTCCTCTGGTCTTTAACTTTTAGCTGAAGAAGCATTAAGCATAAAATGGAGGTAGCTAATGAAAGTCTTTGTAGCAGGCAGCGGGACAATGGGGTCGGGCATAGCTCAGATTTTTGCCCGATATGGGCACGAAGTTTACCTGTACAACCGCAGGATAAGCTCTGCGGACCGCGCTTATGCAGTGGTTGAAAAACAATTCAAGTGTCAGGCAGACAAGGGGCGCATGACTGCTGAAGAAGTCACAGCTGCCCTGTCTTTACTGAAGAAAACAGATAAGCTGGAAGCTGCCGGCAGCTGTGATCTCGTGATTGAGGCAATCATTGAGAAGATGGAGGTCAAGCAGGATCTTTTCCACAAACTTGACCAGATCTGCCGGCCTGACTGTCTCTTCTGCAGTAATACTTCTTCACTTTCCATCACAGAAATGGCCTGTGGCCTTGAGCATGAGGAAAATTTTCTCGGCCTTCACTTCTTTAATCCTGCTCCGGTGATGAAGCTGCTAGAGATTGTGAAGGGGGCCAAGACTGCTCCTGAGAGCCTGGCACGCGCCAAAGAAATTGCTCTTGCCATCGAAAAAGAAGCGGTCGTGGTCAAGGAGTCTCCCGGCTTTATCGTCAATCGCATACTTATTCCGATGATCAATGAAGCTTGTGACCTTTACTATCAGGGTATCGCCTCTGTTGAAGACATCGATACTGCCATGCGCTATGGTGCCAATCATCCGATGGGTCCCTTGGCTCTGGGCGATCTGATCGGCCTTGATGTAGTCCTGGATATTATGAATATCCTCTATGAGGAAACTGGTGATAGCAAGTATCGTGCCAGCCTGCAGTTAAAGAGCATGGTTCGTGCAGGAGACCTGGGACGCAAAAGCGGCAAGGGTTTTTACGACTACAAATAATAATCAATGCCGAGCAAGTCAGACCGCACCCCTCGGGAAGTATCGGCAGCAGACTGCCAAGGAGTAGATCATGACATTAATTAATCTGGAAGTAAAAGATAAAATCGCTCTGCTGACCTTGAGCAGGCCGGAGGCCTTGAACGCATTGAATTCCGCCTTGCTGACTGAACTCGATGACAAGCTGAAACAATTAAAGGATGAGGATGATTTGCGCTGCCTGGTCGTGACTGCTGCCGGCGAGAAGGCCTTTGCCGCCGGTGCTGATATCAGCGAGATGGTGGCGATGGATGCCGGCCAGGCGGAAGAATTTGCCTCTTTCGGCCAGAGGGTCTTCAGCTGCCTGTCAACTTTCCCCTGCCCGGTCATTGCAGCTATTCACGGTTATGCCTTAGGGGGTGGTTTCGAACTGGCGCTGGCCTGCGATATCAGAATTGCTGCGGATACAGCCCGCTTTTCCTTCCCGGAAACCGGCCTGGCCATCATGCCGGGTTTTGGCGGCACACAGCGGCTGGCTCGTTTGACACAGGCGTCTTACGCCATGGAGCTGATCTTTACAGGTCGCCGCATCAAGGCAGAAGAAGCTCTGGAGAAGGGAATCATCAACCGCCTGGTGCCCGCAGCCGACTTGATGGATGAAGTCATGAGAATGGCTGCAAGCATAGCGGCTCAAGCCCCGCTAGCTGTGCGCATGGCTAAGGTAGCTATTCAAGAGGGGCTGGATCTTGATCTGGAAAGCGGCCTGGAAGTTGAAGCTAAGCTTTTTGCCAAGTGTTTCAACAGCCCTGATCAAAAAGATGCCATGCGGGCTTTTTTAAAAAAACAGTAAGGGCTAACTAGAAGCTGATTCTTCTTTGTAGCAGAAAAAGCAGGGTCTCCCTGGTGGGGAGCCCTGCTTTTATTTGCTGCTTGGATTTTCCGGAAGGGGATTAAGATTAATCTTCAAATTCGATGTCCAGATAATCCTGTTTTTCCTTCACTTGATCGAGTTTAGGCAGTTCAAGTTTTAGTACTCCGTTTTTGTAATTGCCCTTGATCTTCTCTCTGTCAACGTCTCTGATGTCGAAACGTCTGCTGTAGTTATAAGAATATCTTTCCTGGAGCAGGTAATTATCCTTTGTCTCCTCGCGCTCATCCTTGCGGTCAACATTGATGGTCAAATAATTTCCGTCAAGTGAAACTTTGATATCATCCTTGCTTAAACCGGGCAGGTCACAAGTCAACTCATAATAAGCACCCCGATCCACGATGTCAGTAGACATTGTCGAGTCAAAGGCATCAAAGAAACGGTCAAAACTGCGATCGAAACCACGATTGAAATTTTCCATTAAACTACGATTTCTACGTCCAAAAGGTACCATGCTAAACATTGTTTCTTTCCTCCTGAAAATAATTTCTGACTCAATTCTCAAGTCTTTTTCCTTACTTAATAGTATAGGAAAAAACTTTGACTATTTTAGTCCTATAATGTGAACAATTATGATAATCAGATAAAATAACGTCGTTTGTTGTGGCTGGCTCTGCCGTATTCGATAGCCTGGCGGGGGCAGTGATTAATGCAGGCCATGCAATGCGTGCAATTATCACTCCAGTGCGGGCGCAGGTCACCGTTTTCATCCGTCTCCATGCTAATGCAGTTGAGCGGGCAGATGAGTTGGCAGACTCTGCAGCTGTCACATCTGTCATCGGCGTAGAAGGCCCGGCTTTTGACAATGAATTTGTAGAAAAGTGGATTAACCACAGTCGATAAGAGGAAGGGCCGTTTGCAGAGCCCGGGATCCGGCAGGAGCTTGCTGCCAGCCCTGATTGCTGCAGCAGCTTCTTGCGCCCTGGCCTCTCCGGCCTGAATCAGCCGGTCTGCTTCAGGTTCATCCGGGATGGCAAACATGGCCGTGTAGTTTTCCGGCATCAGGATAGTGGCAAGTCCCATATATTCTGCACCTACATCGCGGCAGAGGCGGAGCAGATACTTTTCGCTGCCGCCAAAGCCCGATCCGGCCGTAGCCACAAAGTACAGTTTGCGATGTTTTAGTTGCCGGGCATTGGCTGCCAGGAAACTTGTCAGCAGACGCGGCTGCCGCCAGCCATAGGTGGGGTGAACAAAGACAAGCACCTGGTTCTTATCGTCAGGCAGGGGCAAAGGCTCAGAACACTCAATCAGGTCCCGGCCCTTGCGAAAACGACACTTGTCCTTAAAAAATTTGTTCAAACTGAAAAGTTCCTGGCCGCTCTCACGGGCAAGCAGTTTGGCCACATGCCTGCTGTTGCCGCTGCCGCTAAAATAGTAAATCACAGAAATAACCTCCTTCTTTTATTATATCAGCTAAGAGCCTGCCCGGCTGCCGCCGGAAAGGTCAGTCAGCTGCTGACACTGTACTTGCATCTGCATCTCCCCCAGTGGTAAGATCGCTGGGAAAGCGAGTGTTTTATATGCAAAAAACCGAGAAACTTATCTTAGCCAGCAAGTCGCCCCGGCGGCAGGAATTACTGGGAATGCTTACCCAAGAGTTCACAGTAGTAACTGCTGACGTCGATGAAGACGGGATCTGCAGCAAGTTTACAGGTCAGCGTGACAAGTTTGCAGATTACACTAGTCTGGCGGGTGAAATGGTCAGGGCTTTAGCAGCCGCTAAAGCCACAGCCGTGGCCACGGCTGTGGCACCGCTGGCAGACAGGGTGATCCTGGCTGCAGATACCATTGTCGTTCTTGATGAGGAAGTCTTGGGCAAACCGCACGACAAGGATGAAGCCAGAGAAATGCTCTATAAGCTAAGTGGCCGTGACCACCAGGTTTTCACCGGTGTCCACATCCTGGCAGAGAGCCGGAGCGAGAGTTTCCACGCGGAAGCGAAAGTGCGCTTTTTCCCGCTGGATGATTTCACCCGCAACTTAATTGACTACTATGTGGCCGGCGGCTCCTCTCTGGATAAGGCCGGTGGCTATGGGATCCAGGACGAGGGTGCCTTTTTTGTTCACTCCATCGACGGAGACTTCTTCACAGTGATGGGGCTGCCTGTCGCTGAAACAGCGCGCCGCCTGTATAAATACATTCCGGAAGTATTATTTTAACTTAGATCATTCCGAAATAAAAAACGCCCCCACTGCTGACTACAGGAGCGGAGGCGTTTTCTTTTTGCGTAAAATTGA